>OQVT01000109.1_pt1 | contig 33580 bp, 42 predicted proteins | sample 1691561 | NCBI WGS metagenome assembly OQVT01 (sample SAMN03418260, study PRJEB22391) | human gut metagenome | biome: human-gut; feature: organic feature; material: feces | host: Homo sapiens | place: Tanzania | collected 2013-01 | reverse complement strand
CTTGCTGTTAGGTTTGATGGTGATTGTAATCCGGTCGGCTAAATCGGGGTTATCAACCAGCAACCTCAGAAGCTCTTGCAGGGCTTCTTTTTTCGCTTTGTCCATCGGCCTGTCCTCCTTTCCGGAGAGGTTTGTTCCTCTCCCTTACGAGTATTATTATAAACTATTCGGTTTATCTTGTCAACCTTTTATTTTAACTTTTTCGGATATTTTTGAAAATTTTCATTTGACATTTTCACCTTTTCGGTTTACTCTATACGCAGGAGGTGATAATGTGACTGCACGGCAGATTATTGAAATGGCGGTTGCGTATTGTGGGATTAACAATTCCGAACTTGCACGGCGCTTGGAATGGTCACCGCAACTTCTCAACAAGCGTCTGAACACTGGCAAGTTTACGGTTGATGAGTGGCAGCGTATAGCTAATGCGTTGGGCGCGACAGCAAAAATTGGCTTTTCTTTCCCCGATGGCGGGAGTGTTGGGCTATGAGAACACAAAAGAGCCTCTGGCGATTAAACGCCGGAGGCTCTTTTCGTAATTTTTGCGTAATAATTTATATAATCATTCTTTCTCTTTTACTATTTCAATCCAGTACCCGTCGGCATAGAGCGCGGCATAATAGGCGTCGTCCACGCAGCACTCGAAGGGATTGCGCGAGAAGTAGTTGTCCGACGAGCAGATGTAGGAGTTGCCGAGCAGGTGACGCGCGGCATAGATGCTCGAGTGGTTGTTGCGGCAGGTGTAGTCGGGGTTGTCGACGATGGTGACGCCGAACTTCTCCCGCAGGTATGCAAAGCGCTCCTTCATGTACCCGCCCACGAGCACGACGCTGTCGATGCCGGCGTCCCGGATCTGGCGGATCTGCCGCTCGATGAGCACCTCGCCGCGCACGGTGAGCAGGCTCTTGTGCGTCTCATATGACAGCGGCGCGAAGCGGCTGGAGGTGCCGGCGGCCATAATGACCGCATTGTCTACTTTATACAAGGTCTCTCCTCCGTTCAATCGGCGTTGGTCAGCACGGCGTTGCTTGCGACCTGTGTCCAGGCGCTCTTGTTCCAGATGTCGCCGCTGACGGTGTACCAGTCGCCGGCGATGAACTGCGTGCCGCAGTTGACTTTGACGTCATAGATAAAGGAATGCAGCAGGCGCTGCTCCTCCTTGGGCTTTGTCAGCTCGTCGATGCGGTGCCCCGTGAAGGGGTTGACGGGCTCAGCGATCACGTCCTTCACCGCCAGCAGCGGCACGTCGGCGGAGAGCATGAACTCGTTCGACGTCGCAAAGCCCTTGCTGTTGAAGTCCTTGACCAGCAGCAGCGAGGCGAAGCCCTCCGTATCCAGACCGTAGTCCGTGATCAGCTCGGGCACCTGCCCCAGCGTGTTGCCGTGGTCGGACATGATGATGATGCGCGTGTTGTCGTACACACCGTTTGCGCGCAGGTAATCAAACCACTTGCCGAGCTGGAGCAGCGCGGCGACGTTGCACTGATAGTGCATGTAGTCGCGGCGGTCCTTGACGGCCAGCGTCTGCCCGTTGAGGGTGAAGCGGTCGGCGTGCTCGCGCTCGTACTGCGTGTTGTCGACCTCCTCCGTCGGGGCATATTCGGGCTCCTGCAGCAGCATCAGCTCGTGCGTCGTCTCGTTGGTGAGCACCATGTAGGTGTTCTCGCCGTCCTTCGAGATGCGCGTGATGTTCGGCAGGTTTCCGAGCACGTTGTACGAGTCCATGAAGTATTTGCTGATGCCGCTCGCCGTGTACATATCGTCGCCCGTCTGGGTGCCGTAGCTGCTCTCGGCCGTGAAGTTGCCCTGATTGTAGGCGCCGTAGTCGTAGAGATTTGTCTGGATGCAGAGGGGCGCGGCCTTCATGAGCGCGTAGCAGAAGAAGTTGCGCTTGTTGTTTTTGATCGACTGCTGCTGGATCGACGAATCCGTGAACTGACCGCAGACGTTGAACTTGCGGATGTCGGGATAGTCGTCGAAGATGGACAGGTCGGGCGTGTACTGATAGTTCGCGTACACCGGCTCGAGCACCGTCACGTCAAAGCCGTTTTGATCGAACATGACCGGCAGCACCTTGAGCGCCTCGTTGTGCTTGTCGACGAGCGGCTCCTGATCGCGCGCATTCAGCGCGGCCGGCGTGTACTCATAGCCGCCGAACAGGGACGGCGTGCTGATGTTCGTCTTGACGCCGAGCGAGGCGGTGTTGCGGTAGTAGGTGAAGCCGTCAAACTGTGTCTGCAGCTCCGGCTTTTCGTTGAAAATGTAGGGGATGTAGGGTCCGATGGCGCGGTCGATCATGAGCACGACCACGTTCTTGCCCGTCTTGCTCAGGGTGAAGGTCGGGGCCTCGCTTTCGGCCGCTGCGCTTTTGATCTCGTTGATCGAGCGGCTGCTGGAAGCGGCGAATGACCGCACGCTGAATTTGACAGCCATGTTTTTGCGCAGACTCACAAAGCAATAGAAACCACCAATCGCAACAAAGAAGCGGATCAGGAAATCAATCCTGATCCGCTTCTTTGTTTTCTGCGGTGATCTGGCGGGCAAACGCTTCAATGTCTGCCCAGCGCTCCTCCGGCAGCCGCGACAGCGCCAGCAGGAAGCGGCGGCGGAAATTATCCTCTTCGCCGCGCATGACATCGCCGACGAAGGCCATGACCTCCTCGTCGCGCGAAATCTGCACGAACATCTCGCCCTCACCGGTGCGCAGCCAGCGTTCATTCACTCCGTAAGTGCGACAGATGGACGCAATCATAATATCGGAAACCGCAGCTCTGCCGTTTTCCACATTGTTAATCATGTCTCTGTTTGCGCCGAACGGTGCGCCGAACGCGGCTTGCGAAAGCCCTTTCGCTTTCCGAACTTCTTTAATTCTGCTATTCGTAGTATCACCTCCTGACGATGACAATAATCTACCACGCTTACATGAGTATGTCAACACAAAAAAACACAGGATTTGCACAAAAATGTGTTGACAAGCTCAATCGACGGATGTATTATGTGTACATAAACACATGCTTCCGTGTCCAACGACACGGAGCAACGCAAGGAGGTGAACAAAATGCTGACAAAGAACGAGCAGAAAACCATTGAGCGGCTGGCGACGGTCATGCAGAGCATGAACGAAATGCAGAAGGCACAGCTGTGCGCCTTTGCAGAGGGGATGGCGATGGCGCTGGAGCACAGCAAGCGCGCGTCGTAAGGCGCGCGCAATCCATTTGATTGGAGGTGAGGACATGGCGAAAATCACTGTGTTTGACTTCTGCCGGCAGATCAGCGCGGCCAGCGATGAAATCCCCGTCGTGGTGAAAGCTGGCGCGCAGGTGATCGGCCGCTTCAGCAGTCTGTACAGCATTCCCTCCAAGGCCGCGCCTGGCATGTTGGAGGCTAAAGTCAATTTCGTGACGCTGAAATGTTCCGAGATTATCATCCAAGTCAAATTAAAAGACTACAACATGTAACTACCGACTGGAGGCTTTTATGCCAATCAACAACCTAACAGATGAGCAGCGTGAAGAGCTGGCACGCCGCACGCTGCTCACCCTTGCGAAGCTCTGGTGCGATCAAAACGGGTTCAACGCAGAAATTCGCATTGTGAAAAAAGAAAAGCCGTCTGGGACGTAGCAGCTCCGCGGGCGGCAAATCTAAAATCACCGGTGCTTATCATAGCACGGCAAGAGAAAGGAGTCAACGTATGAAAGTATTTGGGAATCCCGGCACGAAGGCCAAAATCCGCCGGTACATCGTATGGGGCGTTGAAGACGGCATCGTCTGCGCCGCCTTCCTCGCGGGCGGCTGCCTGGTGGGATGGCTGTTCCATGTGATTTTTACGGCGCTGGGGGTGGCGTGATGGACCCGATCGAGAAAGTGCACGAGCTGCTACACCGTCCGCAATCGAGCGCGGACTTCTCCCCCGCCGCCCGCTACGCTGTCAGCAGATTGTGCGACTACGCCGAGCAGGAACATGAACTGCGTGAAAAAGCGGAAACCATATTCTGCAACGAACGGCGCAAGGCGCTGGCGTTTTCCGCCGAAATGGCGCGGCAGGAACGCACGATCGACGACCTGCGGCAGCAGCTGAGCTTCCTGCAGCAGGCGATGCAGGATGCGGGGGTGTGAGCATGGACGCGCTGAAATTTATCGAAGAACGGAACCGGATGTGTGACCGATATTGGCAGGCAGACGGCGACTGTGATGGTTGCCCGCTTGTTTATACGAGAGAATGCAATGAGATGCGTAACATGGTTGATGATTCCGGCAAAGCCGTTGGAAAGGTCGTGGGAATCGTCGAGAAGTGGTCAAAGGAGCATCCGCGCAAGACACGACAGAGTGTGTTTTTGGAGCAATACCCGGAGGCGGAGCTGACTAAAGACGGTGCCATATCGATATGTCCGATTGCAGTCTCCGCCGCTTACAGAAACAAAACTGGTGGCTGCGCCTCCCCAACACGCCCGCGATGCGCGGTCTGCCGCCGCGAGTTTTGGACGCAGGAGGTGGAATGATGGAGAGGCTAACGTTTGACGGCAATTTTTGCGAAATTGCTCAGTGCCGGGAGCTGCCGTGCCCGTATAACACTGCTTGTACGCAACGACAGGTGTGGGAAAAACTCAGGGCCTACGAGGATTCAGGGCTGACACCGAGCGATGTACGTTCTTTGTGGGGCGAATGGAATGCCATGATATCAGCGCTGAACAGCATTGGCGGCGGCTATGAACGCCTCCGTCAGCTTGCAGAGGCAGACAAGGCCGGGCGCTTGATGGTGCTGCCGTGCAAGGTGGGCGATACGGTGTATACACTACTCCGAAGATTTGATGGGGCTGATGTTGTAAGAGAGACAGAGCTGTGGTGGACAGATATCCCGCAACTTGGCAAGACCGTATTCCTCACCCGTGAGGAGGCGGAGGCTGCGTTAAGGAGGACTGAGAGATGAACGTAGTGTCTTTCGGTGGTGGAACAAATAGCACCGCCATGATTATCGGAATGTATCTGCACAAAATCCCCATTGATCTGATTTTGTTTGCGGATACCGGAGGCGAGCAGCCGCACACCTACGAGTTCATGGAGACATTCAACGAGTGGCTGATGGCGCATGGCATCCCGAAAATCATTCCCGTGGAGTATCACGATAGGAATGGAAATCGTCTGACTCTGGAACAGGAATGTATCAACAGCGGGAGGTTGCCCTCAATCGCCTACGGATTCAAGAAATGCTCCCTCAAGCACAAGATCGGGACGCAGGAGAAGTTCTGCAATAACTATCAGCCGTGCAGAGATGTGTGGGCCAGTGGCCAGCGCGTCCACAAGTACATCGGCTACGATGCCGGGGAGACGCGGCGCATCCAACACGCTGCCCCTATCGATGAAGTGGACAAGAAGTACGAAAAGCATTATCCGCTCTACGAATGTGGTTGGACACGCGAGGAATGTGTGCGCGTGATTGAGCGGGCCGGACTTCCGAAGCCGGGGAAAAGTTCTTGCTTTTTCTGCCCGTCAATGAAGAAGAAAGAAATCCAAGCGCTGTGGGAGAACTACCCCGATCTATTCCAGCGTGCTATCGACATCGAGCACGGTGCGGCAGCCACGCTAAAAACAATCAAGGGGCTGGGGCGCACCTGGTCATGGGAGAGCTACTACAATGAGTTTATGCAAGCAAAGGCGCTGATGGAAGCCCAAATCACATTTGATGACCTGTTCCCGGACAGCCCTGGCGGGTGCCTCTGCGGTGCCACGTGTGGGTGCTATGATGGCTAAGGAGGGTTCAATGGCAAGCGATAAGAAAGCCGAAGCCTGCTTGGATGTCAGAACACAGACCGATGGAGGTGTAGACGATGCGACTGATTGATGCTGATGATTTGGGCGTGGGGCGGTGTAGCAAAGATGTTCTCCCTGCGACGTATTGTGCTGGTTGGAACGGCTCACTTGGCTTGATCGAAAAAGCCCCCACCGTGGATGCCGTGCAGGTCACGCGGTGCATGGACTGCGAAAGCGCGCGGGAGCTTACCCAGCACGAAAGCATTTATCTGGCCGACGGGGTCTTGATCTGCACAAACTGCGAGGTGTCAGAAGACTGCCGCCTCCCTGTATGGCCGCAGCATTTTTGCGGATACGGCAGGAAAAAGGACGGCAGCGAAGAAGACGTTGTTGAAACCGCGCCGATTGTCAGATGTGAAAACTGCATGTATTGGGTATCCGGCAAAAACGAGTGCGAGAGCTGGGAATGGTGCAAGATGCTGAACACGGATATGCCGCCGAATGGATTTTGCTATCTCGGCGATCGAAAGGATGACGACGATGACAAAACGGATTAATCCGCGCCGGAGACCGGCGACGATGGCGGACGTGCAGCGCGCCCGGGACACGGCGACGGCGGATGCCTGCCGCGTGACGCTGGCGATCTTTTTCACCGCGCTGTTGGACAAGGAAGGCATGGACGCCGAGCAGCTCCAGCGCATCTGGCGCGAAGTGGAGAGCCTGAGTGAGAGCGTGCGGGACGGATATGTATCAGCGCCCGACCTGATCCGCGTGCTGCGGGAAGAGTACGAGATCGACATCATAGGAGGATAAAACGATGAACCGATTGGACACCCTGAAGGCCGCCGCCGAATGCGTGTGCGGCAGCCGTGAAGAAGACTACGGCAGCCCGGAGGACAACTTCGCCGTGATCGCGGCGCTGTGGACGGCATACATCGGCACGGACGTCACGCCGAAGGACGTGGCCATGATGATGGCGCTGCTGAAGATCGCCCGCGCGAAAGCGGGCAGCAAGCCGGACACCTACGTAGATCTGGCTGGATACGCCGCGTGTGGGGCGGAAATTTCGACGCGAGAGCCGAAGCGAGCCGCGAAGTGCACAGCGAGTACAACTGACGCGGCCGGAGGAACAGAGGCGGAAAAAGCGGCATCCTGCGTGAAGCTGCAGCGCATGGACGGCTACTATCTGGTGGACGTGGACGGGAATCCGCATCGCTTTACGCTGTGGGAAACCGCGATGCAGTTTATCCGCGATCAAACAGCGGAAGAAAGGAAGAAGAAAACATGAAGAAAATGAGGTGCTTTTTGAAGCGCCCAGAATCCGACTGGTATTCTACCTGTTGCAGCATATCACTCAGCAATCTGCAGCGAATCGTCGGCGGTTACATTGAGACCGTCACCTTCCCAGACCTCGGGGTCGTTGTAATCTGCAACGAAGAAGGCCGCCTGCTCTGCCTCCCCTACTGCAGCACGATCCGCGGCGTGGACTTCTACGGCCCTGTCGCCGTGTTCCGCCCGGACGGTGAAAACCTCGCGGACGTGCAGTACAAGCTGTGCGAATGGAAGGAAATTGTCACGGACTGAAAAGCGGAAAAGAAGGAGGCAAACAATGAGCATCAAAATCAACACTCTGCAAATCGAAAATATCAAACGTGTTAAAGCCGTTGCGCTGAACCCGGCAGAGAACGGTCTTACCGTAATCGGTGGGAAAAACGGCCAAGGCAAAACGTCCGTGCTGGACGCGATCGCGTGGGCGCTCGGCGGTGATCGCTACCGCCCGAGCAACCCTGAACGCGAAGGCAGCACCCTACCGCCGCACATCAAGCTCACGCTCTCCAACGGCCTGACCGTTGAGCGCAGCGGCAAAAACAGTGCTCTTAAAGTGGTAGACACCACCGGCAAGCGCTCTGGCCAACAGCTGCTCAATGAGTTCGTGGAGCAGCTCGCCATTGACCTGCCGCGCTTCCTGCAGGCGTCAAACCGCGAGAAAGCGGACACTCTGCTGCAGGTGATCGGCGTCGGCGACCGCATCCACGAGCTGGAGGCAAAAGAACGCGATGTCTACAACAGGCGCCGGATGATCGGCCAGGATGCCGACCGCAAGCGCAAGTATGCCGATGAGCTCCCGTTCTACCCGGCAGCTCCGAAAGAGCTTGTGTCTGCTTTGGACCTGATCCGGCAGCAGCAGGACATTCTCGCCAGAAACGGAGAAAATCAGCGCAAACGGATGCGCGCGAACCAGATCGAACACGAGTATGGTAAAGCCGCCGCGCACGTTTCCCTGCTCAAAAGCCAGCTCGCGGCAGCACAGAAGCAGCTCACGCAGCTTGAAGCAGATCTCGAAATCGCACAGAAAGACGCCCTTGACTTGAAAGATGAAAGCACCGAGGAAGTCGAGCGCAGTCTTCAGGAGATCGAGCAAATCAACATTCAGGTTCGCGCCAACTGCGACCGAGAAAAGGCAGAGCAGGATGCGGCCTACTACGCACAGCAATACCAGGAGCTGACCGCCGAGCTGGAAGATATCCGGCACGACAAGTACGCGCTCCTCAATTCCGCCGAGCTTCCCCTCCCCGGCCTCTCCGTTGAAGACGGCGAGCTGACCTACAACGGTAAGAAGTGGGACTGCATGAGCGGAGCTGATCAGCTGATTGCCGCCACGGCTGTCGTACGAGCGGTTAACCCGAAGTGCGGTTTTGTCCTGCTGGATAAGCTGGAACAGCTCGATGCGGACACTTTGCTCAACTTCGGCTCCTGGCTTGAGGAACAGGGGCTGCAAGCTATCGCCACCAGAGTAAGCACTGGGCCGGAATGTTCCATCATCATCGAGGACGGTTTTGTTGCTCCGGAGCAGCCGGCGGCGGCCACAACGGCTGGCTGGAAGAAAGGAGTTTTCTAATGTTTGAAATCAGCAGCGGCAAAATGCAGAAGCCGCTGAAATTGGTGATCTACGGGCCGGAAGGAATCGGGAAGAGCAGTTTTGCCGCGCAAGCCCCCGGTGCGCTGTTCATCGACACCGAAGGCAGTACCGTACATATGGACGTCAGACGTTTGCCGGCGCCACAGAGCTGGACCATGCTTTTGCAGGAAGTGGACTACGTCCGCCGAACTCCTGGCATCTGCAAAACGCTGGTCATCGATACGGTGGACTGGGCAGAGCGAATGGCGCGTGATCACGTGTGCAGCACACACAGCGTCAAAGGCCTCGAAGACTTCGGCTACGGCAAAGGCTATGTGTATCTCTATGAAGCAATCGGACAGCTGCTCAACCAGCTCACCGAAGTAATCAACTCTGGAATCAATGTGATTCTTACCGCGCACGCGAAAATGCGCAAGTTTGAACAGCCGGATGAGCTCGGCGCTTATGATCGCTGGGAAATGAAGCTCATGAAAGAAACGCCAGGCATGGTCAAAGAGTGGGCGGACATTGTTCTCTTCGCGACCTACGAGACTTACATCGTGAAAGAGCCGGGAAAAGAAAAGAGCTCCAAGGGTAAGGCCCAGGGCGGGAAGCGTGTCATGTACACAAGCCACCATCCGTGCTGGGACGCGAAAAACCGGCACGGCCTTCCGGACAAGCTTCCGCTGGATTTTGGGCAAATCGCGCAGCTTTTCATGAGCAGCACTAGCGCTACGCTCTCCCCCGCACCCTCGCCCGCGCCGGCAAGCGCCAGCGAAGAACCGAAAGCTTCGCCAAATGACGAAGACGTTCCGTTCTATATCAGCGGCGAGCCCGCAGAGCCCGAATCCGGCATACCTTCGGACCTGCAGCAGCTCATGGACGCCGCCGGCGTCACGGAGCAACAGATCTCTGACGCTGTCGCAGCTCGCGGGTACTACCCAGCCGGAATGCGTATCCGCGATTATGACCCGGACTTCGTTCAGGGATGCATTATTGGCGCTTGGGACGGCGTCCTGAGCTTGATTAAAAACCAAAACTGAAAAGATTAAGGAGGATATATCATGGACAACTACAACAACGGCAATCAGGGATTTGAGCTCGACTGGGGCTCTGAAATCGAAAACGACAGCCCGGACTTCATCGTCCTGCCGGAAGGCGAGTATGACTTCACGGTAAAGAGCTTCGAGCGCGGCCGCTACAATGGCGGCGATAAAGTTGGCCCGTGCCCGAAGGCTATGCTCACGCTGAGCATCGACACACCGCAGGGCGAGGCACTTGTCAAAAAGGACCTGTTGCTCCACTCCAAGCTCGAAGGGCTGCTGTGCGAATTCTTCACCTGCATCGGCCAGCGCAAGCACGGTCAGCGCGTGTCCATGAATTGGAACGCTGTCACCGGCGCACACGGACGCTGCAAAATTGGGCACCGCACCTATAACGGTAACCAGTACAACGAGGTCAAGAAGTTTCTCGAGCCGAAGCAGGGCACCGCTTATGCTTCTCCCTCACCCGCTTCTGCGCCTACCCCGCCGACCGGTAGCTGGCAGGGCGGGAAGTTCTAACCATGGAACTTAGACCGTATCAGCAGGCTGCGTTGACAGCCGTGCTTGATGAATGGGACAGGGGCGTCGATAAGACGCTCCTTGTTCTACCAACAGGTACCGGAAAAACAATCGTCTTTTCTGCCGTAGCCGAGGAAGCCGTAAAGCGCGGCGACCGCATACTGATCCTCGCTCACCGCGGTGAGCTGCTTGACCAGGCTGCGGACAAGCTCCACAAAGCGACCGGACTGGTATCCGCGCTCGAAAAAGCGGAAAGCAGCTGCCTCGGGTCCTGGTATCGCGTGGCCGTCGGCAGCGTTCAAAGCCTGCAGAGACAATCGCGGCTCGACCGCTTCTCCCCCGACTATTTCAGTACCATCATCATCGACGAGGCACACCACTGTCTCTCTGACGGCTATCAGCGTGTTCTGTCCTACTTCAGGTCTGCGCACGTCCTCGGCGTCACTGCTACGCCTGACCGCGGCGACATGCGCAATCTGGGCCAGTACTTTGAGACGCTTGCGTATGAGTACACGCTCCCGCAAGCGATCCGCGACGGATACCTCACACCAATCAAGGCGCTGACTGTTCCGCTCCGGCTGGATCTCTCCTCCGTCGGCGTCCAAAACGGTGACTTCAAGGCCGGAGATCTCGGTACGGCACTGGACCCGTATCTCGATGCGATCGCGGATGAGATGCTGAAATACTGCGCGAATCGAAAGACTGTGGTTTTCCTGCCGCTCGTAAAGACGTCACAAAAGTTCCGGGACATTCTCAACGCTAAGGGATTCCGCGCCGCAGAAGTCAATGGCGAGAGCACCGACCGCGCGGAAATTCTTCAGGGGTTCGACGCTGGGCGCTACAACGTACTTTGCAACTCCATGCTTCTGACAGAAGGATGGGACTGCCCTTCGGTAGATTGCGTGATTGTGCTGCGGCCGACAAAAATCCGAAGCCTTTACAGCCAGATGGTCGGGCGTGGCACGCGTCTTTCCCCCGGAAAAGATCACTTGCTTTTGCTCGATTTCCTGTGGCACACTGAGCGCCACGAGCTCTGCCACCCTGCTGCACTTGTCGCAGAATCGCCCGATGTAGCAAAGAAAATGACTGAAAATATTGAAGAAGCCGGCGCTGCTGTTGACATCATGGAAGCGGAAGAGCAAGCGGAATCCGACGTTGTGGCACAGCGCGAGGAATCTCTCGCCAAGCAGCTTGAAGAGATGAAACGCCGGAAGCGCAAGCTCGTTGACCCACTGCAGTTTGAAATGTCGATTCAAGCGGAAGACCTGACCGGCTACGTCCCATCCTTTGGGTGGGAAATGGGTCCTGCGACAGATAAGCAGCGCTCGGCTTTAGAAAAACTCGGCATTTTCCCGGACCAGATCGACAACGCCGGCAAGGCCACCATGCTACTCGACCGACTGGATAAGCGCCGGAGTGCTGGTCTCACGACGCCAAAACAGATTCGTTTTCTTGAAGGCAGAGGCTTTCAGCACGTCGGGCAATGGCAGTTTGATGACGCCAGACGTATGATCGACAGAATCGCTGGGAACGGCTGGCGAATCCCGCATGACATTTCACCGGCGACATATGTTCCGCCGAAACAGGAGGTGTTCACGGCATGGCCGAGCGCGATCTGAATTTACTGGAATTATTGGAATACATCCCGGTCGCGGATCTCTCCTATCAGGAGTGGGTCAATGTCGGCATGGCATTGAAGCACGAAGGATACACCGCCGCGGACTGGGAAGCATGGAGCCGGAACGACAGCCGCTACCATCATGGCGAGTGCTTCCGTAAATGGGACAGCTTCCAGGGCGCTCTGACGCCGATCACCGGCGGGACCATCGTGCAGATGGCCAAAGAGCGAGGCTGGTTGCCTCACTCGATGGGCGGCGCTGACGATTTCGAGCTAGATTGGAACAGCACCATAGGAGCCCGCGAGGGTGTCGTTGTACCGGACACTGCATGGCTCGAAGGCCGCGAAGTAAAAGAACCAGACACCTGGAATCCTGTTGACCACATCATTCGATACCTGGAGACGCTCTTCGAGGCAGGTGAAAACGTCGGCTATGTTACCCAGACATGGGAAAAGGACGGCAAGTACCTGCCGACAAAGGGCAGCTACGACCGCACCGCCGGACAGCTGATCGAGGAGCTGGCCAAGTGCGGTGGGGACGTTGGCGCTGTGCTCGGCGACTATAATCCCGCCGCCGGCGCGTGGATCCGTTTCAACCCGTTGGACGGGAGAGGCGTCAAGAACGAGAATGTGACCGACTTCCGCTATGCCCTCGTGGAATCCGACAGCATGGAGCTCGAGAAGCAGAACGCCATCATCCGCGAGCTGGAGCTTCCCGTCGCCTGCCTGGTGTTCTCCGGCGGAAAGTCTGTTCATGCAATCGTAAAGATCGAAGCGGCGACGCACGAAGAGTATCGGCGTCGCGTGGATTATCTCTATACCATCCTGAAGAAAAACGGCTTTGACTGCGACACGCAAAACAAAAACCCGTCACGTCTTAGCCGGATGCCTGGCGTCCTGCGCGGAGATCACAAGCAGTTCCTCATGGACACCAACATCGGTAAAGAGAGCTTCCAGGAGTGGCGGGATTGGATCGAAAGTATCAACGACGATCTGCCGGACCCCGACAGTCTGGCAGCTGTATGGGATGATATGCCGGAGCTGTCACCACCTCTGATTGACGGTATCCTCCGGCAGGGACATAAGATGCTGCTCGTTGGCCCAAGCAAGGCGGGCAAGAGTATCGCGCTGATCGAACTCTGCTGCGCTATCGCCGAAGGCGGGGAATGGCTCGGCTGGAAGTGCGCCCAAGGCCGCGTGCTGTATGTCAATCTGGAGCTGGATCGAGCGAGTTGCTTGCATCGCTTCCGGGACATTTACACCGCCCTCGGCTGGCATCCGGAGCATCTGGACAGCATCGACATCTGGAATCTCCGCGGCAAATCAATCCCTATGGATAAGCTCGCGCCGAAGCTGATCCGACGGGCGTCGAAAAAGAATTACATTGCCATCATCATCGACCCGATCTATAAGATCATTACCGGCGACGAGAACAGCGCCGATCAGATGGCCGCATTCTGCAATCAGTTTGACCGTGTGGCCACGGAGCTGGATGCAGCAGTGATTTACTGCCATCATCACTCAAAGGGCTCACAGGGCGGAAAACGCAGTATGGACCGCGCTTCCGGCTCTGGCGTGTTCGCGCGAGACCCTGACGCTCTGATCGACATGATCGAGCTGGATCTCACGGAGGCTGTTGAGAAGCAGGAGAAAAACAAAGAGGTATGCGCCGCGCTTATAAAGCTACTGAAAAACAACGTGCAAGGCTGGCAAGAGCTTGTCAGCCAGGACGACGCGCTCAGCCGCTCCCGCATGGAGGATATCTGCAGCGCCAGGATCGCCGACAGCGGCATTCTGGAGCGCACGATCGCCGCGGCAGAGAAAAAGGCCGCTTCACGGTCTGCGTGGCGTCTGGAAGGCACGATGCGCGAGTTCCCCTCGTTCCAGCCTATCAACGTGTGGTTTGACTATCCGCGCCATCTGCCGGACGAAACCGGCATACTGAAGGATCTCACTTCCGACGCCGGAGCAACCGCGAAGGGCTCGCCTTATAAGCGGAATTTTGGCAATAAGAAAAGCAAAGAAGAGCTCGCTGACGATCGCAAAGCGAGGTTTGAATTTGCATTTAACGCTTGCAACACCGGCGGGAGTGTAACCGTTTCAGACCTCGCCGGATACCTCGGCACAGCAGATAAAACGGTGCGCAGGCGTGTCGGTGAACATGAAGATTTTTATATTAAAGACGGCTGCGTCTTCCGGAGATAGACAGGGACAAATACGATTGTTTGTCCCTGTCCGTCCGAGGGACAGACACGATAATTTATCGAGTTTGTCCCTCGGGACACATGGACAGACAAATTCGATTGTTTATCGAGTTTGTCCGAGGGACAGACACGGATACATTACTACGTAATGTAAACGGTGTCCCGTTCCCTGACGGTCACGGGGGAAAGGAAGGCGGGCGGTAAGCTCACGCCCGCCGTCCTCCCTTCCCCTGTCCGTGACTGGAGGCGGAGCGCACATGAAAGGATGAAAAAATGATCAAATTCTTCGCACCCATGAAATTGCCGACGATCACAGCGCAGGAGCAAAAAATCGGCATTGCAAAAAATGGCAAGCCGTATAAGTACGATCCGTCGGAGCTGAAAGCGGCACGCGCGCTGCTTCGCGACCATCTTGCGAAGTTCGCGCCTCAGACGCCGTTTAATGGCCCTATAAGGCTTGAAACGATCTGGTGCTATCCGTGTACCCCCGCACATCCCAAACCGGAATGGAAAATGACCAAGCCGGATACAGACAATCTGGTGAAGATGCTCAAGGACGTCATGACGAAGCTCGGGTACTGGAACGACGACGCGCAGGTAACGCTGGAGATCATCCAGAAGATTTGGGACACGCAATCCGGCCTGTACGTGGAAGTGGAGGAACTTACGTGAACGACCGAGCAGACTGGCTGGAAGACCTCGCGGTCCACAACGCAGCAATGCCGGATGGCCTCAGCACATCCGAGCAGCTGCTTTTCCTAAAGTTCAGGCTGCTGTATCAGACGGCGGCTACCGGAAGTATTACGCCCGAACAGGGACGGCGCGAGAAAATAGCGATCTTGGACAGATACCAGCAGGATCGCTTCAGCGAAAAATGCTGGCGTCATACGTTGGAGATGTGGAAAAACATCGAGGCTGCCGGCTGCGCGTACGCGCTTGATCGGACCATCGAAAATGCAAACAGTTTTTACGAAGCTGTCTACGAAGTAAAACCGAAGGGGGTGAACTGATTGGATTACAAGAAAGAAATCGTCAACAAGCTGCGAAGTTATGTAGCAATACAGGAAAGCCTGGTTACCTCGGCCGACGAGATTCAACGGCTTCGCATGGAAATGGGAAGCATTCGAAGTGCTTCCTCTGATGGTACGCCTGTTTCCGGCGGAACGAATAGGCGCGAGGAGCGCTTGATTAACAACATCGCGTTGCGTTCTGAGATGGAGCATTCAAGGCAAAACGCAAAAGAATGGCTTCGCATCATGGACAACGCGATGAAGAAGCTTGACCCAGAAGAATCGCGCATCTTAGACATCATGTACATTCACACCCAGAAAAACGCCGTTATGCGGTTGATGGATGAACTGAACATCGAAAAGGCGACGGTTTATTATCGCCGAGACAAGGCACTTCGCCACTTCGCGCTTTTGTTCTACGGCGAAGATCAAAGGGTCTGAAAAGTTTGTAATTTTTTTAGATGATTTTTTCGGAGATCTGTGGTAAAGTGATATTGCGGAATTGCGCGGGGGCAGGTTCCGCAATCATGAAATACCTCTCTTCTTTTCTCCTTTCTCCTTTGATTTTGAGCTCTCACGAAGCACCGGCCCGGTTTCGGGTTCGGTGCTTTGTGCTTTGTGCATTCTGGTGATGTGTATGAATATGCGTTTTATGGCTTACAAGCTGCAGTCCGCGTTGAGCCAGCGGGGCGAACACTACAAAATCAATCAGCTGCAATCGTATTCCGTGCGGCACGATCGTATGGTCACGAAGTATGTGGTCGAAAAGGCCGTGCCAGGCCAACCGCGCGGTGAACGTGTGTTGGAAACTTACAGCATGGCCGAAGTCGTAAAAACGCTGGCCAAAATCTACAGCGGGTGATCCCATGAAGCTTACGCCGAAGCAGAAGGCTTTCGCGGATTACTACATCGAACTGGGCAATGCAAGCGAAGCCGCACGGAGGGCTGGTTACTCGAAGAAGACGGCCGGGGCAATCGGAACAGAAAACCTAGGCAAACCAGCAATCAGGGGCTATATAGCACAGCGCCAGGCGGAAATCGAATCCGACCGCACCGCATCCATGAAAGAAATTCTTGAATTGCGTACAGCGATTATGCGCGGTGAAGAAAAAGACCAGTTCGGCATGGAAACCTCCATCGCTGACCGTCTACGCGCAGCCGGCGACCTTGAGAAGTCGCTGCGCATCAAGGAAGAGCAGGAAACAAGGGCGGCAGCGCGTGCATCTGCGCACTATGAGCTGCCGGCGCGTGTCCTTGGCAGGGCGTTTGTGGACATCAACCGGCGCATCCAGCCGAACATGACGTACGTCTTCGAGGGCGGCCGCGGTGGCCTGAAATCATCGTATATATCCCTGAAAATCGTCGAGCTGCTGAAAAACAACCCGACGATGCACGCCTGTATCATCCGCAAGATGGGCAACACCCTGAAAGACAGTGTGTATGCCCAGATGAAATGGGCGATCAATGAACTGGGGCTGTATAATGAATTCAACTGCAAGCTGTCGCCGTTGGAAATCGTGCTGAAAGAAACCGGCCAGACGATCTATTTTCGCGGCTGCGACGATCCGTTGAAGCTGAAATCCATCAAGCCGCCGTTCGGCTATATCGGCATCCTGTGGAAGGAAGAAAAAGACCAGCTTTGCGGGCCGGAAGAAGAACGTTCTATCAACCAGTCTGTGCTTCGTGGCGGCGCGGATTCTTACGACTTTTCGTCCTATAACCCGCCGAAAAGTAAATCCAGCTGGGTCAACAAGGAGCGGCTTGTCCCGGATCCGGGGCGTGTTTTTCATCATTCCAGCTACACGGAAGCGCCGCCGGAATGGCTGGGTGCGAAGTTTATCGCCGACGCGGAACACCTGAAAGAGGTCAACCCAGCGGCGTATGAGCACGAATATGAAGGCGTAGCCAATGGCGACGGTGGCAGTGTATTTGACTATCTGGAGCTGCGGGAGATCACAGACGAAGAAATTTCGCATTTTGACCGTATCTTTCAGGGCGAGGACTGGGGCTGGTATCCCGACCCGTACTGCTTCATCCGCTGCTACTACGACAGCGACCGCGAGGCAGTGTATATCTTTGCGGAACACTACGCCAACAAGGAATCGAACGAACAGACGGCGCGTTGGATCATTGAACACGGCTATGATGATTACACCATCACGGCAGATTCGGCCGAACCGAAAAGCGTCAACGATCACCGCGAAATGGGTCTGCCGGTCACCGGCGCCGTCAAAGGCCCGGGGTCGATCGAACACGGTATGAAGTGGCTGCAGCGTCGGCGCATCATCATCGACCCGGTGCGCTGCCCGAATGCAGCGAAAGAATTTTCAGAATACGAATACGAGCGGGACAGGGACGGCAACGTCGTCACCGGATACCCGGATGTGAATAACCATAGCATCGACGCCACGCGGTACGCACTGGAACCGCTGACGATGCGCAGGGGGGCAAGTGCATGACTGTAAATATTTTGGGGACGGAATATGAAATCATTGAAGCCACGGCGGCCGAAGATGCAATGCTTGAAAAATGCGATGGTTACTGCGACAAAACGGTAAAAACCATTGTTATTTCAAAAAAAGCAAAAGACTGCGATCTGAAAGATTTTAGCGTCTATCAGAAAAAAGTCGTGCGTCATGAGATCATTCATGCATTTCTGTTTGAAAGCGGGCTGTCCGAAAACTTTACGCATCCGGAATACGGCCATGACGAAACATACGTGGACTGGATTGCTTCGCAGTTTCCGAAAATGTGCGAAGTGTTCAAGGAGGTTGGCTGCCTGTGAAAATCAATATCCCGCTGGACAGCGTGAAAAAGCAGATCCGCGAAGAATTCCGCATTGCGCCGCTGGTAACGCCAGAAATGCGCGAAGCGGAAGACCTGTGGATGCAGATCTGGATGGGCACCCCGCCGTGGGCAAACGATCAGGATCGCACCATCAATTTTGCAAAGGCCGTGACCGGCGAAGCTGCGCGCCTTGCGACGATGGGCGTCAGTGTCGAACTGTCCGGCTCGGCCCGCGCGGATTGGCTGCAGGAACGTCTGAATGAAGAATTGATTCCGTTCCTGCGCGACATGGTGGACGTGGGCTGCGCCGCCGGTATGTTCCTGCTGAAACCCACGCCGGACAGCATCGGTCTGTACACACCGCCGGAATTTACGATCACCGCTGTGGATAACCGGAAGCGCGTGACGGGCGTGGTGCTGTACGACACGAAGGCAACGCCGGATTATTACTATGTCAAGGCCGAATATCACCGCTACGACGGGATGCATTATGTGGTTTCCAATCGCGCGTTCCGGCTGGCGAAGGGCAAAGCATCGGCATCCCGTGTGAATCTGGACGAAGTGCCGGATTGGGTGGGCATCCTGCCGGACGCCGTGCTGGATGATACTGCGCCGCTATTTGCTGTGTGCACCATGCCGGACGCCAACAACATCGACGGCAGCGCCTGCGGTATGTCCATCTATGCCAACGCCATGCCAGAGCTGCGGGGGCTGGACGTTGCATGGTCGGCGATGGTGGACGAAATTCAGGATTCCCGGTCGATCGCCCTTGTGGATGATCGGCTGTTGCGCGAACCCGGGCGGAAGAATGTTTCCGTGCGGCTGCCGCGCTATGTGCAAAACGTTGCCGGTTCAGCGGCGGAAAGCTTCTATCAGGAAATCGACCGCAAGCTGAAAACCGGCGAACGCCAGACCGGCATCAATATGCTGCTGCAAAGCCTGTCAACCAAATGCGGCTTTTCGGAAGGCTATTTTAGCTATAACGAAAAGCAGGGACTTGCCACCGCAACGCAGGTGGAAGCTGATGACCGCCGCACCATCCAGCGCATCAAGGACATCCGCGACCGCATCCAGGCAGCTGTGGATGATCTGATTCAGGCGCTGAACGACTACGCTGATATCTACGATCTGGCGCCGTATGGCACCTATACCGTGGCGTACAATTTCGGAGACATCACGTATAGCTACGAGGAAGATCGCCAGAATACGAAAAGCCTTTGCCAGCTCGGCGTTTTGCCGTGGTGGATGTATCTGGTGCGCTTTGAAGGATTCAGCGAGGATGACGCAAAAGCGGCCTACGCCGAAGCCAACACAGCAAAGCCGGGGCTGTTCCCTGATACCGAATGATCACCCCGGAACAGTTTCAGGAAATCGGCGAAACCCTGCTGCCACTGCTGGATGAACTGATGGAGTGGATTGCGCGCGACATGATCGAACGCTTCATGATCCGGTTCGGCCGCGGCGAAAAGAAGCTGCTGACCGGCACGGATGAATGGCAGGCATGGGTGCTGGAACAGGCCGGCGGGAATCTGGACGAAATTCAGAAGGCGTTGGCCAAAAGCACCGGCAAATCGCAGCAGGAGATTGCAAAGATCTTCAAGGACTGCGGCATTCAGGCAGCGAAGGCAGACGCCGAAGCTGCCGCTGTGACGTTTTCTGGCCTGTCGCCCGGCATGATGGCAATCATCACGGACGCCTATGAACGCACGGTCGGCGAAATTTTCAACATCACGCGCACGACGGCCGGCGCGACCAATCAGGCGTTCATCGATATCTGCGACGCGGCGTATTGGAAGGTACGTACCGGGGCGCAGTCCTACACCGCCGCTATGCTGGATGGCATAAAAGAGCTGGGGCAGGTACAGCCAATCGTGCGCTATCCGTCCGGCCATAAGGACACGCTGGAAGTGGCGGTACTGCGCTGCATCCGCACGGGCGTGGCGCAGTCATCCGGGAACATGACGATCCAGCAGTGCAAAGACATGGGATGGAATCATGTGCTGGTGTCGCAGCATCTGGGCGCGCGTGTGTCCGATACCGATCCGATCGCCGATCATGCCGGATGGCAGGGCAAGGTGTACTGTATCGACGGCAAGGACGCGCAGTTTGATAACCTGCTGGATGCGACCGGCTACCCGGAAAATCCGCTGGGACTGTGCGGCTATAACTGCCGCCATTCCTTCACACCGTTCCTGCCTGGCGTTAGCCGGAACAATAACAAGACGATCGATACCGAAGCCAACCGCCGCGCCTACGAGCTGTCGCAGACGCAGCGGGCGATGGAACGCCGCATCCGGGCGCAGAAGCGCAAGTGCGCGGCGCTGCACACAGCCGTGAAAAGCTGCGAAGATACGGCAGGCAAGGCAAAATTGCAGGAGAAATATGCGCAGTCCGCCAAGCGCCTGCAGGATCAGAACGCGGTCTACACGAAGTTCTGCGCCGATAACGATCTGAAACCGTACCGTGAGCGGCTTGCCGTTGCCGGCTGACTTCATTAATCGAATCAGGATACGCAGGGGCGACCGGGAAACCGGCTGCCCCTTTGCTATATCACTACCCCGCCGGTGGTTCATCCGGCTCAATCCGTACAGCCGACGGGCTGTTAAAAATCACGTTCAGGAGGATTACGCATGAAGAACATCGAGACCATTCTTTCCGACTTCGGTATCACGATTCCGGAAGAAAAGGCGGCGGATCTGCGCAAGGCCGTCGCCGAAAACTACAAGACCGTGGCGGAATTCACCAAGCTGCAGGAACGCCACGACGCGCTGGACACATCGCTGAAAGACGTGCAGGGCAAGCTTGCCGCCTTTGACGGCGTGGATGTCGCAGCGCTGAAAGGTCAGATCACGACCCTGACCAATGACCTGCAGACCGAGCGGGACAACCGTAAGAAGGACGCTGCCGCCGTGAAGCTGCGCAGTACGGTGGACACATTCCTGTCGGGAAAGCATTTTGTCAACGACATCACGCGCGAAAGCATCACGGACAAGTTGGTAACGGCTCTGGGGTCCGACGATGCGCGCGGCAAGTCGATCGACGACCTGTTTACCGGCCTTGTCACCGATCAGAACGGCAAGGAGATTCCCGGCATCCTTGTGGCCGATCCCGCCAGCAGGGCGCGCTTTTCGTCCGATCACAGCGGCATGGTGCCGCCGGCGGGGGGCGCAAAAGAATACGTAGCCCAGAAATACAAAAACAATCCGTTTTTCAGGGGCTAAGACTACGAAAGGAAATGATGATCTATGTCTATCCAGTACGGTTCCCTTTACGTGGATGAGCAGTACAAGGCAACTGTTCTTCCCAACCTGTTTTATAAGACCTGGCTTGTGCCTGGCGTGACCTATCAGGACGTGATGGTCGACGGCGCCGGCGGCTGCTACTGGCACAAGCTGACCTCCACCGCCGCGTCTGTCGGCACGCCCGGCCGTGACTTCACGGACACCGCTGCCGCTGACACGCTGGTTCAGGCTGTTTTCAACAACAACCTGCAGGCATCTAAGAAGATCTACGGCGTGCAGGCTGCCGCTGTGGCGTTCCCGATTGCCGAGGAGCATCTGGCCCTTGCCACCCGCGAAGTCGCGGAGGCAAAGAATCAGTGCGCGCTGGCCTGCCTGATCTCCGAGGGCACGGCATCCACCAACACCACGAAGACCACTGCGGCCAACTTCAAGGCGCAGGTACTGGCCGAACGCAAAGCCATGGTCAAGGCGAAAGCCAATCCCACCATCGTGCTTTGTAGTCCGGACTTCTTTGCCACGATGCTGGAGTTCGCCGGTGAGAAGTACATCCCGACGTCCAACGAGATGCTGCTCGCCGCCGCTGCCGGCGGGCAGGTCGGCAGCTTCATGGGCTTTACCTGGATCGAAGTCAACGGCTTTGCATCGTCCGCTGATCTTGCCTACTATCCGCACGGCGGTACGAAGGCCAGCGTCACGGCGGCGAACCTTGCGAAGGTGGAATTCATCATGTACGATCCGAACGCCTTCGGTGTCGGCGATAACTTCAGCATCGTCCGCATGGTCGACTCCGAGCTTTTCGCCGGCAGCAAGGCGCAGGTCGAGGAAAACGCCGCCCTGCGTGTGCTGGACGCTGCGCAGGTGCACGTGAAGTCCTACGCAACCGCGTGATCGGCAGGTGAATCACGGTGTACGCGGATTTTGACACATACGTAAAACGGTACGGGGACGATCTGTCCCCTTTCCGCGACGAAGTGACTGCTGCCCGCTACCTGCGTGCGGCGTCGCGGGAGATCGACCGCTTTACGTTTGACCGCTTTGGCGGCACGCTGCCGGAATCCACGACCGACGCCGAAAAGCTGCAGGACTGCGCGTGCGAACTGGCCGAATGCCTTTACCGCATTGACCAGGCGCGTGACAGCGCGGCTGAAACCGCAGACGTCGGCGGCGTAAAAACCGCCGGCCCTGTGGCGTCGGTGTCGTCCGGCAGCGAATCGATCACATACAAGGCGGCCGACAGCTGCTATACGACCGCCGCGAAGACCATAGCAGCGCGTGACGAGCTGGTGTTTGACTTGCTCCGGCGTTGGCTTTCCGGAGTGGCCGTGGATGGCGTCCTTGTGCTGTACGCGGGGGTGACGTGCTGATGCTGCTGCATAGCGATACGGTCACGCTTTTTTCCCGTGTGCGCGGCGCACGCGGTCAGGCCGATACGTGGGTGCGGCACGTGCTTGCCGGCGTCAAGGTGGAAGCAAAAACGGCCATGACGCCCGGCACAACCGGCGACGTGCCCGGGCACTATGTGCTGCTGCTTGTGCCGAAAGCGTCCATCGGCGCGTTGACCTATGCGCCGCCTGAAGTGTACCAGGCGGCAGATGACCGCAGCGGCCTGATTGCGTTTCAGCCGGGCGATTATTTCTGCCGCGGCGATCACGACTGGGCGGAATATGACGCGCTGTGCAAAGTCACGGAGTGCCACCGTATCACATCCTGCGCATGGTTCCCGCTGATTGCACACTTTGAGGTAACAGCGTCATGAGCGACATCAAGCACTATAAGAACGTCAGCTATGTCAAAGGGCACGTCCGGGTAAATCTCCGGTTTGCCAAATACGGCCCGCGATTTGCCAAAGCGCAGGAATGGCTGGGGCAGCAGGCGCTTGCGGACAGCAAGCTATATATGCCGTATCGCAGTGGGAACTTGCAGCAGCGGTCGTATGTCGCCGAAGGCGGCCGGCAGGTCGTGTTCCCCGGTCCGTATGCGCGGTATCTGTATATGGGTAAGGTCATGGTCGACCCGGAAACCGGTTCACCATGGGCGCGCAAGGGCGCTGTGAAAGTTGTAACTGACCGTGACCTGCGGTTTGCGGCCGGCGTGCCGCACTGGGCGGAAGTGGCCCAAAACGAACACGGCAAGGAATGGGCCGCGGAGTGCAAGCGGATCATCCTGGGGGAATCAAATGGTTGACACAAAAGATTTTTCAACGATCCTAAGCGACTTGCTGAATGACTTCCCTGCCATCGGCGCGCGTGAAATCCGGTTCGGTGAGCTGGGCGACAAGTCCGGCGTCGGGATCTATCCGTCCGCTGCGGCGACGGTGATCAGCGAAACGACCGACATCATGGGCGGTGTGTACCAGAAATGCAACTATGCGTTTCAGGTGGTATATCGCGCCGTGCCGCAGTCGGAAACTGACCGCATCCACATCAAGGGCTGGCTGGACAAACTGGCGCGATGGCTGGAAAAACAGCCGATCACGGCGGACGGCCAGCAGCACACGCTTGCCGCGTGGCCAGACATCGGCGATGGCCGGACGATCACTGCATTTGTACAGGTGTCGGCGGCCTATTTGACCGGGCGCTATGCCGACGGTGTGGAAGACTGGGCCGTGTCCCTATCGATGCGGTACGACAACAATTTTGAAAGGTGATGCATTATGCCTGAAAGTACGACTTTTAACACAACCGCGGGCCAGACGATTGCCCGCAAACTGCTGATGGCCTTCCTTAATACCGGAACGTCTTCCGCGCCGGTTTGGTCGATCGTCGGCAAGCGCGTGGAAGACAGCAGCCAGGAATATGACTGGAACAAGGAGACCACGCAGGACATCCTGGGCAACACGTTTACCACCATGTCCGCGCCGACCATCACGCAGACCTTTGACCCGTGCAATCTGGACGCCGGCGAGACCGCGCTGACGAAGCTGTGGCAGCTGGCGATTAAGGATCAGGACGTTGCGGCGCTGGCCGAACAGGATATGATGATCGTGCACTGCTATGCCGGCACGAAGGACACGGCGATGTTCGCCGAACGATATAGCGGCTGCGCGATTGAAGTGAAGTCGCTGGGCGGCGACAAGACGGTGGACATGCCGTTTGACGTGACCTACGGCGGCACGCGCACGGTCGGCACGGCGGCCATTGCGGACGGCGTGGCCACGTTCACGAAGGCGACGGCATAAGGGGGTGACGGCGTGAGCAATAACATTTCATTTGAAACCGGTCTGAAAGCGTTCACAATTAACGGCGACGCAAACCGGAAGATCTATTTTGACCCGAACGACATCGGTATCATCGACCGGCTGGAAGCGGCAGCGATGGCGATCAAGGCCAAAGCCGACGAAATGGGCACGCAGGAAAGCGATACGGACGCCCGCACGACGATCCGCGAACTGGACGCATACGCACGCGAGCAGGTGGACGCGGCGTTCCCTTCGCCCGTCTGCGATACAGTGTTCGGCAAAGCCTACTGCGTTTCGCTCACGCCGTCCGGTTCCCTGCAAATCATTTCGTTCCTGGAAGCGGTTTCGCGCCAGATCCGGCGCGAGATGGACGTTGCGACCGCTGCCGCGCAGAAGCGTCAGGCGAAATACCTGGATAAATACAACGGCGGCGGTCAGCGAAGGAAGAAGCGCAGATCATGAATACCGGCCTGCCGAAGGCAGCATGTATCGGCGGCCGGTGTTTTCGTATACGAAGCGACTTTCGCGAAATTCTGGACATCTGCGCCGCGTTGAATGACCCAGAGCTGACAGATCAGGATCGCGCCGAAGTGGCGATCAAGATCTTTTACCCAGACTGGGATCAGATCACGGACATGGCCGCCGCGGTGAAATTCATGCTGTGGTTTTTGGATGGTGGTGTGGATCGCGGCGATCAGCGGCAGCAGCCGAAGCAGATGGACTGGGAGCAGGATTTCCCGATGATCATTGCACCGATCAACCGCGTAGCCGGGCAGGACGTGCGCGCGCTGCCGTATATGCACTGGTGGACGTTTATCGGATATTATATGGAGATCGGTGACTGCACGTTTTCCACGATCCTGGACATCCGGCGGAAACTGCGCAAGCACAAGAAACTGGAAAAGTGGGAGCGAGAATACTACGACGAAAACCGGGAATTGATTGATTTCAAGTCGGCGCATCTGACCGACGACGAAGATGAATTCATCCGGCAGCTGATGACAGGGGGTGCGCGCGATGGCTGATGTTGTCGGCGATCTGGTATTTGATACAACGATAAACAGTGGCCAGTTTGACGCTGGCCTTGCGAAGCTGGAAAACAACGCGAAAAAGGCCGCGAACAATGTGGACAAGGCCGCACAGAAGGTAGCCGCGCTGCGGCAGCAGCTGGAAGAACTGCAGGCTGTTGCCGAAAACGAAAAGAAAACCAGAAGCACCGGGACGGTATCGCAGGAAACCGGTGAAGCGATCCAGAAAACGACGCAGCAGTTGAAAATGGCGCAGCTTAATCTGGAAAGCAGCCAGATCGCGCAGGAAAAAGCCAGCGCTGCCGTAAGCGAATATGTGGGAAAGCAGCGCCTTGCAGCTTTGACGACGCAGAATGTGTCAGAACAATTTAAGAAATTCACCAAACGAATTGCCGGCTTAGCAAAGCGCGTCTTCATTTTCACCATGATTACCAAAGCGCTGCGTACGATGCGCAAAATGCTGCTAAGCACAATCGGAGCGGACAAACAAATGTCAACATCTTTGGCGCAGATCAGGGGTAATCTGATTTCCGCTTTTGCACCGATCTACAACTATATTTTGCCGGCAATTCGAACGCTTCTGGCGTGGCTTGCCAAATTGACTGCCGTTGTGTCCGTGTTTATAAATTCGCTGTTTGGCAAAACGGCGTCACAAGCGGATGCATCTGCGAAGGCACTGTATAATCAGGCTTCCGCAACCGAGGCCGCAGGGGATGCGGCTGAAAAGACGAAGAAGCAGCTTTCCGGTTTGGATGAAATGAACCGATGGGAATCCAAAGATAGTTCCGGCGGCGGAGGTGGCTCGTCTGGCATAGCGCCGAAATTCGATTTGTCCGATCAGGTCGACACCGGAAAAATCGGCAAGATCGCAGCCGTTGTCCGCGAGCTATCGCCGTATGTGGCGGCGGTGGCCGCTGGATTCACTGCGTGGAAAATCGGAAAGAAGTTCCTGGGGAATTTGTTGAAGGCAAAGCAGCTGGCGCTTGCTGTCGCGGGGGCTGTCCTGATGGCCATCAACGTTGTCGATATGCTTAAAAACGGCATAAATTTCGACAATCTTACAGGGTACATCATCGGCGCTACTGCGGCTGTCACTGGGCTGGGGCTGGCATTTGGCGTGCTTGGCGGAGCAATCACGGCAATCGTCGCGGGGCTTGTCCTTCTTGGCGTGGCAATTCGTGACGTGATCAAAAACGGCTTCAACAATAAGAACCTTACGGCTATTACCGTGGCGCTGCTAACTATTGGCGGTGCTATTGCTATCATCACAGGGGCGTGGATACCGCTGCTGATTGCCGCTATAGCTGCAGTGGTCGTGTGGATCGTCGCAAAATGGACGGCCGTAAAGGGCTGGTTCAGCGGCCTGTGGGAAAAGGTCGCCTCCGGCGCTGTGGCTGCGTGGGATGGAATCAAAAGCGCCTTCAAGTCTGTGCCGGAATGGTTTCAGAGCAAATTCCGAGACGCATGGCAGAAGGTCAAAGACGTGTTTTCGACTGGCGGCCGTATCTGGTCGGGCATCAAGGAAGGCATCGAAAATACTTTCCGCACGGTCGTCAACGCCATCATTCGCGGCATGAACACGATCATCGCCGTGCCTTTCAACAGGATCAATTTCATGCTGAATATGATCCGAAACGCCAGTTTCCTCGGCATTTCCCCGTTCCAGAATTTGTGGGGCGTGAATCCACTGCCAGTTCCGCAGATCCCGATGCTGGCGCGCGGCGCAGTCATCCCGGCGAACCGGCAGTTCCTTGCCGTGTTGGGCGACCAGCGAAACGGCAACAACCTGGAAGCGCCGGAATCTCTGCTGCGCCAGATTGTGCGCGAAGAAGCCGGCGGTGGTGCCGGCAGCCGATACGAATTTATTGCGCGTCTGGATCGCCGCACACTGTTTGATGAAGTAATCACCGAAGCAAAATTGCGGAAAGGGCAAACGGGCAAAAACCCGCTTGTAGCGGTGTAACACATGGCACAGGAATACATTAAAATTCGAAAAAGTCCGTCGGATGACTGGCTGGTACTTCCGCAGCCGGATTCCGGCGCGCTGACGTACGACTTTGAAACAACTTACACGGAGGACAGCGGCCGCACCCAGACCGGCGCGGCCGTCGTCAGTCCCATGTTCACGGTCGAAGCGCTTGGGTATAGCCGTGCGTCGATCAGCAAAACTATGCTGTCGCAGATCCTGAAGATCATTGCAAAAGGCCAGCAATTCCAGCTGCACTACTTTTCCGCCTACTATGGCGCGTGGTGTACGTCGTGGTTTTACGTCGGCAAGGGGCAGCTTGACATTGGCCGGCTGAACGAAAACAAGGAACTGTTTACGTCCGTGGAATTTAACATGGTCAGCGTCAATCCGCTGACGTGATTTGGGGTGACATGATATGCGAACAGTCGAAAGTCAAATCACAAGCGTCTACCCATCGCAGACGAACTTTGTGGTCGAAGCGACTTTTACGTGGGATCACGATGTGACATTGGTGTATTATGGCAATACAACTGTGACGATCAAGGCGGGGGAACACCTACAAGTAGACGGGGCGTGTTTTCGTCCTGGTGGAACGAAAATCACAGCGCAGATATCATCAGGCAGTTACCCGGTCGGGCTTTCCGCGTGCAAATGCGCGACAATTGAAATGTACGATGGTGGGTGGCAAAACGTCGATAACCGGAATCTATACGAAGGAGCGACCGTGCACCTAAAGGCAGATATCAAAATCGACGGCAATGGATACTTGATTCCAATGGGCAGCTTTAAGGTTTATGAAGTGGAAACCGTGCACGAAGTTACCACGCTTACTTGCTACGATGCCATGAGGGAAGCGGACGTGCTGTGCCCGACGGAGATGCAGGGAGAGCACAATTACATAGAGCTATGGAGGCTGGCAGCGACTCGTCTCGGCCTGACGCCCAGCGCGATTGATAGCGACTTGGGATATAACGCACTGGCGACCGTGGACACACAGCACACCATCCGGCAGGTGATCGAAGCTATCGCGCTGGCCTGCGGTGGCAATGCCGTGGTGTCTGGGAATGCACTGTATGTGCGACCAATTACATCTACAACAGATGTGACGTTAACACAGTGGATTAACCAACTGGAAGTGGCAAGTACGCCGGTTGAAGTCACTGGAGTGCGCGTGAAAAAGACGTTCGCCAGTGACGGGCAAGAGCACACGTATTTCTTCGGCGCCGGAGGCTACGTCATTGAACTGAATGACGATAATTTGTGGATGGGCATTGAAGGGCCGTCCGGGTCGATCACCGTCGCGGCTGAAGCAGTCGCAAAGACGGTGTACGAACAGCTGAAAAACAAGCCGATCTATAAGTTTTCTGGTGATCTTCCGGCTGACCCGCGGCTTGACATTTTCGACAAGGTTATCGTCAAGGACATCAACGGCCGGGAATACCCGTCGATCATCACGGATTACACGTTCGTGTTTTCCGGAAAAACGTCGATTGGCAGCAGCGTGGAGTCCAGCAGCAGCTACAATACATCCGATAGCGGGCCTTCCGGATCGTCGCCTTCCGGTGTTGGCGCGGACTATGTCGTCGCGCAAGGCAAGACCGGGGCGTGGACGTGGCGCAAGTGGAACAACGGCACGGCGGAAATGTGGAGCGTGTTCGGGACGGACAAGCTTTCGATCTCTTCCGCTTGGGGCAGCTTGTACTACGGAACGTGGATGGATATGGCACAGAATGTGACGGCGCGAAAATACCCGTTTAGCTTCGTGGAAGCTCCTTCGGTGACGGCATCCTACAGCGGCGGGGATAAGGACGCTTGGCTGATATCCGCTTTTAATGCCAGCGACAATCTGCTGCTCGGCGCTCCGGCGTATGCGCTCGCGCGCCCGAATACCGCGACCGTGGTGAAACCGCGCATCAGCTACTACATTATTGGCAAGTACAAGTAAGGAGGTACCCGCATGACAATCACAATCGCAGACGGGCGCGGGGCGCTGTGGCAGTGGGACACCGGGCGGCGCTTGCGCGTGGGCAGCGGCGTGGAGCAGATCCACTATCAAAATAAGTGCTTTGGCCGCAGCGTGGACGTGGACGTTGGGGACGACGGCACGGCCATCATCCCGGACGAGCTGCTGCAAGATTGGCACCCGCTGACGGCCTATGCCTACGTAATAGACGACGCGGGCGGATATACCAAGGTGCAGCAGGATTTTATCGTGCACAAGCGCGCCCGGCCGTCCGACTACGTCTATACCCCGACAGAGCACGCTGGCTTCGACCGTCTGCGCGCCGAAATCGGCGACCTTGCCGACCTGACTACGGAGGCAAAGAAAAATCTTGTCGCGGCGATCAACGAAGCGGCTGCATCTGGTGGTGCGGATTTGAATCAATTTGAAATCAATGCAGAAAGCGGCAGCCAGATCAATGACTATGAGTATCAAGTGACACTGGATAAGACATACGATGAGATAGATGCCGCTTTTAAAAGTGGAAGAACGCCAATTGTGATTTTAGACAATCGTTATAGACTCCAAGTAATTGATGCAGCAACTGGCTATCATTTTGGGGCTTTTTCACAAATGGGTCCGGGTATGTATGGCGTTTTCGATGTATACGTTTCGAACAGAGAAGAGTGGCTTTTAGAACTTCCAATGGTGGACTATGCGAATTTTGTACCATTTGCAGAGAGCGTTGAAGCCGAAATCGGCAACCTTGCCGACCTGACAACGGAGGCGAAGGAAAATCTTGTCGCAGCCATCAATGAGGTGGCGCGTACAGGCGGCGGCGCTGGCAGCATGGACTTGCGCGTGGCGGACGGCTACATCCAGTACAGCACGGACGGCGGCAGCACGTGGACAAACCTCATCGCCATGTCCGAGCTCAAGGGCGACAAGGGCGCCCCCGGTGCGAAGGGCGATCCCGGCGAAAAAGGCGATACCGGAGCGCAGGGCGTGAAGGGCGACACTGGCGCAACCGGCCCTGCTGGCCCGGTCGGCCCGCAAGGCCCTGCCGGTGCACCCGGCAAGGACGGCGCACCCGGCAAAGATGGCAGTGATGCGACCGTGACTGCGGCAAGCATCGCAGGCGCGCTGGGGTACAAGCCCGCCGCGCCGAGCGATATCCCGGTAGTCCCGACTGCGAAGATCGACGCCAACACCACCGCGCGGCACACGCACGCGAACAAGGCGGTAATCGACAGCATCACCGGGCTGGTGACAGCAGAGAATCTTGATAATCCGGGCCATACCACGGACTTGGTGCAGTACGGCGCATTCCAAGTTGCGGTACAGAGAATCCTTGTGCAAATCCCCACTGTGCCGGAAACCCTGCCGAACCCGAAGGCGCTGACGATCCAAATTGGCAGCACCACCATCACTTATGATGGTAGCACGGCACAGACCGTGACCATCGCCGACGGTACGGAGGTGGCCTACTGATGGCGAAAAAGCTCTACGAAGAAGCCGCCGTGCAGGGCATCGCCGCCGCCATCCGCGCGAAAAACGGCGGCACAGCGACATATAAGATCGGTGAGATGGCGGCAGCGATCAGCGCCATACCGAGCAGGGACAGCGTCGTGCACGCAGACATCCCGGACTACATCAAGACGGCGGCGCTGGAGGTGGCCAAAAAGGTGCAGGCCGTGCGCACGAGCGAGAGCATCGTCTTTATCGCGGCCTCGGACGCGCACCAGCTCGACACAAGCGCGGACATTGTGGCGGGAAACCTGCACGCCGGCATGGCGATGAAGGCGCTCGCGTATATCCTGCCGGGGATCGACTTCGCGTGCTATCTCGGCGACTACACGGCCGGCAGCGCAACGACCACGCTATCCGAGGGGCGGCAGCACTTCGCGGAGATCAACGCGGACATCGACGAAGCCTTTTCCGGCATTCCGCAACTGCGCACGCTGGGAAACCACGACAGCTTGCAGTACAGCAAGGCGCAGAATGGCAGCGTGCTGCAGGCGGCGGAGCTGTACGGCCTGTGCGGTGCTTACAACACCGGCGCGGCCATGGGCAGCACCACCGAGGGCTACTGCTACCGGGACTTCACGGGCAAGAAGCTGCGGGTCATCTGCCTGAACACCGCCGAGGGCACGGAAAAGGAGTACGTTTCCGACGCGCAGAAGCTCTGGTTTGCGAACACGCTGAAGGCCGTGGGCGCAAAGGCCGGCTGGAACGTGCTGATCCTCTCCCACCATCCGCTGGACTGGGGCGGCGTGTGTGTCCTGTCGAATATCGTCAAAGCCTACGTGGACGGCGGCAGCATCACCGTCAGCAGCGGCAACACCGTGAATTTCAGCGGCAGCAACAAGGCGGCGATCCTTGCGGCCATCCACGGCCATGTGCATTGCTTCAAGGCCGCAAAGCTCAACGCTATCGCAAGCGGCACCGGCACGGAGTACAACGTCTGGCGCGTGGCGACGCCGAATATGTGCTTTGCAAGAAACAACGAATACGGCACAAACGGCAACACGGAATACTACGGCATCGAGTTCGGCGAAACGACCACCTACAACAAGACAGCCAACAGCGCCGAGGACACGGCCTTTGTCGTCAACGTCGTCAATCCGAGCGAGCAGAAGCTCTACAGCTACTGCTACGGCGCGGGCTATGACCGCGAGATCTTCACCGGCATCCAGACCGTGGCCGTGACGGGCGTGTCGCTCAACGCAGCCTCCGGCGAGCTGACCGTCGGCGGGCAGACGACGCTGACGGCGACGGTGCAGCCCGCAGACGCGAGCAACAAAGCCGTTACGTGGTCAAGCTCCGCCCCGGCCGTGGCCAGCGTGGTCAACGGTGTTGTCACCGCGCTCGCGCCGGGAAACACCACGATCACGGCAAAAACCGCCGACGGCGCCTTTACGGCGACGTATGCGCTGACGGTCAAGGCGGTAACATCCGATCTGCTGGCGACCTATGGCTACGCGGACAACACTCGGCTTTCGACCGCGACCGGCGCAGAAAAGACAGATGCGGGATATGTGACGATTGGCCACACGGCAGCTATCCCAATTGACAACACAACCTATCCGAACGGCGCAGTCATCCGCGTGGAAGGCGCTGAAGACGTGGTGGGCAACAGCACACCGTACACGAGCAGCGCGTGGGTGTTGTACACCACTGGCGGCACCACCTTTAGTCAGGCAAGCTACATTAAAACGGAAACCCACGCGCCTGGCACGTTCGCCGTAGATGCAGACCGCAAGGGCTTTACGCTGGACATTGCGTCGCTGGAAGCCCCACGCTATATCAAGTTCTGCGTCAAGGGCACGGGGGCAAATCTCACGGCGACGCTGACGCCGAAATAAAAAGGGGGAATGACGATGCAGATCACGGAGGAATTTGCGGTCAAGAACAAATGCTATCAGGCGGGTGCGCCGCTGACGCCGCGCGGCATCATGCTGCACAGCGTCGGCACACCGCAGCCGTCGGCGGCGGTGTTCGCACGCAGCTTTAATCAGTATCAGCCGGGCGGCGCGTCCGTCTGCGTGCACGCGTTCGTTCAGGCAGACGGCACGGTGTATCAGACGCTGCCGTGGGAGATGATCGCATGGCACTGCGGCGGGAGCGCCAATTCTACGCACATCGGCGTGGAAATGACCGAGCCGGGCGCGGGCATGACTTACGCGGAGGCGGCGGAGCAGATCGCGGGCACATACCATACGGCCGTGGAGCTGTTCGCCGCGCTGTGCAGGCAGTACGGCCTTGATCCGGCGCAGGACGGCGTCATCATAGGGCACGCAGAAGGACACCGACGCGGCGTGGCAAGCAACCACGCAGACCCGGAGCTGCTGTGGCGCACCTATGATATGGGCTACACGATGGACGGCTTCCGCGCGGATGTCGCGGAGGCGATGAACGAAAATGATAATGAGGAGGACGAAGATGACATGGTGAGGTACAACACGATCGAGGAAGTCCCGAGTTGGGCGCAGGACACGGTGCGCGCGCTGATGGATGCGGGTGCACTCGGCGGCGTGGGCGGCGGCAATCTGGATCTGTCCATGGATATGATCCGTGGCCTTGTGGTCGGCGCCAAGTACGCAGCGGCACGCAACCCCAGGTACGAGGCGATCAAGGACATGCCCGGCTGGGCGCAGGCGGGCGTGCAGCGTCTGGTGGATCGCGGCGCACTGGCCGGTACTGGCGGCGGCAAGCTGGATCTGTCACTGGATATGCTGCGCACGCTGCTGGTTACGCAGAAGATGGTGGATGCGCAGGAAAAGGAGGGCAAAGCATGAATGCACCGAGCAAAGCAATGGAACTGAAAGCGGCTATCTCGGCCGTACTGGCCGGAATGACAGCTTTCTGGGGGTGGACAGGCTGGCTCGTGGTG
>OQVT01000108.1_pt1 | contig 33618 bp, 22 predicted proteins | sample 1691561 | NCBI WGS metagenome assembly OQVT01 (sample SAMN03418260, study PRJEB22391) | human gut metagenome | biome: human-gut; feature: organic feature; material: feces | host: Homo sapiens | place: Tanzania | collected 2013-01 | reverse complement strand
CCTATTTATATATATGTTGAACCGAAATGAAATAAAAATACATATTTTTTGTGTAAACAACCAAAAAAAGCGTACATTTGCAGAATTAAATTAGTATATTCTTCCAATAGGTCGTAGTTTACTATAACAACAACTAATAATCAATATTTCGAATGACTAAAAATTTTCTCTTTGCGTTGGGACTTCTATGTTTGTCCAGCGTTGCATCCTTTGCGCAGAACAAGCGCACCGTATTGAGCGCCACTATTGATGGCTACAAGCGTGACATGGTTTATTTCGACTGTGTACAGAGTCCGTTCATCCGTCAGGAGTTTCACGCCAATCCGGGCGAGGAGCACGTCTATGCGTTCGATTCCGACCGCCTTGTAGCGATGATTGTCAACGGCCGCACCACCGTGCTGCTCATGCCGGGCGACAGTCTGCATGTCGACATACAGTATCAGGGCAAGCAGGTGAAGGAGCTGAAGTTCTCCGGCTCGGAGCGTGCAGTAGCCGACAACCAGCTTTATGCTGCCGTAGCCGACTATCGTCGCTCCATACGCTACAAGTCGCAGCTGCTGGCGTGCGCCGTAGTAGACGTTAAGCCTGCCGACCGTATAAGCGATTCGAAGAAACTCTTGGACCAGACCCGTCAGCTCGTAGCCCAGTCGAAGGGCAAGGTGGCAGACGACGTAGTGAATTACGTATCAGCCGAGAGCGAAGGACTGGCATACACATCCTTCGTAGAATATCCCCCGATGTACGAAGAAACCCGCAAGATGCCCATAGCCCAGCAGGGCGTAGGCGACTACTGGAAGCTTATGGACGGCACCAAGCTGCGCACCGACGCGGCATCGTTGAGCTGTCCCGACTACTGCTCGTTCCTTCTGCTCAACATGGCTTACACCAAGAGCAAGCAGGCACACGAAAAGGGCGAGACCTATCAGCGTCCCGACAAGATTGAGGACATGTTCGAGCAGCTGGCAGCATTCTACGACGGAGCGTGCCGCGACGCAGTTTTGTATTCCATTATCACCAATTACATACAGGGAGGCAAGGACATTGAACGTGTAGAACCCCTCATCAAGCAGTTTAAGGAGAAGTATTGCGTAGACAAGCGCCATGCTGAAATCATAGAAGCTATAATGCAGTAATGCCTCAAAGAATAATTTAATCGATTATATAAAAAGTATCCATGAACAAGAGAGAGTCTTTATTGAAGTGTGGACTGTGCGCCATGCTTTTAAGCGGGGGACTACCCCTGCAGATTCTTCCGCCCTCTACCGCCACGGCGCAGAATGTGCGCCCGGCGGAAGACGGATGGAAAAACGACCCAGTGACATTGCGCATCAGTAATGAGACGTTGGGAAATGTGCTCAGCAAGGTGGCAAAATCGGTGGGAGCCGACCTGGTTTTCCAGGGTGTCACGCTTGTAGGAATCAACGAGTTGACAACACTCAACGTTAAGGACAAGCCCCTCGACAAGGTGATTGGCGAGCTTATAGGCAACCAGAACGTACGTATAGTATATCAGGGTGGCCATCGTGCCATCATAATCTCGTCGTATGAGAAGCACGAAGACAACGCCCAGTCATTCGTAATAGGCGGCGTTGTAGTGGGCGGCGACGACCAGCAGCCCCTCATCGGCGCTACCGTATCGGTGACCAACGGCACCAAGGAGAAGGGACGCACGGGATGTATCACCGACGAGAACGGTAAGTTCAGCCTGCGTGTCAACCGCAAGTCGTCTATCAGCATATCTTATTTGGGATATGAAACCAAGTCAATCCAGATACTTCGACCCAACCGTAACATGAACATAAGCCTCGCACCCAGCGCAACCAATATGGACGAGGTGGTGGTTACGGGTATCAGCCGCCGCAACAAGAAGAGCTTTACAGGTAATTATGTATCGGTAAAGGGCGACGAGTTGCGCAAAATAAATCCTAACAACATCTTGAAGAGCCTCCAGTTCTACGACCCCAGCTTCAAGGTGAAAGAAAACAATTCTAACGGTTCCGACCCTAACTCACAGCCCGAATTCCAGATGCGCGGCGACCAGTCGCTGGGTTCTACATCGAGCATGAACTCTATGGACCTGCTTCTCGACAACGTGTCGAGCCGACCTAACACTCCGCTCTTCGTTCTCGACGGCTTCATCGTGCCTATGACGCGCATCCTCTCGCTCGATCCGGAGCGCATCGACGAGGTGACAATTCTCAAGGATGCCGCCGCTACAGCCATCTACGGCTCTAAGGCGAGCAACGGCGTCGTCGTAATCTCTACCAAGGTGGCTCCCGACGGAGCGCTCTCGGTCAACTACAACGGTACGTTGACTCTCCAGTCGCCCGACCTTACCGACTACAATATGATGAACGCTGCCGAGAAATTGCAGGCAGAATGGATGGCAGGCGTATACGACAAGAACAGCGTGACGAGCATGAACCGCTACAACACATTGCGCCGCAACGTGCTGGCAGGTGTCGATTCCTACTGGCTCTCGCAGCCCTTGCGCACAGCAGTTCAGTCGCGCCACTCGCTCACAGCAGCCGGTGGTACCGATATATTCCGCTACAGCCTGGGCATCAACGCTGGCTTCCAGCCCGGTGTGATGAAGGGTTCGTCTAACAATACCAAGGGCGTTGACTTCACCATGAGCTACCGCAAGCAGCGCGTAACGGTGGGTGCCAACATCAACCTGACCGAGACTTCGGGCAACAACTCGCCCTATGGCGACTTCTCGGCATTCAGCCAGGCCAACCCCTACTACCGTATGACCAACGACGACGGCACATACGACCAGATTCTCGACAACTTCACGGCAGCCGGAAGTACTACCGTGACCAACCCGCTGTACAATTCAAACATCGGCATCAAGGACCTGCAGCGCAGCCTGAGCATTGCCAGCAGCCTTAACTTCGAGTATATGATTCTCGACAACCTGCGCCTTACCGAGTCGTTGCAGTACACACGCGGCACCGCACGCACTGAGAAGTTCCTGCCTGCCGACCACACCAGCTTTGCCAACGAGACAGACAAGACGCTGAAGGGTAGTTATAGCAAGAACACGGGTGAGTCGACTTCGTGGTCGAGCAACTTGGGACTGAACTACAACCTCCCAATCAACAAGCACCTTATCAGTATGCTTGCCAACTGGACCGTTAGCGAAGACCGCAACAACTACGTCAACCTCTCAGCCACAGGCTATCCCGACCGTCACATGGACGACTTTATCTTCGGCAACAAGATGTCGACCAATCCGAGCGGATCGGAGTCGTTGTCGCGCTCAATGAGCTTCATCGGACAGGTGTCGTACAGCTACGACAACCGCTATTCGTTCGACTTCAACCTGAGCGAGGAGAACTCTTCGCGCTACGCCAACAACAGTTTCACTCCGTTCTGGTCGACCGGTGTACGCTGGAATGCTTATCGCGAGAAGTGGCTTGAGGGCCGTATCTCCAACCTCGTGTTCCGCGCCACATACGGTATTACGGGCGAACAGAGCTCTAATCCTTACGAGACTCTGGAGTTCTACACCTTCACCAACACCATGAAGCCTTACAACTCGTTCGCTTCACTGGGTGCCGTGCTGCAGGGACTCAACAATCCCGACCTCAAATGGGCTAAGACCGACCAGTTCAGTCTGGGCGTAGACATAGGCTTCTGGAAGAACCGCATCAACGCCACATTCAACTATTACAACAACATCACACGCCAGATGATGACACAGTACGACCTGGCTCCGTCTACAGGTTTCAGTTCGCAGAACATCAACGCCGGCGAGTTGCAGAACCAGGGATTTGACGTGACATTGAACGTGATTGCCTACCAGAACATACGCAAGCAGCTCTACTGGACCATCAACGCCAATGCCAACCACAACAAGAACAAGATACGCAAGATATCGGCTTATCTGCAGAAGATCAACGAGCGCCAGCTCGCTTCGAAGGACGCTCCGCTCCCAGTGCTGCAGGAGGGATATTCTACCACCACTCTGTTCACCGTACGCTCGCTGGGCATCGACCCCATCACTGGCAGGGAGGTGTTCCTCACACGCGACGGACAGAAGACATTCGAGTGGAACAGCAACGACAAGGTGCCCGTCGGCGACACCAACCCGAAGCTCAGCGGCACTATCAGCAGCTCGCTCAACTATAAGGACCTCAGCTTCAACGTAGGTTTCACATACAAGTTCGGCGGCATCGTGTACAACTCTACACTCGTTGACAAGATCGAAAACCGCAACATAGCCTACAACCTCGACCGCCGTGCCATGTCGAGCCGCTGGCAGAAGCCAGGCGACGTGACTTACTTCAAGAAGTTCTCGCTCGATGCCACAGCAAGCCAGACCGAACAGAGCACACGATTCATCATGGACGACGACGAACTGAAGATGTCTACCATGAGCGTCGGCTATCGTATGCGCTACGAGAAGTTCAGCTTCCTGCGCAAGCTGAACATCGACGTGCTGGCTCTGAACTTCACTACCAACGACCTGTTCCGTATCTCGCGTGTCAAGATGGAGCGCGGACTCGATTATCCGTTCGCACGTTCGTACACTCTGTCGTTGTCACTCATTTTCAAATAATATATATAAGGTGTACACTATGAAACTGAAATCATTATATACGGGTGCTCTTGCATTGGCAGTACTGTGTCTGACTTCGTGCTCAGACTGGTTTGACGTGAGCCCTAAGACCAATATCAAGGCTGAACAGCTCTACGAAACTCCCGAAGGTTTTGAGAGCGCTCTTGCCGGTATCTACATACTCCTGACCGACGACGACAGCTACGGTCACGACATGTCGTTTGGACTTATCGACCAGCTGGCACAACTTTACGACCGCATTCCCGACGGAACCACCGACCGCGAAGCTATCTATCAGTACACGCAGGAGTCGCAAGGCTACGGCACCAAGGCGCGCATGGCTGCCATTTGGGAAAAGTCGTACAACGTGATAGCCAATACCAACAACTTCATGAAGTGGCTTAACAAGAACGGACAGCGCGTGCTCAGAAACGAGCAGACACGCAATATGTATTATGGCGAGGCTTACGCCATGCGTGCTTTCCTACATTTCGACCTGCTGCGTGCATGGGGTCCGATGGATTATCAGGCTGGTAAGCAGAATCTGAGCATACCTTATCGTGTGGTAGCCGACAACAGCAAGCAGCCACGTCTTGCGGCTGAGACCATTGTGGGCAAGATTATCGATGACCTGAAGCAGGCTGAGCAGTATCTCGCTTTTGAGAAGAACACCAGCCTTTCGGGCAACGAGCGCCGCTGCCGATTGAACTATTACGCCGTGAAGGCCCTCCAGGCACGTGTATATTGCTATGCCGGCGATGCCGCGAATGCAATAAGCTGCGCCAATGAGGTGATAAACCACTGCGGACTTACGCTACAGACGTCCAATTCCAACGACCCTGCACAGTTCAACGAGGCCCTCTTTGCCATCAACAAGTATAAGATGAGCGACCGTTTCTCTTCTTATTTCGCCGAAGGTCCTGACTTTACCACTCAGTATTGGATCAGTCTGCAGAACTACAAGCGCATTTTTGAGGCTGAAGGCAACGAGCGTGACGCCGACTTCCGTGCCCGTCGTGGTGCAGGTGTGTATGTTTACGACGGCGTAAGCCGCGTTATTACACGCAAGTATCTCAAGAACGACCAGAGCATCATTCCTCTCATACGTCTGCCGGAGATGTATTACATCCTCTGCGAAATGTCGCCTCTGAGCGATGCTCCGCAATATATTAATAATGTAAGAAGCCATCGCGGCATCTCACGCTCCAATGCTTACAGCAGTTTTGCCAACGATGCGGCTCGCACAGAGGCTCTGAGCAAGGAGTATCGCAAGGAGTATTATGCCGAGGGACAGTACTTCTACTTCCTCAAGCATCATGGCATCAGGACTCTCGACTACTCGCACGAGGCTAATACCGACGCTATAGTCACCATGAACGAGCAGCGTTATGTGTTCCCATTGCCCGACCGTGAGAAGGAATATGGCTGGACTGATGAAGAATCAAACAACACTTCAAATGATTAATTATGAAATTACGTATCAATAAAACATACATATTGGGACTGATGGCGTGCGGAATGCTCATGGCTTCTTGCAGTCAGGAAGACCCTACATTGTTTGGTGGTGAGTCTGACGGATACTACTTCAACTACAATTCGGCTGACGACATGACCGCTACCATCAACTTTGCCGACTCTATCGTGACCAATCCGGAGGTGGGATATGTGCCTCTTAAGATCCGATTGCTGGGCCATCTGCCCGAGCAGACTACTTCCATCAAGCTCAAGGCTGAGCCGGTTGAGGGCTATGAAACGCCCGAGGTGACTCTGCCTACGATTGAAGTCAAGGCAGGCGAGTACGACAAGACGGTTGAGGTGAAAGTGGCTCGCCCCGCTCAGGAGAATACTACCTATGCCGTGAAGATAACATTTGAGCAGGCTGACAAGAGCATGAAGGACTTCAACAGCTTCATCATCTACACCAAGGAGGCGTATGAGCGTCCCGACAATTGGAATGACGGCTACTATGGCGAGTGGACTGCCGAGAAGTATAAGTTCATTGCCAAGACTCTGAGAAAGGCTGCTTTCTACAGCGAAGACAGCTATACGCAGTCGAATACGTACAATCCTACTCTGATTAATGCTGTGCGCGATTGGCACAAGGCTCATCCTACAGAGGCGATTCCTTACGACATCCCGTTCCTCGACGATACACAGTTTTGGGGCGAATATCAAAAACCTGATTACTGGGGTGACCTTCAGGACAAGTATTTCGGCTACTACGATGGCTATGGCTTCGGCAAGTTTGCGTCGGGTCTGGGCTTAACCACTCAGAATGAGTATGAAGTGCTCGGCTCGACTGATGAAGCTGAGTTGCAGAAATCAAACAAGCAGGCCGTGCTGTTGATGCTTCAGAACTACAACAACCTGTTTGAAGGGAACAACAACTATTGGACGTTCAACTCCGCATTCAGCATTTCGATGATTGATGGTATTGATTACGATATTGTGGCTCCGTCATTCTGGACTAACAGTCTTACCGCTCCTATGATAAAGAAGTACTACGGCGAATACTCAGAGGCTAAGTATAAGAAGATGCTTCAGATTGCCAGCAGCAGTGTGAGCGGCTTCAAGCCCTTCCAGTTGTTCCCCGTCAAGCTGCAGTGGGACGATGCCAGCATGACAAATACGCCGATGTGGGACACCGACGCTAACCTCGATTGGACATATTATGGCGAGCAGGTGATATACGAATTCTACAAGATATTCAAGCAGAAGGCCCCGAGTCTCTTCCCCGACGGCGTTACTGCTCCTGTGGCTGAACCCCAAGAAAAGCAATAACTTCAAAAAACAAAACAGAAGGATTATGAAAAATATAATATATGTAGCCATGAGTGCCCTGCTCCTCACATCGTGCTATGAGGACAAAGGCAACTACGACTACCGCTTCGACAGCATGAATCAGGTTGACATTAGCAATGTCAGCTACCAGCCTGAGGCTTACGAAGGCATGTCGGGAAAGGTTATCGAGGTGCAAATGCCCCTTACCGAAGACAAAGTGCAGCGTGTGGAGGCAAAGCTCTCGCAGACTTTGTCCGACAACTACGACAATCTCGACTTCACATGGTACACCTCTTATACTGCAAGCAAGACCGACCCGATGACCGGACGTCCAATCGTTGAGGCTGTGAAAGACACTCTTCACACCAAGGGTTATGTCGATCTCGAGTTCCCTGCCAACACCAATCGCGACTATGCGGTAATAATGGAGGTGAAGGACCGCTCTACCGACCTCGACTATTATGCCAAACTGAACGTCAAGACACGTCTGCTCTTCAAGAACAGTCTCTTCTTCCTGCATCAGAAGGGCGGCGAGACATTCCTCGGCAACGTCGAGAAGATTGGTACAATGCTCGAAAGCCGCAGCAATGCCTACAAGACTGCCAAGCCAACCATCACTGACAATCCGTTTGCCGATGCTGTTAAGCTGGGCTATACGTCAACTCCTGACCCTGAAGTGAATGGACTTATGGTGTTCCGTTCTAACGGACGTGGCAACACCTACAATGTGTTCAAGGCTTTGGATACTTACAACGTACCCCTTGTTCCAGCTGTGTCATCATCGTTTGTGGCAAGCCGTGTGATCAGTGTGGGCGACATTTCAAGATTTGCAGCATACAAGTGTCTGCTCTCACGTGACGGACAATTCTACATAGGCAAGTGGGCTCCGTACTATACAGTGCCTGGTGAGAATGCCGAGGAGTCGCTTCACCCCGGCGACTATCGCGTTACTGCCGCTACCGCAACTGAAAGTTACTACGTACTGTGGGATGCCAAGATCAATCGCTTTATCTATCAGTCTAACGGCGATTGGTTCCCGTATCAGTTGAACGAATATGCACAGAATCCGCCGCATAGCTCGCAGCCTGTGATGGATGCCAAGGTTGACTTCAGTTCGTTAGGAACTTTATCACCGGTAGGCAAGACTGCTGTGTATGGTTTTATAGCTTCGCACAACGAGTTCTTCCCCGATGCCAAGCCGCAGTTCATCTTCAAGGATGCCGACAACAACTTCTATCTCTACGAACTTACCCCCGTTGACGCTGGAGGCAAGAGCCGTGGCGGTGATGCAGGAGCATCGGAGAGCGCATTTACCATCACAGGTAAGATGCTCCCCGATTTCCATCCGGGCTCTAATCTGGCAAGCATCACCTACAATCCGTGGTTCTCTACCAACTATATCTTCTACGCCAAGGACGACAATGTGATACGTCACAACCTCTCTAACGGCGATGAACAGGTGATATATACAGCTCCAGAAGGTTATACCGTTAGCGTAATCAAGTTCCGCACGGAGGATGCAGCTAGCAACAGTTCGGAATTCTGTAGCTTCGGCGAACTTGGTTTGTATCTCAGCATCGGCATGAACAAGGACAACAACGGAGCCGTGGCCGAAATCAAGCTCAATCCGGCTGCTGATGTCGACGAATCGTACAGCGTATTCTGCGACAAGGATTCAGAGGGCAATGCTTTCGGACGTATCCTTGATGTGCAGTTTGCACACGTTTGGTCATTCATTAAAGACAATCAATAATGTTACGTAATATTTCATTGGCACTGCTCGCTTGGGCGGGCAGTGCCTTCACCGCACAGGCTCAAAGCGACGTTGTCGTGAGCGGAAAGATTGAGGGTGTCAAGCAGGGACAGCTCCTGCTTGTGGCACAAGTGGGCGAAAACCGCATCGACACACTCGGTGTTGCCGATTTCAAAGCGCCTAAGTTCCAGCTCAAGGCTAAAGTAAAGGAGCCCGTTATGGCACAGATTGTAGTGCGAGGCTATAGCGGCGGATTCAACTTCATTGCCGAACCCAACGCCAAGTACGACGCTTTTCTGTGCGACGGAGATGCCGCTTATATTAAAGGTGGAAAACTTCAAGACGAGTGGATGGCTTTCACTAAGCGCTCGGCCGAACTTCATGCCGAGTCGAAAGCTATGCAGGCGCGTTACGACGCATTGCGTGCTGCCAACAAATTCCGCAGTGCCAGCGCCACAAACGACTCCTTGCGCACGCTCAACGACAACATCAACGCCGAAACTCAGGCTTTCCTGAAGCAGCACGACGACGTTATCGCTGCCTATACCTACAACGCCAACGCGCTGATGGCTGAACTCAACCTCGCCGACACGCGTAGATTGTACGACTCTATGGGCGAAGGTGCAAAGAATTCGCCAAGCGGCCGCATCATGCTCGAACGCATTCAGCGCATGGAGAAGGTGACTCAGGGACGCAAAGCACCCGACTTTACTCTGCCAGACCTCAATGGCAACATGGTGACTCTGAGCAAAGTGAACGCCAAGGTGAAGATTGTTGACTTCTGGGCTTCGTGGTGTGGACCCTGCCGATTGAACAATCCGTCGCTCAAGCGTATGTATGAGCAGTATCACGACAAAGGATTGGAGATTGTAAGCGTGTCGCTCGACAATGTCAAGGAGCGTTGGCTGAAGGCCGTCAAGCAGGATGGTCTGCCCTGGATCAACGTCAGTTCGCTCAAGGGATGGCAGTGTGAGGTGGCTCGTACTTACGATGTCAAGGCTGTACCGGCCATATATATACTCGACGACGAAAACCATATCATCACCACAAACATTCGTGGTGAGGCGCTCGCGAACTTCCTTAAGGAACGACTCAAGTAATGATATATATTCTAAAAACCAAATTTAAAACATAGAATGAAAACCAGAATCTTATTATTTGCATTGGCTTGCATGGGCGTTATGCCAACTATGGCACAGACAGCACGCCGCTTCACCATCGACGGTGAGCTGACACGCGACTCGCTGCGTTATACTCCGCAGGCAATAAAGAAAGTGTATCTGAAGCATATCGTCAACGGTCAGGAGGTCATGATTGACTCGGCTGTGGTGAAGAACCGCTGCTTCCACTTCGAAGGAACTGCTCCTAAGGATGTTGAGGCTGCTATTATCACAGGCTTCGACAATGGTTCGGCTCAGCTGCTTCTTGAACCCGGCAACATCAAATTCAAACCTTTCGACGGCAATTTCCCCGTTGGTGCCAAGGCTTACGGAACCAAGAACAACGACATCTTCGCCGGTTATGCCATGCTGCACAACAAGAATGCCGACGATGCTAAGGTGAATATCGAGAAGCTGCGCGCCTCATTGCCCGACAGCATCACCAACGACGACCGCAAGTATATGCCTTATCACGGAGCCATATTCAATGCCAACGGCGTGTATTACAAGGCTGATGTGATGGATTATTACCTCAAGCACATTGACAGCGAGGCAAGTCTCTTCATCCTGAAGTACGACCTCTACTATATGTTCAAACCCCAGTATCTGCACGATGTGTTTATGGCTGCTCTGCCAGAGCGCCTGCACAGCCATCCCATCTATAAGGAATTGCAGAACCAGTTGCTCTCAAGCGATATGGTGGAGGGCAGTCCCGCACCCGACTTTACAGCTCAGACACTCGACGGAAAGTCGTTGTCGCTGTCGCAACTGAAGGGAAAGTACGTCTTCTTAGACGTCTGGGCATCGTGGTGTGCGCCTTGTCGTCGTGAGATACCATTCATCAAGAAGGCCCTGGCTGAGGCTAAAAACAAGGACAACTTCAAAGTATTGAGCTACTCAATCGACAGCAAACGCAGCGATTGGACCAACTGTATTGCCAAGAATCAGATGAAAGACAAGAACTGGATACACGTTTCTACGTTGAAGGCGTGGTCGTCTGACATCATCCGCCTGTACAATGTGCGTGGCGTTCCTCATACAGTTCTCATTGATCCGGCTGGAAATGTAGTGAAGTTCAATCTTCGTGGCGAGGAATTGGTAAGCACTGTGAAGGACATTCTGAGCAAGCCTTTCAAGCCAGCAAAGTCAAATGCCAAGGCTGCAACGGATGCTTCGGCTGTAAAGATGGCTCCTTTCAAGGCTTCGTCGGCTGCCGACCAGAAGCTATACGACGAGTATGAGACCCTCTGCAAGCGTAAGGATCTGTCGAAGATAGCTAAGCTTGAGGCACAGGTGCGCTTCGTTCTCGACCACAACACTTCGCCCGTGGCTCCGTACATACTTGAACGCGACTTCCTCAACATTCTCGACAAGTCGTACAATCAGCGTCTCTCTAACGCTCTGTCGCCCGTATTGAAGAACAATGCATACGCCAAGTCATACTGCGACAAGGTTGCTGAGTTGCTGGGTGAGGAAGAAGAGGAGTAAAACGGTATTTGAAAATTGAAAGCTTAAAGTTGAAATAACAAAAGCGCCCTGCAAAGGTAAAGCAATAATTAATATGCTTCAGCCTTTGCAGGGCGCTTTGTTATAATTAAGAGTTGAGAGAATTGAGTTTAAAGTTGTGATTACATGTTACAATCTTTTGATTATTGCCTTATGCTGCAAAAGCATATCATAACTCTAAACTCTCAAATTTCAACTCTCAACTAAGTAAATTTACTTCTTATGCCGGTTAGCGCGTTGCTCGCGATATTTCGCCTTTTGACGTGCTGAACCGCTACCATGGGCTCCGGTGATGTATTTCTTCTTCTTAGCCTTGGTCTTCACCTTGCCGTCGTCGTCGTTGTTTCGGTTGGATGCACCGCCACGACCCCAGGAGATTCCGCCCCCGGCAATGATTGCGTCTATATCGTCGCCTTTGCTCATAATCGTTTGTTTGTATTTAAATTAAAATCAATGATGGAACAGGCGGACACCTGTGAATGCCATTGTGATGCCGTACTTGTCGCAAGTATCAATAACATTGTCGTCGCGTACTGAGCCACCTGCCTGTGCGATATACTCCACACCGCTCTTGTGAGCACGCTCAATGTTGTCGCCGAACGGGAAGAATGCGTCTGAGCCGAGAGCTACGCCACGGTTCTGTGCAATCCATTCCTTCTTCTCTTCCATGGTCAATACCTCAGGCTTTTCCTTAAAGAACATCTGCCAGGTGCCGTCGCGCAGAACGTCGTCGTGGTCCTCCGAGATGTAAACATCGATGGTATTGTCGCGGTCGGCACGACGAATGCCGTCTACAAACGGAAGGTTCATCACCTTCGGGTGCTGGCGCAACCACCAGATGTCGGCCTTGTTGCCAGCCAGACGGGTACAGTGGATACGGCTCTGCTGTCCTGCGCCGATGCCGATTGCTTGTCCGTCCTTTACATAACATACCGAGTTAGACTGTGTGTACTTCAGAGTGATGAGCGAGATGATAAGGTCGCGAATGGCTTCGGGTGTGAAGTTCTTGGCCTTGGTAGGAATATTCTCGAAGAGAGCGGGGTCGTCGAGCTTCACCTCGTTGCGTCCCTGCTCGAATGTCACGCCATATACCTGCTTGTGCTCGATAGGAGCTGGAGTGTAGTTGGGGTCAATCTTAATCACGTTGTATGTACCCTTGCGCTTTGCCTGGAGTATTTCGAGAGCCTCAGGAGTGAAGTCGGGGGCGATAACGCCGTCGCTTACCTCGCGCTTGATAAGAGTTGCTGTGGCAGCGTCGCAAGTGTCGCTCAGCGCAACGAAGTCGCCATACGAGCTCATACGGTCGGCTCCACGGGCACGAGCATAAGCGCAGGCTATCGGCGAGAGCTCAATCTTAACGTCATCGACAAAGTAAATCTTCTTAAGGGTGTCGCTCAGCGGCAGGCCTACGGCTGCTCCGGCAGGTGAAACGTGCTTGAACGAAGCTGCAGCGGGCAGTCCTGTAGCGGCTTTCAGCTCCTTCACGAGCTGCCATGAGTTAAGAGCGTCGAGGAAGTTGATGTAACCGGGACGGCCGTTGAGTACTTCGATAGGGAGTTCGCCTTCTTCTTCCATATATATGCGCGAAGGCTTTTGGTTCGGATTGCATCCGTACTTGAGTGCTAATTCTTTCATACAGTGAATATAAGAATGAAAAATATGTATGCAAAATTACGATTTTTCCACTAAAAAGCGGTACATTTCCACTAAAAAGCAGTACATTTGCGTCAAAATATTACATGTTAGGATGTTATGAGCATTAATTACGCACTGAAGAAACTGTTTGACACCGTCGAGCATGAGCTGGAACGCATTCCCCAAAAGGTGCGCGCCCTCGACAAGTTGCGTCTGTACATCACCGGAAAGGAGAAGCCCTCGCGCGAAACTCTCGACCGTATTTCGCTGCTCGTAGGCTTTCAGGACTGGGAGTCGTTCAAGGAAGCCCTTCACGGAAAGACCGATGGGCAGGAGAATTATGAAGATTAGTACACACCGTGTTGCTATGCCAAAAAACTATCTTAAATAATAATTATGAACAAATCGACATTATTGTTAGGCTTATGCCTCGCGTTTGCCCCTATGGCAGGCGCACAGACACTGAACAAGCAGGGCGGCATCTCGTCGCAGACATTGCAGAAAATCGTCAAAGCCCAGGACTCTGCGCCTGTCAACAAGGCCCTTTTCAACGCTTTGGCGGCAAATAAGATTGACGACTTGGCAAAGAACTTCGCCAACCAGGGACTCTTCGACTCTCACTTCAGCGTCGAAACTCCCAAGCAGTCGATTCACAATCAGAAGAGTTCGGGCCGCTGCTGGATGTTCTCCAGCTTCAATGTGCTGCGTGCCGACTTCGCTCGCCGTCATGCCGATTCGTTGTGTGTAGACTTCTCGCACGACTATCTCTTCTTCTACGACCAGCTTGAGAAGGCCAACCTGATGCTTCAGGGAGTGCTCGACAACGCCAAGAAGCCCATCGACGACCCACGTCTGCAGTTCTTCTTCAGAAGTCCGCTCAACGACGGAGGTACATTCTGCGGTGTAGCCGACCTCGCTCCGAAGTACGGACTCGTCCCAATGTCGGCACAGCCCGAGACATATACAGCCGAGAATACATCGAAGTTGCGTTCGCTGCTATCTTCAAAGCTGCGCGAGTATGGCCTCGAACTGTATCGTATGGCAGCTGCCGGCAAGAAGCAGCAGGCCATTGCCGAGCGCAAAACCGAGATGCTCTCGACCATCTATCGCATGCTTTCCATCACATTGGGCGAACCCGTTAAGGAGTTCACCTATCAGTTCCGCGACAAGAACGGACGTGCTGTAGGCGAGCCGCGTCGCTTCACTCCCAAGTCGTTCTACGACGAAGTGGTGGGCAATCCTATCAAGGGCACATTCATTATGGTGATGAACGACCCGCGCCGTCCCTATCACAAGACATACGAAGTGGAATACGACCGCCACGTTTACGACGGAACCAACTGGAAGTATCTCAACCTTCCGATGGACGAAATTGCCAAGTTGGCAATCGCTTCGCTCAAAGACGGCAAGAAGATGTATTCGTCTTACGACGTAGGCAAGCAGTTTGACCGTGAGCGCGGATTCTCCGACACCGAGAACTACGACTATGCGTCGCTCTTCTCTACAACATTCCCCATGAACAAGGCCGACCGTATCGCCACATTCGATTCGGGTTCTACCCACGCCATGACCCTTACTGCTGTCGATCTCGACAACGAGGGCAATCCTATCAAGTGGAAGGTGGAGAACAGCTGGGGCGCAACCAACGGCCATCAGGGCTGTATCATCATGACCAACCGCTGGTTTAACGAGTACATGTTCCGTCTTGTAGTAGACAAGAAGTACGTGCCTGAGACATTGCTCAAGGAGTTTGAGCAGAAGCCGTTGATGGTTACGCCTGAGGATCCGCTCTTCAGCGACGACATGTAAGATTCTGTACCTTATTAATATATATAAGAGGCTGTGGCAAGTGTGCCGTAGCCTCTTTTCTTTTTATGTGTGTATGGGGTACGAATGTGTGTGTATAGGGTACGAATATGTGCGTGTCGGGCACAAAAAAAATGACGAGATATTAGAATCTCGTCATTACTTCAACAACAAACTTGTCTTTCTCTGATGTGCGTGGTATGCCACCGTTCTTGTAGAAATACTTCTCATAATTGAATCGGATGTCGCTTACGAAGGGTTTCTTGAGGCTCAGCGTAACGCCACCCGTGAGTCGTGAGCGCTGCGAATCGTTGACTATGAGCGTTCCGCCCTTGTCCGCCTTGCCGTTGAGATAGCGTGTTCCGTCGCTGTGGTCGCTCATGTAGTCGTAGCGCAGCAGCGGAGTGACATAGCGTACGAGACCCTTGCCCGACGGAATGTCGTAGCTTACGAACGAGTCGAAGGCATGAACCGGCTTGAAGGCATCCTTGCCGTAGTGCTTGTACAGATACTCCGCCTCTACGTGCCAACCCTTAGCGTGCCAGTAAGCGCCCGCATCGTACATCATAACATTGACGTGGTCGGGCTTTATCTTTTGTGTGCTCAGCGTCAGATTGAATCCGCCCGGCAGGAACATCTGTGCCTTAGCAGAGAAGTTGACGCTCTTGGTCCAGAAGTCTTTCTGATTTGTCAGTCCCGAGCCGTTGAACATTCCAGCCTCCAGTATAACGGGTATTCCTGCATTGAACGAATAACCCAATGCCGCACCCACGTCGCGCACATTGCCCACTTGTTTGGCAATGAACGAGCGGTTGGCGAAGTATTGCTGATGCGGCGAGCGGTGGGCGTCGATGGTGAACGGCACACGCATCTGTCCGATGGTGAACTGCAATCCCCTTACGGGCTTCAGTCGTGTGTACGCATCGAGCATCTTTATCTTGCCTTCGTCGCAAAGGTCAATCTCAGCCTTATAAGATATGACAGGCGACAGGCTGCCGTCGACGCTGATACGGGCATTGCGCACCTCAAAACGTCCTTCGCCCTCGCTGGTCTGGTATTCGTATTTCGAACGAATCGTACCGTGAATGTTCACCGGAGTAGCCTTGTCGGCATCGTTCTTTTCTGCAGTTGTCGTCTGTTGGGCTGAGGCTGTAGCTGCGGCAAGGCACAGCAGAGCCGATGTCATTACTTTTCTCATCTTTTGTCGTGTATTGTTTTTACGCCTGCAAAATTACATATAGCTTGTTTTCGAGGCGTGTCGAATGTGTTACGATTGTGTTACAGGCATAAATAAGGGCCAGACAAAAGGGCTGAAACTTGTGTAACACTATTGTAATACTATCGTAATCCGTGCGTCATTGGTTTTATGTTTATATCCACTAATTTTGCAGCACGATAACATTTATAGCAGCACGCTAACATTTATATATAATGAAAGAGAAGAAGAAGGAATTATTAGGTGCGCTTAAGAAGCGACTTGATGGTAATGACGTAGTTGAAAATCAGGTTATTAAACTCGCATTAAAGAAACTGGACGGAGCACGCGACGATGGTTGGGGAGTGTATTACTCCAAGAGTGGCCGTCGTCTGGTAGCCGCAAAGAAGACCATCGAGGGTGCCTATGCCGTCAAGGATGAAACACAGGAGATATGCGACAACGCCTTTTGGGGTTGTGCCTATCTGCGCAGCGTTGCCATGCCTGCCACAGTGACACGTATTGGCGATGAGGCTTTCGCCCGTTGTCTGTCGCTCGAATCGGTATGTGTGCCTATCTCGGTTGAGGAAATGGGCAAGAATCCTTTTGTAGGTCTCGACAGCAAGGTGGTCAACTGCCAGTCGGCAGCATTTGCCGTTGACGCCAAGATACTTTATAATGCCGACCGCACCCGTCTCATCTCGTGCATGACCGATGCTTCGATGATTATCGTTCCGAAGACCGTCACCACCATAGGCAGCCTTGCCTTCACACGCCGCAGCAAGTTGAAGAAGGTGCAACTGCCCGACGGACTCGGCCGCATTGGTCGTGATGCATTCAGCGATTGCGATGCTCTCGAAGAGATAGTTTTTCCTGCTTCAGTCACAACAATCGATCCTTACGCTTTCGCTGGCTGCGACCGCCTGCGCAAAGTAACCTTCCTCGGCACTCCGAAGCGTCTGGCACGCACGGCATTCAGCGATTGCGACAATCTGCTTTCGGTTATTGTGCCCGACGGTGAGCAGAAAGCGTTCCGCAAACTGCTGCATGTCACGGAGGATAGCGACCTGATGGTGTTGGGAAATGAGCAGTAGCCCTACCCCCAGCCCCTCCCCCGTAGGGAGGGGAGTTATATGTTTTGGCAATCTCACAACTTTCAATTGTAGATTCAATTGTAGATTCTTAATTCAATAACTGATATAATAAACCATTTAATTTCCAATTTCCCAACCCTCATTACATACCACTCCCCTCCCTGCTGGGGAGGGGTTGGGGGTAGGGCTTTTCCCCTCTCTTTCCCTACGGTGGACGGGGGTGGGGCCTATATCGTTATGAAAAAGCAAACAACCTACATAGACCGCGACGTGAGTTGGATGTACTTCAACCACCGCATTCTGCAGGAAGCCGAGAAGCAGCAGGTGCCACTGCTCGAGCGTCTTTCGTTTCTTGGCATCTACAGCAACAACCTCGATGAGTTCTTCCGTGTGCGTGTAGCATCGCTCAATCGCTTGGCTGACAGCGAAAGCCTGCCCGACAAGCGTCGCAAGGAGTTCAAGCGCACGCTCAAGACCATCAACCGGCTCAACGAGGAGTATTCGTCAGAATACACCAAGGTGATAAAGAGCGTGTTCGCCGAACTTGAGGAGCACCACATCCGACTGCTCAAGGAGACCCAACTCAACGACGAGCAGAAGCAATTCCTCAAGCGTCTGTACTACGACAAGCTCAACGGCTCGACCAATCCCATCTGGCTCTCAGCCATCGACGACCTCAACACGCTTGAGGACAACCGCATATACCTCGTAGTAAAGAAGACGCACACCGACTCGGAACGTAAGGTGAAGTATGCCGTCATCAAGGTTCCCGACCGCGTGTACGGCCGCTTCATACGCCTGCCGCAGAGCGACGGCTACGACAACATAATGTATCTCGACGACGTTATACGCTTCTGTCTGCCGCTGATATTCATCGGCACCAAGCCGTCTGTGTACGAAGCCTACTCGTTTAAGTTCACCAAGGATGCCGAAATGGAGGTGGACAACGATGCCGACTACGGTGCTATGGAGAAGATTGCGCTCGGTGTGAACTCGCGAAAGCGTGGCGAACCAATCCGCGTGATATACGACAAGAACATGCCGCGCGACATGCAGAAGCGCGTTTTCGACCGTCTTAACGTGCGCGAACTTGACACTTCGCTCGCAGGCGGACGCTATCAGAACCACCGCGACCTCATGTCGTTTCCCGACTGTGGCCACAACGAACTGAAATACGAGAAGTGGCAGCCCGTGATGAAGCCCGAATTCCTCGCCGAGGAGACACTTTTCGAGCAGATACGCAAGAAAGACCGCTTCATACACGTGCCCTACAACTCGTTCGATGCCTACATCCGATTGCTGCGCGAGGCTGCCCTGCGCCCCAGCGTCAAGGAGATAAAGACCACACTCTATCGTCTTGCCAAGGACTCGAAGGTGGTGAAGGCGCTCATCTGTGCCGCCCGCAACGGCAAGAAGGTCACGGCTGTAGTCGAACTGATGGCGCGATTTGACGAGGAGAGCAACATCAAGTGGAGCAAGCGTATGCAGGAAGAGGGCGTCAACGTGATATTCGGTGTCGAAGGACTAAAGATTCACAGCAAACTGCTGTACATCAACACCACCAAGGGCGACATAGCCTGTGTGGGCACAGGCAACTTCCACGAAGGCAACGCACGCGTCTACACCGACTATCTGATGATGACAGCCCGCCAGGGCATCGTGAGCGAGGTGGCTAAGGTGTTCGATTTCATCGACCGCCCGTTCTCGCCGATGCGCTTCCGCGAGTTGCTCGTGTCGCCAAACTCAATGAAATCGCGCATTCTGCGACTCTTCGACAACGAGATAAAGAACGCACAGGAGGGCCGTCTGGCGTGGGTCAAGATAAAGATAAACCACATTACCGACCCCGACGTAGTAAACAAGATGTACGCCGCATCGCGTGCCGGAGTGCGCATCGACGCCCTTGTACGCGGCAACTGTTCGCTCGTGCCGGGCATAGAGGGCGTGAGCGACAACATACGCATTGTCGGTATCATCGACCGTTATCTTGAACATTCACGCATACTTATATTCTGCAACAACGACAAGCCACGCTACTTCATCGGCTCAGCCGACTGGATGCCGCGCAACCTCGTCAACCGTATCGAGGTGCTCACGCCAGTTTATGACGACGAAATGAAGCACGACCTCATGCGAACCGTCGACTACGGACTGCGCGACACTACCAACGGACGCATCGTAGACGGCCGTGGCACCAACGAGATACAACCCGTGAAGGAAGGTGTTGAGCCGTTCCGTTCGCAGGAAGAGTTGCACAAAGCTTATTTGCTATGAACATCGCCGCTATAGACATAGGCTCCAACGGAGCCAGACTGCTCATAAAGAGTTTCGACGACAACGCACCCGAGTCGTCACGTATACGCAAACTGCTCTTCATCCGTATCCCCTTGCGACTGGGCAAGGACGTGTTTGCGCTCGGCAAGATTTCGAAGGAGCGCCAGCGCATGATGATGCACATGATGAAGGGATTCAACGAGTTTATGCAACTGTACAATGTGGAGTACTTCCGCGCCTGCGCCACGTCGGCAATGCGCGACGCCGAGAACGGCAAGAAGGTGATGCGACGCATCGAGAAGACCACGGGCATCCGTCTGGAGATAATACCCGGAGCCGAGGAGGCGCAGCTGCTGTGCAACAACCTCGTAGAGAACACCACCAGCACCGAGGGCAACTATGCCTACGTCGACGTAGGCGGAGGCTCCACCGAAATCTCCTTGCTGCATGACGGCATATTGGCAGAGAGCCACTCGTTCAACGTGGGCACCCTACGCATGCTTGCCGGAGCCGTGACCCAGGAAGAGCGCAACGCCATGTGCCGCATGCTCGAGAAGTATGCCGAGGAATTTCCCGACACCAAGATTATCGGTTCGGGCGGCAACATCAACCGCCTCTTCAAACTGGCGCACGCCAAGGGCGACTCGCGCACGCTGCCCGTGGACACGCTCAAGCAACTCTATGCCGAGCTGGCACCGCTCTCCATCGAGGAGCGCATGCAGCAATACAAGCTTAAGGACGACCGTGCCGACGTGATAATACCCGCTGCCGAGATATTCCTTCATGTAGCACGGTCGCTCAAGTGCAACGAAATCCTCGTGCCCAACATCTCGCTTGCCGACTCCATTGTAGACGGTATATACAAGAAGAATAAAGAGTAGTAAATCCAAGTATAAATAATGGCTGTTTCAAAACGAGTCCTTTTGCCTTCCAAAAGGACTCGTTTTGCATTGTAAAAGGACTCCTTTTAGGGAGCAAAAGGACTCGTTTTGGAAGCCAAAAGGACTCCTTTTGAAAAGCAGGACGTTAAGTGTCAAATGTTAAGTGTTGATTTTTGGGGGAATGATAGGTGTCAAATGTCAAGTGCTATCACCATAACACCACAACAACATTTCAACTTTATATGCCTATAATTCGTTCGTTTTGTGTAACTTTGCCACCGCCTGCTCAAGCCCGATTGTGCCATCATTCCGCCCGCAACTGACCGTCTTACGCCCGAGCTCCGCATCTATGCCCTCGTCAGCATGGGCATAACCGACAGCGTCAGCATAGCCGAGTTTCTGCATTATTCGCCCCAGACCATTTACAATTATCGTCTGCGTGTGCGCCATAATGCTTGCATACCCGAGAAGAACTTTGCCGACGCCGTCGCACAGATGTATGCCGACGAATAGCAGCGCTATTCGTTAAGAGTCCAGCGTGCATCGGGATTGTCGGACAATACGCGCATGCTGAGTTTGCCGCCACGGCAGCTGAGCACTGCCACAGTGGCATCACTCTTGTTGTATCCGCCTCCTACATACACGGGATAGCGGCATCCGTCAACGCCCTTGGGATAGAACTTGGCTTGATGGGTGTGTGCTGCCAGCGCCACATCGAACGGTGCACGGCTGAGCATGGGACCCCACAGTTCGGTGCAGGGACGGTATTTGTCGGTATTGCCGAATACGGGTATGTGGCTGATGAGCACGTGATTGCGTGCCGACTTGAACTCGCGACTCGACAACTCCTTCTTTATGAACTTCACTTGGTCGTGGCGGAGCTGCGTGAAGTCGTTCAATCCACCATAAACCGATATCGAGTCGGGTTTGTCTTCGCCAAGGTCGAGCAGCATGAATCGGGTGTTGCCACGTGTGAATGCACTGTAGGTCTTGTCGTTGTAGTAGCCTATCTGGTGGTGCATTCCAGCCGAGTAGAAGTTGCGTATCTCATGATTTCCACGTAGGAAGATGACAGGCTTCTCTGCACCGTTCACCTCATCAGCCAGGCTGTGTATCATGCTGATGGCATGCTCGCGGTTGCGCGGTTCGGGCAGACAGTCGCCGTTGAATATCACAAAGTCGTAGTCGATGTCCTTGCAAAGGTTCTTCAGGTGGGCAAGAGTCTCGCCGTGCTCGTGCAGGTCGTTGAAGACGAGGCACGTGAAGTCTTCGTCCTTGAGGGCAGGAGTGCGGAACGAGTAGAACGGAGTGCGCAGTGTGTCGGCACCGAAGTGGTTGGAGTAGGCTCCCTTATACAATATTTCCATTGCACACACGCGATAATAGTAGCGTGTGCCGGGCTTCAAGTTGTCAAGTTTGATGTTGTTCTCGATGTCATAGCACACCTCTTGTCCGTCGAGTATGGTACGAGCGCGTTGCGTATGCTGCGTGTCGGTGCCGTATTCTATCCAGCAATGGCACACGCTGTTGGTCTGGAACATCACGTTCATTGAAGTCGGGGTGGCAAGCTGCAGATAAGGTTGCGTTGTAAGCAGCTTGTCGACAGGTGTAGGCAGCACAATGTCGGCAAAGATAGGGCGGTGGTCGGAGGCGAGAGTGTTCACTACTTCGGAGTGAAGCGTCACGGCAGGCTCGCCGACGTACGGTCTGTACTGCTCCCCACCTTTCTCCGCAGGTCCCGGACGACGCACATCGCCATAGCTTTTGTACACGGCAATATAGTCGAGACACTCACGTGGATTGTCGGCAGGCCACGATTTGCCCTTGTTGTTGCATATGTAGAAGCTCTTTTCAAGCTGCTTTATGAATGGCGAATCGGGCTGGGCGTTAAGGTCGCCGGCAATGATGAACGGCTTGCTGTATTTCTTTGCAACGTTCTCGATTATGCTTATCGAAGCCATAAGGTCGGCTTCGGTGAGCGAGAGGTGGGTTGCTGCAAATACGTAGTCGTCAAATTCAGCCACGAGCAGAGTACGTGCTTCCTCGCGTCCGGGCAATGCGTGCTGTTCGGTTCTTATGGGACGCTTGCGCGAGAGTATGCCGATGCCGTACTTGCCGCCGTCGAAACTGATGGCAGGAGCATACGAGGCATAGTAGCGCATGTGGTCGGCTATCTCGCCAAGCGAGTAGGTATTGCCGGTGCGGCGGGTCATGCTGTCAACCTCCTGTATGGCTACTACGTCGGGATTGATGTCTTCCAGCACGTTGGCAATGCGCTTGTAGTCGAGTTTCTGGTCCATACCAACGCCATGCTGTATGTTGTAGGAAGCTATGCGCAGCTGGCGTGGCAACTTGGATGTGCAGGCCTGAGCTTGCAAAGGAATGGCTGTAGTAATTGCAGCGGGCAACATAAGCGAGAGCAATAATCGCTTCAGTTTAGAGATTGTTTTGTTTTTAGATATCATTTTTTTGTATTAAGTTATGGTTTTCGAATGGCAAAGTTCGTGATAAAAAACGATAACTGCAAGAAAAATACAGCGCAATGTTTTAAATTGGAAGTAATGACAAATAAAAAAGAACAACATTGCCAAGTCTGTTGTTTAGACTTGATAATGTTGTTCTTGTTGTTTTGATTCGTTCTTTCTTTTATTGTCAACACAGATTTTCCACTTCGTCAGTACTCAAGCCAGTCATTGATGCAATGACATCAACGCCCATTCCTTTTGCGTACATCATCTTTGCAACCATTGCAATGCCTTCGGCACGTCCTTCTTCTCTTCCTTCGGCACGTCCTTCCTCTCTTCCTTCAGCACGTCCTTCTTCCTTTGCCGTATCCAACGAGTTCTTAATGTCTCTATAAGCCTTAAGACTATCTTCGTATTCGCGCAGTTCTGTAGGAGAGAAGCGGGCAATGGCAGCAGCATTAAACAGTTTTGTGAATATCTTTTTGTTGCTATTTTTATCTGAGATTCTGATATATCGTTCTTCTGATTGTCTCATAACTGATTGTATTATAGCCTATGGCAAAGATACAGCATTAAATCAGAATAATCAAACTTTTGCAAGAAATTATACGAGAATTAGACAAATGTTTACTTCCAGAACAAACCATCCATTATCTCGTATCGCTTCTCCATATTCGGGTCTTCCTTTACGAATGTGTTAGCATCGATTTGCAGAACAGGAGCGATAGCTTTGCCGTTGGTAGTTGGCCAATCAACGAGTCCGAGACCATTGGGGTTGCCTGTCTTCACGAAGTTGACGTAGTAGTTGCTGAAAATGTCAGATATTACGTAGTCTTCAGGCTGCCAGTCGTACACACGATTGGTAGAAAGTGTGCCCATGGCATACTCGATGTCGGCTGAGTGAACAGCACCGAGAGCACGCGGAACGGCAGGAGTATCGGATGTTTTCTCTTGAACTCCACCTGCAAGACCAGCCACCTTGTCCTTCAATACCATGTCGGGACGTGGGTGGCAGTAGCGATAACGATATACGGGCTGACCGCCTGTGAGCTTGTGCATGTTTCCCCATTTCCATGTAGAGTAGTCGAGGAAGATGTCGCCTGCGAGATTGTTGCCCGGCTGTCCCATAACGTCAGAGTCGGTGTTGAGGCCGTAGAGCTTGAAGAGTTCGTCGGTAGCGTCTCCGTAGATAGCACGAGCAGCTTCCTTCATATTCTCTATTGTGGCAGGTTTGCCACGCAGAATGAACATGGCATTCATCTCCTGGTTGTTGCCACCGATGAGCAATGGCACCTTAGTCTGCTCGCCATTGGCGAACACATCGTATGGCTGCTTTGTCCAGAAATATCCGTCAACGTTATATACAGGAACACTCTTGACACCAGCTTTCTTCATAAGTTCCTCTGCAGAGAGCGAACGCAGCTCCTTGATGTTCTTGCATCCGATCTTCTTGGTCATCTCCACGCCCTGAGTTTCAGCCTCCTTGAGTGTGGCAACCTTCTTGGTGCCTATAACCGAACCGCTCGAACCCATAGCCTGAGCGAACAGTCCCTTGCACAAAGGCGATGCCATAAGCGAGCTTACCGACATCGAACCAGCCGACTCGCCTACAATAGTGATGCGCTCAGGGTCGCCTCCGAAGGCTGCGATATTGTCCTTAATCCATTTGATGGCAGCCACCTGGTCGAGGAAACCGTAGTTGCCCGAACCTTTGTATGCTGTCTCCTTAGAGAGCTGCGGATGTGCGAAGAATCCGAAAATACCCTCGCGATAGTTGGCTGTTACTGAAATAATGCCCTTGCGAGCCATAGCGTCGCCTGCATAGCGAGGCTCACTTCCGCTGCCGCACATCAGTCCGCCGCCGTTGAAGTAGATGAGTACCGGAAGGTGCTCGTTCATCTTCTTGGCAGGAGTCCAGATGTTAAGATACAGACAATCTTCGCTCATCTTCTTCGTGCCGAAGTTCATGTCGCCGAAGATATTCTCCTGCATAGGGTTAGGACCAAACTCCTTGGCTTGGCGCACGCCCTGCCATTTCTCTACAGGCTGAGGTGCTTTCCATCGCAAATCGCCTACGGGAGGTGCTGCAAAGGGGATGCCCTTGAATGTCTTTATGCCCGACTCGTTGAGGCCTTCGAGCGTACCTTGAGCAACGTTTACTCTTGTCGGTTGTTGTGCAAACAGTACTCCAGTGAGCAATGTAAGCATGAATGTCAGAAATGATTTTCTCATAAGTATAATGATTTAGATGTCTTTAAATACTGGTTCTTCTTTGGTAGAGTGATATGGCATTGCAGCCATATCACTCTACTAAACTGCTTATTCAGTTAAACTCTACAAATTTACCATTTTTAATTACAATATACTATTACCTTAATATATATTATAGTTGCCTATTGTAGTTTTTTATTCTATTTGTCATTTGTGTCACCTTGCCGTTCTTCACGCAGTAGTTTATGCCGCGTACGTTCTCCGTGTATGTAGGAGTTTCGTCGGTAGCGTTGGGATAAGCCATTGCATTCTTGCCGCCCATAGCGTAGTATTCGCCGCGTACACCTGCCGAGAGCCACCAGCGGTTGGTCACCTGCCAGTCGTCAGAGAGGTAGATTGCCGTCTTTGTCTCGTGTCCGTCGTAGTACTCACCACCCGTGTTGGCTGCAAACTCCTGGCTTCCGTTGTGGTTGAGCCAAGCCGGATTGGCCTCGATAGTGTGGGCATATACACCCGTGTTGGCCTGAATGCCTTGGCGGTTCCACCAGAAATTCATGCCCAAACGCCATGAGTGAGCGTGGTTTTTGCTCTTGCCCGTGAGTTCGGCTGTGGTCATCCAGTCGCGCTCGTAGCCTATGTCGCGCAGCATATAGCGTGAGTTGTAGTTGCCCTCGAAGGCGTATTCCGCAGCAAATTAGCAATAACATAGGATACTATGGCATCATCATAGGAGGCTATGGCGTCCCCGCCGTAGCCTGAGCAGTTATTCCTCCCAACCACATAAAATTCCCGTCGTTTTCGGATGTAAAAACAGTCGCTTTTCAAAAGAACTCCTTTTGCCCTCCAAATGTACCCCTTTTGCTCCCCAAAAGGACTCCTTTTGCCTCCCAAATGTAATCCTTTTGCAACCCAAAAGGACTCCTTTTGAAAAACAGGGAAAATTTGCCTGAAAATTTTTTATTTTTAATGTGTTTTTTATAAAATAAAAATTGTATCTTTGCCAACGCATAAACAATTTATTATCAATGTATTTGGCTAACCTTGCATTGTATCTGATTTATAACTCTAATATACAAACAACCTAAAAAACAATCGCTTATGGGAAAGGGAATGTAAAACCATCCAACCGCTGTGCTTATGAAGCACGTAAATTAATCTTTAGACAATATCTATAACTAATAATTAAGCCTAATAATGCAAAGTAACTATTACAACAATTCTTACCTTCCGTCGGTATTCAAGAAGGGATTGCTGGCACTATGCTTGTCCTCGTCCGTATTAGGAGTTTCTGCAACACCGGCAATCGGGGGGGGTAAAGACTAACAATTTAGAACAACAACAACGGCAGACTCGCAAGCTTAGCGGAGTAGTCGTAGACCAACAGGGCGATCCCCTCATTGGCGCTTCTATCAAGCAGCAAGGAGCAACTGCTGCTACCGTAACAGATGCCAATGGCCGTTTTACACTCAATGTTTCTGGCGCTTCGCCTATTGTCGAAGTGTCGTACATAGGTTATCAATCACGCGTAATTAAGGTTGGCTCACGCTCCAACATTAATATTGACTTGCAAGAAGACAAGCAACTGACTGATGAGGTGGTAGTTGTCGGCTACGGCAAGTCGTCGGTTAAACGACTCACAAGTTCTATTTCAAGTATCAAGGGAGCCGAATTGACCAATCTTCCTAATACAAATATTATCAGTTCGCTCGAAGGACGTGCCCCTGGCGTGTTCATTCAGACAGCAGGTGGTGAACCAGGTGCCTTGCCTACCATTTCTATCCGTGGTGGTGGCGATCCATTGTATGTAATTGACGGTATTCCGAGTACAAAGGCACAGTTTGCAGTTCTCTCGCCCAACGATATCGAGTCTTTCTCTATTCTGAAAGATGCCGCTGCAGCAGCCGTGTACGGTGCGCGTGCAGGTAACGGTATTGTGATGGTGACAACACGCAAGGGATCTGACGAGAAGATGACCATTGATTACAGTGGCTCTTATGCTCTCAGTTCGCCTACGCAGGGACTTGACTTCCTCGACAACGTCAAAGTTGCGGAACTTGGCGACCGTGCTGCCCTATATAATAATGGTATACCTACCTTTATGAAGGTGGATGCCCAGGGCAATCTGTATTGGCCCGAGGGCGTGCAGGACAAGTTGCGTGCCGGAACTTTCAATGACGTTACGGGCAATACCGACTGGAACAGCCTGCTCTTCCATAAGTATGCTCCCATGATGACACATAACGTGTCTATCAGCGGCGGCGGCCGTAATACACATTATTTTATGTCGGCACGCTATTATAAATTAGGCGGTATCTACAAGACCGACATTTCTAACAACGAGCGTCTCAATGCACGTGTGCATGTCGACCACTATTTCGACAAAATCGGATTGCGACTTGACGGTGATGTTTCGTTCAGCCAGAACCGTACTAAGTATCCGCCTAACGGACTCTATTCCATTTGGACACACGTGGCTCGCCTGAGCTCGCTGCAGCGTTGCTTCAACAAGCAGGGACATGTTACCGGCGGACAGGAGAATCCGTATGTGGAAATCGACCCGACGGCAGGCTATCGCAAGGGCGACGCTCATTATACCAACTTGATGCTTGCCGCATCATGGAACGTGCCTAAGGTGAAAGGTCTCTCGGTAGGCGCACTTGTCCACTACAATCTTTATGATGACTACAATAAGAACTGGCGTGCAAACGAAGCCGGTGTAGGTCCTGTATGGGACTGGGCTGACCAACCAATAAATCATGGTAAGCCGAATCTGTCAGAGAATATATACAGATCGAATGAAACTACATTCGAAGCACGTGCCGACTACTCACGCACATTTAATAAAAGTCACACCATTGGTGCAACTGTAGTCTTCAACTCGTACAAGTACAACTACAATAATCTCGGTGCTCTGCGCCGCCAGTATGAGACTGCTTTTATCGAGCAGATTAATGGTGGTCCGAGTTCTACTGCCGAGAACAGCGGTACTGCTATCGAGAGCGGACGTATGGGTTGGGTAGGACGTCTTAAGTACGACTACAAGATGCGCTATATGATTGAGGCAAACTTCCGTTATGACGGTTCCGATAAGTTCCCGAAGGGTTCGCGTTGGGGATTCTTCCCCTCTGTATCGGCAGGTTGGAATGTCGACAAGGAGCCGTTTATGGCAAAATTGTTGGAGACCGACTGGTTCAGCGCATTCAAGGTGAGATTCTCTTGGGGTAAGATTGGTCTTGACGATGTTGGTAACTTCCAGTATCTGTCGGTTTATCCAAAGGGACACGACTTCTATCAGAATGGCAAGTGGACTTCAACTCTTTACGAAGGTCCGCTCGTAAGCTCGGATATTACATGGTACGACCGCAGCACTATTAACTTCGGTATCGACGCAGAGTTCTTCAAGCAGCGTCTGTCGGCACAGTTTGAGTACTTCTACTATCGTACTGTGAACTATCTGGCAAATCCTCAGAGCCAGTATACCACACCGCTCGGTACAAGTCTGCCTAAGATTAAGACCGACTCGGCACACCGTCGTGCCGGTTATGAGTTGAGCCTTGCTTGGAGAGACCGTATCGGTACAGATTTCAAGTATAATGTAGGTCTGAACCTCTCTTATTACAACGAACTTTGGGAGAAGAAGTATGACGAACCGGAATCAAGCCTTAAGAACCCGTTGCGCCGTCTGACACATCAGAAGTCGTATTACGATCTGCTCTATGTTTCGAAGGGACTCTATGGCAGCATGGACGATATTCTTAACAATCCGCGTCCTTTGGCTTCTACACAGTTGCGTCCTGGTGACATCGCTTATGAGGATGTCAATGGTGACGGTGTTATTGACACCAACGACCAGATACGTCAGGGTTCTCCACGATTCCCACACATGACTTATGGTTTTGTGCTCGGCGTTTCTTGGAAGGGCATTTCTCTCGAAATGCTTTGGCAGGGTACTGGCTCACGTAGCATGCTGCTCGAATCGTTCAACCGTAAGTTCAACACCAACCAGATAGGTCTTGTGGGTAGCGAGAAGTTCTACTATCCAGGCAATACAGGCGAGATTCTCTATCCGCGACTCACCAACAATTCTGGCGACAATGGTGGCAACAACAACCTGAGCTCAACATTCTGGCTGCTTGACGCTTCTTATCTTCGTCTTAAGAACGTTAAGCTTAGCTACGATTTGAAGTATTATGTTTTGCGTAAGGCTAACTTCATACGTCAGTGTGAGGTCTATGTGAGTGGTAACAACCTTCTTACCATTTCGCCAGTCAACAAGTATCATCTTGACCCGGAGGATGGACGCGACGACGCTTCTATGGGTCAGGTGGGTTATCCAGTTCAGAAGATCATACAGTTTGGTGTTAACCTGACATTTTAAATAAAGAGAACAACTATGAAGAAATTATTTTATATAGCTCTGATGTTGGTCTGTGGATTCACTACGTCATGCGATGTTTTGGACACCGAACCAAAGGATTCGTACAACGAACTTCTTATTTGGCGTAACAAGGATTTGGCAGAGAACGTACTGAAAGAGGCATATTGGAGCATCTTGAAAAATATGTATTGTTCTGGCGACAACAATACAGAATGTCTGCGAACCGAAGCTTGGTCTGACAATGTATGGAACAAGGACAACAATTCGGTGGCTGCAGAAGCCATTTCGCCAACGAATATTGAGAATTATGTAGGTGGCTTTAACAAGTACGGATACATCCGCAAGGCCAGTCTTATCATTGACAAGTTGACAGACAACAGTGATATTGACGCAGCTTCATGCAAGCAGTTCATTGCCGAGGCACGCTGTCTTAGAGTGATGGTGTACGATTGGATGGTACGTCGATGGGGCGGAGTGATGCTTGTAGACAAACTTATGACTCCAAAGGATGAGATGAAGTTGCCACGCACTTCCGAAGCCGATATGTACAAGTATATGGTTGAGCAGCTGAAACTTGCAATTCCCGATCTGCCAGAGACATCTGTAAAGGAGAGATTCAGCAAGGGTGCCGCCCTGACATTGCTCACACGTGTGTCGCTCGAAGGTGGACTCTATGACGAAACAATCGCTGCCGGAAAGCAACTCTTTGAAGGTGCTGAGGCTTCTCGATGGAGTATCGACCCCGATTATCGCAAGATGTTCGGCAGCTATAAGTATCCCGAAGAAAGCCCCGAGATACAGTTCTACTTTACACAAGGCGAGAAGAAGCAGTATTGCGAGAATCTTCTGCCTATGTATATTGTAGGTACAATGGCTCCGGGACGCAACATTATGGGCTCGGCTTTCAACGAGAAGGTAGACGCATGGTGTCAGACATGGCCTTCGCAAGAACTTGCCGATGCTTATCTGGCTATCGATGTTGACGGCGACGGACAGGCTAAGCCTTACACCGAGACCGCAAAGTGGCAGAATGCACCTGTAAAGACTGCTGCAATCATGTACAGCAATCGTGACAAACGATTTGATGCAACCATTTGTCATGACGGTAGCGTTTACTTCACATCACCCATTGAGATGCATACTAAGGGCAACTGCTATTGGGAGAATACTCAGAATCATGGATTTATGACCCAAAGCGGTTATATGTGGCGCAAGTTTATCTATGAATGCGACGGAACATTGCCTGGCTATCAGATTCCGTACGACTTCCGTTACATTCTTCTCCGTCTTGGCGAGGCAAGCCTGAATTATGCTGAGGCACTCGGACGTAAGGGCAAGATAAAGGAGGCTGTTGAGGTGATGAATATGACTCGCACCAAACATGGAGGTCTGCCGGCTCTCGCTAATACTGTTTCTGCCGACGAGTTCTGGAAGAACTACAAGATAGAACGTCGTTGCGAACTGGCTCTCGAAGGCGACCGCTACTTCTCGGTAATACGTTGGGCTAAGGTGGAAAATGCCGAGACTGTGCCCGAATTCAACAAGCGTACACACTGTATCGTCATTGATGGCGACGATGGTACATTTGAATTGATCGACACAAGTCATGGTAGCTCAACTGGTAGCGACCGTGTGTTCTCTTGGCCGAAGCGTATGTACTTCCCGTTACCGGAGAATCAGACAATGAATAACGAAAACTTATCACAAAACAAATATTGGTAATGAATATGAAAGAATTCGCTAAATATCTCAAAATGTGTGCTTTCGCAATCTTCTCATTGCTGGCATTCTCGTCTTGCCTTGAATCTGGGTTGGACTATCTTGAATCGTTCAGCGATGCGGAATTGCTGGATTTCAAATTCGAATATCGTTGGGAGCAGGCTATGAACGGCGAGGGACACAACACACAACTCGCTGTCGTGTCACTGCCTACAACGATAAAGAAGGAGGGCACAACCTTTACGTGTACCATTAACGTTCCGGTTGCAGGCAACCCGAGCTTCTTTACCGAAGAAATACGTAAGGCGGTATCGCTTAACAAGCTTGTTGGAATGGCTTCTATTTCTACAGCTGCCAAAATAATTCCTATCGGTGACGCTCCGGTTCTTGGTAAGTGGGGCGATTTTTCAAAAGAACGCAAGTATAAGGTTGTTGCTGCTGACGGTAAGACAAATATTGAATATACAATAAAATGTGTTCTTAATAAATAGTAGTTATAAATAATATCTTACAAAATCAAGCGTGCTTAATGCCCCGCCATTACTGACAGACGGCTTTAGGCACGCTTTTTGATGTTTTTATTCTATCTATTAATCCAATAACAATCTATATGAAACTATTACTTTCTATACTTATGATTTTCTCGTGCTTATCCTTGCAGGCTAAGGATAAGGGACTGACATTGAAACGAGGCAACACCTATTATATATATACTTCGCCCGATGCGCCAGATGTAGTAAAGCATGCTGCTGCCGAACTCGACACCTATCTGACTAAGGCAATTGGTGTTCACAACCGGAAACTTACTGCGTCGTTTATCGCAAAGCGGGGCGTTGTCGTTACTGCTGTGGCAAATCTTACCGGTTGCCGAATGCCTGAAACCGATAAATTGGGCGAGGACGGCTACAGCATGGATATTTCGCAGAACAGTATAGCCTTCAACTCGCAATACGGACGTGGCACTCTGTATGGCGTATATGATTTTCTGGAGAAGTACGTGGGATGCCGATGGTACAGTTCAGATGCCACGGTCGTGCCGAGCAAGAAGAGCGTCACGCTTCCAGTAGTGGCTACGAGTTATTCGCCGAAGGTGAAGTGGCGCGAAGTATATTACTACGAACTTTGCGATTCGGAAATCGCTGCACACCTGCGTCTGAACGGCAATATGCTGCTGAAGGGCAAGATTGGCGATGAACGTCATGTCATTCAGGGCGGCAACCATGCCGATTGGGGATTGTGGTGTCATAGTCTGTACGACCTTGTGTCACCCAACCTTTACAGCACTCATCCTGAATACTTTGCCGAAGCAAAAGGACAGAGAGTGAAACCGCGTCCTGACGGCACTCAGCTATGTCTAACCAATCCCGATTTGGTGCCCATTGCCACCAAATCGTTGAGACACCTCACGCAGCAGACGCAGCGCAATGTGCCGGTGTGGGGCACCCCGTTGGCACACTATTGGAGCGTAAGCCAAATGGACGGACGTGGCAACTGTACGTGCGAAAAGTGTCTCGCTGCCGACAAGTACGACGGAAGTCCAAGCGGAACGATGCTGAAATTCGTCAATCAGATAGCCGACAGCTTCCCCGACCTTAAGATAGCTACACTCGCTTATACTTATACACGCAAGGCTCCGCTGCATACCAAGCCTGCTAAGAATGTTGTTATACAGATGTGTGCCATTGAGACTGCTCGTGAAGGCATCAATTTCCCGATAGCAACATCAGACATGCACGCCAGCTTCCGTCGCGATCTCGTGGATTGGGGACGCATCAGCAACGAAATACTTGTATGGGATTATGAGATTCAGTTTCAGAATCTTCTCGCCCCATTCCCCAATTATGCTACCATGCAGGACAACATCCGGTTCTATATAGCCAATAATGTGGCTGCCATATTCTGTCAGGGCAACAGAGAGAAAGGGGGCGAGTTTGCCGAATTGCGAGGATATCTGCTCGCAAAACTGCTATGGAATCCCGATTGCGATGTGCAGAAGGAAATGGACGACTTCATTATGGGATATTACGGAAAGGGTGGAGCCTATATCAAGCAATACATAAACGAGATGGAACTGGCGCTTGCTGAATCCGGCAAACGGCTCTCGATGGATGGCGAACCCGAAGAGCACAGCGACGGATTCCTTTCAGAAAAGCATATGAATTCGTATCGCCACTTGTTTGACCAGGCTGAAAA
>OQVT01000107.1_pt1 | contig 33663 bp, 23 predicted proteins | sample 1691561 | NCBI WGS metagenome assembly OQVT01 (sample SAMN03418260, study PRJEB22391) | human gut metagenome | biome: human-gut; feature: organic feature; material: feces | host: Homo sapiens | place: Tanzania | collected 2013-01 | reverse complement strand
ATAAGCATCTCGTCATCAAAACGGATACAGATGGCAGGCAATATCTCGGAGTGCCGGGCGTGAGCGAGCCGCAGGAGCGCATGCTTGCAGGAATATTCGGCTTCACGGAATTTGAGCCGGCCGCCCCGGCAAATGCAGCAGATGTAGATAGCGGAGTGTTCGGATATTGGTTCTGCCCGCTGACGATTTGATACTATTATAAGAAAATTGTGGCATGGGACACCGGCGTGCGTATACTCTCACAAGAGCGCATAGCGAAGCCGGTTAGATACTGTAGAATTATGCCATGAAGCACAGAAATGACTTGCCATGGAAGGTAAGTCAAGGAGCTATCGAGCCATGGAGGGCGAGTAGCGACGGTTTCGTCAAGCATAGGAAATCCGCAAGCATAATTCGTACAGTATCTTATCGGCGTAGCGTCAGCTCGGTGAGAGCATACGCGCGCCGGTGTCCCATGCCATAATTTTCGTATTACATAAAAACCATACACAAATTTTTTACATGGGAAAATGTCCTTTCCTCTGCACAAAACCACAGAAATTGTGTATAATTAAAGCTAACAGAAGAATAGCTGTGGGAGGTGGCATTACATGAAAAATTATTCAAAGGATCCTGACAGACAGTATCATATCCAGGTCGCAAAGGGAGAGGTCGGCCGGTATGTTATCATGCCGGGAGACCCGAAGAGGTGTGTTAAAATAGCACAGTACCTCGACAATCCGGTCCTTATAGCGGACAACAGGGAGTTTATCACATACACTGGCACACTAGATGGGGTGAAGGTCAGCGTGACATCGACAGGCATCGGCGGACCATCCGCATCCATCGCAATGGAGGAACTGTACAGATGCGGTGCAGATACCTTCGTGAGGATTGGAACCTGCGGAGGCATGCAGACAGATGTGAAAAGCGGTGACATCGTGATTGCGACAGGCGCCATCCGAATGGAGGGCACATCAAAGGAATATGCGCCGATAGAGTTTCCGGCTGTGGCAGATTTAGATGTTACAAACGCGCTTGTTGCGGCAGCAAAGCAGAAAAACTTTACGCATCATACAGGCGTGGTGCAGTGCAAGGATGCATTTTACGGACAGCACGAGCCGGAAAAAATGCCGGCAGGCTATGAGCTTATCAACAAATGGAATGCATGGAGGATGCTTGGCTGTCTTGCGTCAGAGATGGAGTCTGCAGCACTTTTTGTCGTTGCGGCAAAGCTTGGAGTCAGGGCAGGCTCATGCTTCCTTGTGGTTGCAAATCAGGAGAGGGAAAAGCTCGGTCTTGAGAATCCTGTAGTACGCGATACGGACATGGCAGTTCAGGTGGCGGTTTCGGCAGTGAGAAACCTCATTCGTGAGGATTGTGCCGAGAAATAGGTCATATATTAAAATACAGAAACGGAGAACAGACATTGGATATAAATGAAATTTTAAAACACGTGGACCATACACTTTTATCCCCACAGGCTACCTGGGAGGAAATCAAGCAGATATGCGATGATGCAATAAAATATCAGACAGCATCGGTATGCATATCGCCGAGCTATGTAAGTCAGGCGTCAAAGTATCTGGGTGAAAGGGTAAAGGTCTGTACAGTGATAGGCTTCCCTAACGGATATTCGACCACTGCGGTGAAGGCCTTTGAGACAGAGGATGCTATTGCAAACGGAGCGACGGAGATAGATATGGTCATCAATATCGGCTGGCTCAAGGATAAAAGGTATGAGCTGATAGAGGATGAAATAAGGAAGCTCAAGTCCATATGCAAGGACAAGGTGCTAAAGGTCATCATCGAGACCTGCTTTCTCACAGATGATGAGAAAATCAGGATGTGCGATATCGTGACGAGCGCAGGGGCTGATTACATCAAGACATCTACAGGCTTTGGCACGGCAGGCGCGACCTTTGACGATATAAAGCTGTTTTCGGAGCATATCGGAGAGGGTGTGAGGATGAAGGCCGCCGGAGGCATTTCTTCATTAGATGATGCAGAAAGATTTCTAGAGCTTGGTGCTGACAGGCTTGGGACAAGCCGTGTTGTGAAGCTTGTTAAGGCTATGGACTAATCTTTGTATACAATGAATAACCGGGGAATCATATATGGATAAAAAAACAATTGAAAAACTGATTGATACAGCCCTTGCGCAGCTTGATTTTTCATATGCGCCGTACTCCGGCTTCAATGTCGGTGCGGCTCTTTTGGCAAAAAACCAGGTAGTCTACACCGGCTGCAATATAGAAAACGCAGCCTACACACCGACAAACTGTGCAGAAAGAACAGCATTTTTCAAGGCAGTGAGTGAAGGTGTGCGGGACTTTGAGGCAATCTGTATCGTGGGCGGAAAGAACCAAAAAGCGACAGATTATACCGCACCATGCGGAGTATGCCGTCAGGTTATGATGGAGTTTTGTAATCCTAAGACCTTTAAAATAATACTGGCAATTGACAGGGAAAATTATAGGATTTATACGCTTGAGGACATGCTTCCGCAGGGATTCGGACCTGCGAACCTTGAGTAGAGCGACCTGTAGCTGTACATTTAATGGGCTGTATAATGAGCGGTAATAGCTGTTGATTATATGGTGGTGTGAACATTAGCTGCCTCAACAGGAAATGGGAAACCGGAAATGGGGGGAAATATGGAGAGAGAAGAGAATATAAGAGACAATATAATAAAGCTGCCGAAAATAGAGCTTCACTGCCATCTGGATGGCTCATTAAGCCGTGAATTTGTCGAGAAAAGGCTTGGCAGAACGGTGCAGGAGGCAGAGCTTAGCGTGTCGGATGACTGCACAAGTCTGGCGCAGTATCTGGAGAAATTTGATTTGCCGGGGCAGTGCATTCAGGATGAAGAGGGGCTTGAGGGAGCTGCCTATGATGTGCTTAAGAGCATGCACCGGGAAAATGTCGTATACGCGGAAATCCGTTTTGCACCGCTGCTTTCGGAGAATGAGCGGATGAGCTGCGAGCACGTGATAGAGGCGACAATTAAGGGTCTTGAGAGAGGAAAAAAGGATTTTGGCATAGAGTATGGGCTTATTGTGTGTGCCATGAGGCATCACAGCGAGGAGCAAAACAGACGCATGCTGCACACCGCAAGGGAATTTTTGGGAGCGGGCGTGTGTGCGGCAGACCTCGCAGGTGCGGAGGTGCCTTACCCTATGTCAGGCTTCATGGAGCTTTTCAAATATGCAAAGCAGCTTGGCATGCCTTTTACCATCCATGCGGGAGAGTGCGGAAATGCACAGAATATCATAGATGCGGTGGAAGCCGGCGCAGCCAGGATAGGCCATGGAATAGCCATGAGAGGCCACGGTGAGCTTGAAAGGCAGCTTTCGGCAAAGGGCATAGGCATCGAGCTTTGTCCGATAAGCAACCTGCAGACCAAGGCGGTGGCATCCTCAGACGAATATCCCATCAGGGAGTTTTTGAACGCGGGATTAAAGGTCACAATAAACACAGACAACCGCACCGTCAGCAATACAACTCTGTCAAAGGAGCTTGAGTTCATAGAAAAAACCTATGGCATACGCGATGAGGAGCTGCCGCTTATGATGAAAAATGCACTGGATGTGGCATTTGCGGATGATGCCGTGAAGGAGCGGATTTTCAGACAGTTGGTATAGTGCCGCGAGACTTATGGAGATTTAACATTTAACCGCAGCACAAATTTACGGACCGGAAAATGGAGGTATGACACCATGAAGAAATATAACAGAATTTTTGTGATAGTCCTCGACTCGCTGGGAATCGGTGCGATGCCGGACTCAGAAAGGTTTGGAGACACAGATGTAGACACCTTTGGGCATATACTTGAGCGGATGCAGACTCTCGACATCCCAAATCTTACAAGGCTTGGAATGCTCAATCTGCATTGTGGCGGTCAGATGCAGTCGGTTACTGAGCCAATCGGACGATTTACGAGGCTGGCAGAGGCAAGCAACGGCAAGGACACGATGACAGGTCACTGGGAGATGATGGGCATAAAAACCGAAAAGCCGTTCAAGACCTTTACAGAGCATGGATTTCCACCGGAGCTTATCGCTGAGCTTGAAAAGCAGTGCGGAAAAAAGGTCATAGGCAACAAGAGCGCCAGCGGCACAGAGATAATCGAGGAGCTCGGAGAGGAAGAGATAAAGAACGGCTCGATGATTGTGTATACATCAGCGGATTCGGTGCTTCAGATTTGCGGCAATGAGGAGACCTTTGATTTACAAAATCTCTACCGCTGCTGTGAGATAGCCAGAAAAATAACACTTAGGGACGAGTGGAGAGTAGGGCGCGTCATCGCAAGACCATATGTGGGAAAGAAAAAGGGTGAGTTTGTGCGAACCTCAAACAGGCATGACTACGCACTTAAGCCTACCGGTCTTACGGCGTTAAATGCATTAAAGGACAGTGGGCTGGATGTCATTTCAGTCGGCAAAATCAATGATATTTTCTGCGGAGAGGGCATTACAGAGGCATTGCGCTCAAAGAGCTCGGTTCATGGAATGGAGCAGACCATTGATATATGCGAGAAGGATTTTACCGGGCTATGCTTTGTGAATCTGGTCGATTTCGACGCACTGTGGGGACACCGCAGAAATGTGACAGGCTACGGAGAGGAAATTGAGCGATTTGACAAAAATCTGGGCATTTTAATGGAAAAGCTAAGGGATGATGACCTGCTCATACTGACCGCAGACCACGGAAACGATCCAACCTACAAGGGAACGGACCACACACGCGAGTATGTGCCATTTATCGCGTATTCAAAGAGCATGAAGGACGGCGGCGCAATTGAGGAGGAAGCTACCTTTGCGGTGATTGGAGCCACAATTGCAGACAACTTCGGCGTAAAAATGCCGGAGGGTACCATCGGACATTCTATTCTTGAAGAGCTTTAAGGGGTAATATCTCAGGAATATTTTAAACTTAAACAGAAAATATATGGAGAAAAAAATGAACACTTATCTCTCTATGATAAAATGAAACGAATTTAATTAAGGAGATTACCTATGGTAACTATTGAAACTAATTTAGGTTCCATCAAGCTTGAACTTGACCCCCAAAAAGCCCCTGTAACCTGCGCAAACTTTCTTAAGTACTGCCAAAGTGGCTTCTTTGAAGGGACTATTTTCCACCGTGTAATTAAAGGTTTTATGATTCAAGGTGGCGGTCTTACTGCTGATATGGAAAACAAAAAAGGCGCTTACGCTCCTATCGAAAACGAAGCTAACAATGGCCTTAAGAATGACAAGTACACTATCGCTATGGCCAGAACTAGCGATCCTCATTCAGCTACTGCCACCGTATTGCTCTTGCAACCTACGACGAATCATCAAGGTCATTCTGTCCTCTTCTATCTGCGAGTCTCCGTAATGCACCACTCGTATGCTATGTTTTTCCGCCTCCGCCAACGAGGAATAAAATGCACTCAGATATGTGCGTGTATCTACAGCAGGGTGGTTTTGATGAAGAGTTGTATCCCTGGTTTGCGTTTCGAAGTTATTTTCCCTGTTCTTTCCCTGTTCTTTCCCTGAGGATAGCGTATCTTCCGCCAAGTCTTTGTCCTGAATATTCTTGAAATCTGTATCATCAAGATATTCTGTTTCCTCTGCCGGTAATTCTTCCTCTTCCGTGGATTGCGTATGGTCCATGTCTAAAACCGATGCCAATGTAGTCCATCTCAGTTCGAGCCAACCGATATGGATATTATCCTTAGGGAATACTACACACAGCCCCCCGAGGAGAGCAATACAAAGCCAGATAAACAGAGCAATACGACGGGGCGGCATGGATAATCAGGAATAAAATATAATGTAGTAGATGTCAGAAACACATTTTCCCTGCAAAGGTACAACTAATTATCCGTACTGCCAAATACGGAATGCGTTTTGTCTTCGCAGCAAGCGCCTTATAGGGGGCTTAGGGTATATTAACCTGAAAACAAACAAGACAGATTAAGGAAAACGGACGACTTATTTTTTCCACAGTGCTTTGGTGAAGAGGAGTAGGATGGTGAAAATCTCCAGACGGCCGATGAGCATGACAAATGTCATTGTCCACTTAGCCACGACGGGGAAATCGGTATAGGTGCCCACAGGACCAAAATGTCCGATACTGACTCCCACATTGCCTATACCTGATACTGCGGTGCCGATAGCCTCGTCGAATGCTACCCCTGTGGCACAGAAAATCAGTACCGCAATGCCGATGATGGTGATATAGAAAAAGAGGAACGCCATCACATTGCTAATCGTCTGTTCGGAGACCGAATGACCATTGAATCGCACGGGCAAGACGGCGTTTGGGTGGATACGTCGTTTGAGTTCGGTCATTGCGCTCTTGGCGAAGATACCTATACGCACCCATTTGATACCGCCACATGTACTACCAGACGAGGCTCCGGTGAACATTATAAAGAAGACCATTGCCCAGAATAATTTGGGCCATGTCATATAGTCGCTTGCTGCAAAGCCCGTGGTAGTCATGGCTGACACCACAGTGAAGAAACTCTTTCGGAAAGCCCTTTCTGCATCCAAAAAGAAGTCTGCATCTACAATAAACTGATTAGGTATAGGCTCTATAAAATTGTAGTGCAAGAATAGTCCTGTACTCAGCACTATGGTGCACAGTGCCACCGCACCTGCATACCACTGAGTTTCTTCGTCATGGAGCAACCGCGTTGGTTTGCCACGAAACAGAAATATCAATTGTGTGAAATTGATTCCCGAAAGAAACATAAATATAGTGATAGTGTATTGAATAGCGGGCGAGTAGTTGATGATACTGGCATTCTTCGTGGAGAAACCACCCGTGGCTATAGTGGACATCGAGTGGCACACAGAATCAAATCCATCCATACCGAGCAACCATAAAATCCCTGTTTCTGCCATAGTCAGAAAGATATACATACCCCACATGTGTTTGGCAGTATCGGCAATACGAGGCGACAGTTTCTCATAACTGACGCCCGTAGCCTCGGCGGCGTACAACTGCATACCGCCCAAACCGAACATTGGTAATATCGCCACACTGAGGACGATAATCCCCATACCGCCAATCCAGTGGGTCATAGCACGCCAAAGGAGGACACCATGCGTCATTACCTCCACATCGGGGATGACGGATGCCCCCGTGGTGGTAAGACCTGACATTGTTTCAAACCAACAATCAGTGATTGTAAGCATTGCCCCGCTCAGCCAATAGGGCAACATTCCGAAGATAGAATAGACCACCCATACAGTTGCTACAATCACATATCCTTCGCGTTCCCCCACGTGTTTGGTTGCCTCGCGTCCGCATACACATAGTAGCAGACCGCCCAACAGTGTGATGATGGTGGATACCACGAAGGCCCCCGTGTCAGGGTCGCGATAGCCCCACGAGACACAGGTAGGTATCAACATAAAGAGCGACTCGATACAGAGCAGCACTCCCATCGTCTTGATGACCAATCGCCAGTTAAAAGTCCGCGTCATAGATAATCCGTCTTTGCTCTTTTATTTGAAGAAGTGTTCCAGTCGGCGCAGCACATGTTTTTTGCAGAACACCACCACTTGGTCGTTGGCGATAATACGGGTCTCGCCGTTCACCAACACGCCTTCGCCTGCGCGCACGATGGCACCGATATTGGTGTCTTCGGGGAGTTCCATATCGCGCACTTTTCCCCGCGTGATACGACTTCCCTCCTTGGCGATAAACACCACTATCTCGGCGTCTGCGCTGGTCAGGTTGTGGATATTCAGCACACTCGCGTCCAACAACATCTGATAGATATAGGATGCGGTGATGGTTTTTTTGTTGAGCACGGTGCCTATATCCAACGCCTCAGCCATAGGTATATAGTCGATATTCTCGACCTCGGCGATGGTCTTCCCTACCCCGAACCGCTTTGCCGCCAGGCAGGCGAAGATGTTTGCCTCGCTGCTGTCGGTAACCGCCACAAAGGCATCGGCATCTTGTATGCCCTCCTCCTTGAGGACCGTCATATCCGATCCATCGGCATTGATAATCAGCGCATGCGGGAGTTTTTCCGACAGTTGGGTGCATACCTCGCGGTCTTTCTCCAGAATCTTGATATTCAGGTCTTCGGGGAGTGCCAACGCGGCTTTGCGCGTGATACGCGAACCTCCGAAGAAGATGATGTTGTGTATATCTCCTTTGTGCTTTCCCAACTGCTCACGCAGAAAATCCATTTCCTCGCGGTTGCAGACCACATACACTACATCGCCCGCCAACACTTGGTCGCTACCACGCGGGATGATCGTTTCGCTTTCACGCTTGATAGCCACAATACGGAACCGACCGTGGTTGTAGATACCCGAACTGAAAGTCTTGTTGACCACCGCCGCGCCCTCGCGCACTTTCACGACGCATAGTTCCATCGCGCCATGGCAGAGAGAGAGGTGAAACCGCATCCAGTTGGTGCGCAGCGACTCCTCTATCTCGTTGGCGGCAAGCACCTCAGGGTAGATTAGGTGGTTCAGCCCCATCTGCTCAAAGAGACCTTTGTTGCCGGGCAGCAGATACTCGTAGTTGTCGATACGCGCCAGGGTACGCTTTGCACCTAACTGATTGGCAATCAGGCACGAAGTGATATTCTCGGTCTCGACGGGGGTAACGGCGATAAACAAATCGACGTTCTTCACCCCTATATCCTGCAAATCGTGGATAGAAGTGGGGCTGCCGACCTTGGTCAGCATATCATAATCGGCGTCCAAGAACCCCAAGCGCTCTCTGCTCTCGTCCAACAGGCTGATTTCCATCTCCTCTTCCGACAGCAACTTCGCCAAGTGGGTTCCTACCTCTCCTGCTCCTACAATGATAACACGCATAGTTAATTGTGAATTAAGAATGAAGAATTATGAATGGCAATTCTCGCTGATTGTTTTGGCGATGCCTTCGGCGTCGAGAGCGAGCATGTGGTTGAGTTCGGCGGTGCTGCCATGCTCCACAAAGCGGTCTTGCACGCCCAAACGGATGACACGGGGGGTATAAGCATGGTCTGCCATCCACTCCAACACTGCCGAACCGAGTCCGCCACACACCTCGCCATCCTCAACGGTAATCAGGGTCTTATATCTTTTGCCTATCTCGTGCAACAGGCTGTCGTCCATCGGTTTGAGCCAACGCATATCGTAATGCCCCACCTCCGCACCGTTGGGGAGGCTTTGCAGGGCGGTTTGCACGGTGTTTCCGATAGCACCGATAGACAGCACCGCGAGGTCTTTACCCTCTTGCAGGCAGATACCCTTGCCGTATTCCACCGGCGTATGCCTCTCCGCCAAGACACTTCTGCCACGCGGGTAACGAATAGCCACAGGACCGTCCAACCCCTGCGCCAGCGTCATCATATCGCGCAAGTCCTCCGCCACACGGGGCGCACAGATAGACATATTAGGTATCGGACGCAGGTATGCCATATCGAACAGACCATGGTGGGTGGCACCGTCGTTGCCCACTATCCCCGCGCGGTCGATACACAACACCACATGCAGGTTGGGCAGTGCCACATCGTGGATGATATTGTCGTACGCCCGCTGCATAAACGACGAGTAGATATTGCAATAGGGGAGCAGTCCCTCTTTCGCCATACCCGCCGAGAACGTAACCGCATGCCCCTCGGCGATACCCACATCGAACACCCGCGATGGCATTTCTTTTTGCATAATCGTCATCGAGCAACCACTGGGCATAGCCGGCGTAACACCCACGATATCAGGGTTTTGCTTTGCCAACGCCAGCAACTGTTCGCCGAACACCTCCTGCCAAAGCGGTGCTTTCGCCTGTGCTTTTGGCGCACGCTCACCGGTAGCCACATTGAATTCGCCGGGCGCGTGCCAAACGGTCTGGTCGTTCTCCGCCGGCGCATATCCTTTGCCTTTCTGCGTAACGATATGCAGCACTTTCGGACCCCTGTGGTTCTTTATCTCCGACAGAATACGCACCAGCGAAACCACGTCATGCCCGTCTGCAGGACCGAAATAGCGGATATTCAGCCCTTGGAAGATATTGCTCGGTTGGTGCGAGAGTATCGCTTTCAGGCTGTTGCTTTGCCGCAACACACGCAGACGCTTCCGGTCGTCTATCAGGTGCATACGGACAGCCAAACGGTATAGTTTCCAACGCCATTTGTTGTAGCGTTCACTGGTCGTCAGGTCGAGAAGATACTGTGTGAAACCGCCATGGATAGGGTCAATCGCCATGTTGTTATCGTTCAGGATAATCAGCAGATTATTCTTGTCCATCGAGGTGTTGTTCAGCCCCTCAAACGCCAGTCCGCCCGTCATGGCACCATCGCCGATTATCGCCACCACGTTCTTATTCTCGTGCCTCATCTCCGAAGCGATGTCAATACCCAATGCCGCAGAGATAGAGTTGCTGGCATGCCCCGCCACAAAAGCGTCATACTCGCTCTCGGCGGGCGTGGGGAAAGGCGCAAGTCCCTTAAATTGACGGTTGGTATGGAAACGCTCGCGCCGACCGGTGAGTATCTTGTGGGCATACGCCTGGTGCCCCACATCCCACACCAATTTGTCCGAAGGGGTGTTGAATACGTAGTGTAGCGCAACGGTCAGTTCGATACTGCCCAACGACGACGCCAGATGTCCCGGGTTATGACTCAGTTCTTCTATGATAAACCGCCGCAATTCATCGCATACCGCGGGTAGGGCTTCCGTGGGGAGTTTTTTCAAATCCGCAGGCGAGTCAATCTTGCTTAGGTAGGGATATGTGTTATTATGTTCTGTTGTATTTGCCATGTTTTTGATTAAAGTTCGCAAAGTTACAACTTATTTCCGATATATGCAAGAGTATGCCGTTAATGCATAATGCAGTCTTTTGCATAATCATAATACGAATTACGGTGATGACATGGTCAGAGAAAGGTGGTTATGTATTATTGCCTACTATCAGAGTATTTAGCAGGTGTGGAAAATGCTATATGGAACTGACAATTCGTAAAAAAGAAAGAAAAATAAGGTTCGAAACTTGTATATATTGTTTTTTTAACCTATTTTTGCAGCAGAAGACAAAGTGTTTCGTCTAATTACCATTGATTGTTTAATCCATTAAAAACTTAACCGTATGCAAGAGTTTAACAAAGACATTATTGAAGTGGTTTGGGAGAAAGGTCGTATCATAGAAGGATATGATCCTGCCAAGTTCCGCCAAGATGCGTGTGGCGCATGGATTACCCGCGATAAATATGGCGATAAGACCAGTAATTTCGGCTGGGTGATTGACCATATATGTCCCCGCAGTCTGCTCGAAAGACATAATGTTCCCGAAGATGCAGTGAATGACGTGGTCAATCTGCAACCGATGCATTGGGCAAACGATATGTCGAAGGGTGAGAGTTATCCGATATTTTTGTCCTCACGCTATGCCGTAGAGGGCGACAATATCACCCTTGTGCAGAGTTTTATCATCAATGATGCCGTTCGCACGGCGGTGGATAAGTTCTTTGAACCGTTTTTCAAGCCCAGCAGCGGCGAATAATGCATAATGCATAGTAAAACAGCCCGCTTTCTCGAGAATTACTCTTTGAGAGAGCGGGCTGCTGTCTTTTGTTTTCCGCTTGCCGTTATTCCTTTTTTTGTGCCAGGAGTTGGTCTATTTTCTCATTCAGTTCTTTCACTTGTTTCTCAAGGTCATCGTTGTTGTCGCTTACCATCGCGTCCACAAAGATAGAGTTGACCAACGACAAACCGATAATGCTGCAAAGCACCAGCAACAGGCTGAAATACAGGCGTACCCAACGGGTCGTTACAATAGAAGATCCGGCGGCAATCGTATCGGGTATCTCGTTCCACCCCTCGCCCGTGCAGATACGGAAAATGGAGTAGATGCTGTCAATAGGTGTGGCAAAGTACTCTGGTGCCGAGTCGCGGAAAAGGGCGCACGACACCAGTGCCACTATCAGTATCAGCACCAAGAATCCGGCAAAGACTCCATAACTATCCCGCATCGCCTTGCCAAAATTTTTGGCGATATTGGCGAAATTGGGGAAAATATGGATAATACGGAAGAAACGCAGTACGCGCAGTAACCTCAGTACCAACAAGATAGACAGATTGCCCAATATGCCTGTCGGTACAAAAAACGCCACTATCGAGGGTAAGGACAATATCACCAACGTACCGTCCAAGCGGTTCCAACCGTTTCTCCAATAGCCTTTGATACCGTATTCTACTTGCTTCACCACCATCTCAATGATAAAGATAAGTGTGCAGACGAGGTCGGCAATCGCCAATGCCATATTGTTGACACCGCTCTCTTGGGCAAAGATAATTGCTGCATTGAGGATAATTACGCACAAGATAATATGTTCATTGAGAAAGATTTTTTGTATCAGTTGTTTCATATTGTTTCAATAGTTTGTTTATTGACGTACAAAGGTATTGCTTTATCAGGACACACAAATAACAATCCGCCTTCTCGAAGGTGGAAACTTACAAGAAAGAGGATTGTTATCTACTATATGGTGGGTTATTCTCCGCGTGAGGCTTGTCCGATAGTCAGGTTGTTATCCACACAGCGGTTGCCTGCAGGGTCTTTGATTTGCACTTTCAGTCCGTAGGCTGTGTCGAACAGTTTCTCGGCGTCGCCTACTTTCATAGAGGCTTTGATTTTGATTTCTTCTGCCGCACGTGTCTTGATGTCTTTTGCGGTTCGGTCGTTAAGTTGCTTGAGCGTCATTTCGGGGTCGGCGAGTTGTGCGCCCTTGTAGATAGCAAGTGTGCAACCGAAGGTCTCTTTGAAGTTCTTGCAAATGCTTTTTACTTTCATTTGTGGTGCCACCGAGAACTCTGCGTTCGTAAAGTGGTCTTTGATGCTGTTAATCAGTCCCATTGTATTTGTAATTTATTTGGTTAATAATTGAAAATCAGTTCAGACGGCTATTTCGTATTTTTGCTCTACGCTCAGAAGGTATGCTTCATATTGCTGCAAATCTGCCCGAATGGCAAAGGCTTCAGGGAGCACATCTTTGAGTTCTTTTTGCTTGGCGCGTACTTCAGTCAGTTGCGTGTCTAACTCACTTATTTCCAGCTGCTTGGCATCCATCTTTTGCTGTATCTCTTTTTTGAGGTTGAATTTGAGCATACTTGTCTCATTGTATTGGTGCTTGAGTTCGTCGAGGTTGCTGAGCAGTGTTGTCCGCTGTTGTAACAGATCGCTTTCCTCTTTGGCAATCGCATCAGCCAACATACAAAAGGCGTCAATGTCCAGGTCCCTGTGGTTGTTGGCAGCATCGCCGAGCATACCAAACACAGCGGTAAATGTTTTATTGAGCGCAGCAGTGTCAGTTTTGCCATTGCGAATGATGCCTGCCAATCCTTCGGCTAAATTGGTCATTTTGGATTGGTCAATAAAGGCAGCATGTTTGCGTGCTATCTGCAATTTGGCGATACGGCGTTTCTCTACTAATTGTTTGCGGTAGCGGAGAAGCATACCTTTGATTTGGATTGATGGTCCTATTAAGTCAGCGTATTGATCAAAGGTGTCGAAGAGTTGCTCTGTGACCACATCAAACCGGTGTTGTTTCTCCGCCAATTGTTTCTTGTCGCTATGGTATTTGATGACCTTCTTTACGAAACTGTTTTGTGTTTCAGGTTCTGCGAATATGTTTTTCACTATAATTTTTGCAATCTTTGCCGATTTGAGTTTTCCACGAATCCCCACAATCATTTGTGCCGATTGAGTTACCGTTTCGGATAGCATTTCACCCGCCTGCGAAAGTAGTTGCAATCCCTCTTGCTTATGGTTGTTTTCTGCTAAAAGCAGGGTGGCTTCCGTGAAGAACATATAGTTCTGGAACATGGCGGCAAACGCTTTGCGAATATCGGTGCGGGCATCGTCGTCTTCTGCCAGTTGGATAGCATCGTGGAGTGCGACAATCATATTATCGACAGCCATACCCGTCAGTGTCGGCGATTGTACGTAGCGCAACACTTTCAGTTGGCTTTGCAGTACCTGCATAGCGGACGGTGTGGCATCGGGTTCCAACGATTGCAGCCATGTCTGCATACCACCGATAGTACTGACGATAGTTTGTCCGTTTTCTTCATAGAAACCAGAGGCAATCTGCTCTTCGCGCTGCCGTTTTTGCTCTTTCTCTTGTTTGGCGGCTTCGTTTTTTTCCGCGAGGTCTTGTGTTACCTTCTTGGCGGAGTTGCTGAGCGACTGCACCAAATCGGAAGAGGAGGAAACGGCTTTGCTTGCAGCAGAAGATACATCACGCAGCAATCCCGTTGCTTGTTTTTTGAATGTGTTTAAATCCATGATTTAATGTTAGTCGGATATCGTTATTTTACCGTAAAAACAGGTTTGAAATACTCGGTATGAGGTACGGCACTCAGGGCTTCGAGCCAGACATAGTTGTTGTAGCGCATGCGCTCATTCAAGAAACCGAGATAGATGGTCTTGTAGCCTTTGGAGGGAATACGTCCGTTGTACGACTGTGTGCCCATCGTGGAATAGTCCACATTGTAACTGAGCGTGGATGGTGCTGTGCCGTCTTGGAACTTTTTGGCTTGTGCCGCACTATAGAATACATACATATCGATGTAGGCATCTTCTTCGCGCGGAGGTACGTTCTCGCCCAGCAGCGTGGCAATCAGTCCGCTGCCCCGATGACTCTCATAGATGGGCAGCCCCAAGACCTTGATGCGGCGGTAGGAGGTCTCCATATCTCTATAGAAATCGCCATCGGTACTCTTGTTGCTTTCGTTGGTGGAGATACGCAAAGAGTAGAGCACATCGGTGGCACCGGCAGGTACTTGCAACGCCACGATAGCCCGATAACTGCCCGAAAATGTTGCTTTCAGTTGTCCGCGGAGGGTGAACTTGCGCGGTTCGTCGAAGAGGTTGGTCATCTTGATGCCGCGGACAGGTGCTGCCATAAAGTCGTCTTTTTGTGCCTCCACGCTATCCACCCGAACCGATTTGGTACCCGCCAGGCGGGATATGTCCTGCGTCTTGTAACCTATCTTGATGTTGGTATATTGGCGTGTCTTGGGCGTAACCTGCACAAGGTAGATAGCACTGAAAGAGATATTGACCGAGTCTCTGACAAGGGTCTTACCGGTGTAGGATTTGAGCAGTTGGTGGCTGTCCGCATTGTAGAGACGTACATCTGCGGGTTTCTCCGTCTCGATGCGGTATATCAACTTGTCGCCGCGCTCCAAATAGACAGGGTAGTTCTGCGTGGCTTCCAACAGTTCCTGCGGCTTGTGGTGGACGGACACAAAGACATTGGGCGTTTGTGCTTCAATCAGTTCGCTGACAGAGCCGTGCAGGTCGTAAACCTGTTGGCGCAGTGCCGCACATTGTGCATTGGCGGCAGAGTCTTGTGCGGTGGGGTCGTACTCGAAGGTCAACTGCTCATTGAGGGCGCATAGCGAGGTTATCTGCTTGGCGGACAAAGTTCTGCCATGGCGGCAATCAATCCGCACGTCGTTGAGGAGTTGCTGTGTCTGCTGCGCCACTTGGCTGACTGCGGCATACTGCTCTGCCGTCTGGCTGTCCATACCTTGCGTGGTCTTGCCTGTGCTGTTGCCGCACCCCATAAGGGCAACGGCACATAGGAAGGCAATAGAAGTGTGTAGGTGTTTCATTGCTATAGGTGATTGTCTTATAATGGTTTATCTATACGGCGTATTTGTGTATCGGGGTTATCTTCATAAGCGAGCCAAGAGCATGCACCCATAGGAATGGCTTCGTTTTTAGTAACGCCATCGGAAATAATGGCATATATCTGCAATGGCGTTTGAGCGAGGTGGTTTTCCCATTCTGAGCCGAAACATATATTTGTTGCATTTCTCCAATCGCCTTTTAATACACAATAGAGTATGTTTTGTATTCCCTCTTGTTCAGCAGTATTGGGCACTTCTGTGAGGTGGTCAATAATGAGAAATCCCTCTTGCAGGGAGGCTAATTTTTCTTTCAACTCTGTGCGTGTATAGAGCGTTTTGGCATCAATGAAAGCGATTGGTTTGCCTTCCTTTTGCAGCAAAGATTGTAGTTCGTGAGCAAAATCACAATTTGTGTAATTGTTCACAATGATTGTGGAATTCGGATATTTTCTCCAACGAAAGAAATTGTCATATACCAGATTAAGCATACTTGTTATTATTTAGATGAAACATATTTGTAAGCAAGCAGGAAGCCAATCCTGCTTGCCTTGTGAACCCAAAGCGTTTTATTACAAAAACCACAACAATACGACAATAATCAAAAGAATTATTGATACAATGTGGAATATCAATTTGATTGTACGACCTATTCCTGTTCGTTTGTCCACTTTTATAAAAATCCATTCTAAGATGCATACAAACATGAATATCCCAAACAGGATCCAATCTGATACGTTTTCCATAATTGTTTTGTTTTTTATAAATTATGCTTTCTTATACATAAATGGGTTAGCGGCTCCTTTTTGCGTATATGCAGCGGGGAGGCGCTTGCCTACTAATTGACGCATATTGGCGTTGGTAGTAGGTTTGCCGGTGAACTCAATACGCGGTGCTTCTGCGGCAGAGGTGTGCCATTCCGATACATCATACACCTCGCGGACGATACCTTGTAGCACTGCAAGGACGTACTTGTATTGCGTGGCTTTCTCCAAGGTTGCTTTCCAACAACCGCGAGTAGCATCATACAAATTGCCTTTTTCTTCAATGGCTTTGTTTGAGGTCTTAATGATGATATAATCCTCCTTGGGCTCTGTGTATTCGGCAGCGTCTAGCGTATAGAACGATGTTTCTTCTGCCTTTAATTCGGTCGCTTTGGGTGTTTCGGAGACAGATTTTTCTTCTTCCTGTTTATGTGAACCTCCGAAACGTTGCAACAGCCGTTGAAACATAGAGGGTTTCTCTTCTGTTTTGGGCTGAGCAGGAACTGTTTTGGATTCTTCTTTCTTTGGAGCGGGAGCAGGCTTTGGTGCATCTATCGTTTTAGCGGCACGGGCTTTGCGTTTCCGTTTCGGGAATGAATTTGCATCCAAGAAATTGATTTGGGCATCACTAGGGAATGCATCCGAAGCGATATTTACGTTTTCGCTATAGATATTCACTACCTTTACTCCGCTATTAGCAAATGCTTTTTCCCCTATCTCTTTTACCGAGGCAGGAATGTTCACTTCTGTCATAGACGTGCAACCATTAAAGGCACCGTTAGCAATTTTAATTAAAGATTCAGGAAAGGATACATTTTGTAATGCAGAACAATCAGCAAAGGCACACCCGTAGATTTCTCTTACTTTGTCTCCAAAGTCAATTGCCTTAAGAGAAGAACAACCCTGAAAAGCATAATGTCTTATAGTCTCCAAATCATTTCCAAAATAAAGTTGTTCGATGGCTGTACATTCTCTAAATGCATAAACTCCGATTTTTTGTAAAGAATCAGGAAAATTTATCTCTTTCAGGTTACTACATTGATAGAAAGCACCACGTCTCTGATTATAATCACCATCTTCTATCTCAACTATAGTTTCTGGCAAAGAAAGATTAGAGAGTGTGGTATCTCCTTGAAAAGCACCAGGATTATATATTGTATCATAAGTATCACCATACGGAGTACTTCTACTTTTGCTATAATGATACTCTCCTGAAATTTTAGTAACTTTATATTTCTTGCTGTTGTATTCCACCTCTGCGGGGATATTGCGTACAGGGCGTTTTAACCCTTCTGTTTTTAAGAGAATTACTTCGTTGTTTTTGTCTTCGATAGTACGATAGACCAAACCATTTATTGTAAAATCCATAATTTCAAGCCATTAAATAGTTAGACAATTATTTCTTTTTGTACATAAAGGGATTAGCGGCTCCTTTTTGCATATACTTGGCAGGGAGACGCGTGTTTTTTAATTGGCGCATATCTGGGTTTGTGGTAGGAGTACCCGTGAACTCAATGCGGGGTGCTTCTGTTGCCGATGTGTGCCACTCCGATACCTCATATACCTCACGGACAATACCGTTCATAACAGCAAGGACATATTTGTAGCGTCTGGCTTTTTCCAAGGTTGCTTTCCAACATCTGCGAGTCGCCTCATACAAATCACCATTGGCTTCAATGGCTTTTTGCGAAGTCTTGATAATGATATAATCCTCTGCGGGTTCGTCATACTCGGCAAGACTTAAACGGTTTTGGAGGTCTTCGGCTGTAATCAGTCCGTGGTCATTGTCGTGCCCCGGTTGCTCGTTAGTGAGATTAGGGAAACAGTCTATCAGTGTGGATTCTACAGCAAACGCCTCGTTTTCCGTCAGTCCCCAATGGTAAATGACACAAATAACCTCTTTACCATGGTTAATGATGTCTTGTATGGTGGCAATCTTTAATGAGATGTCATCATCATCTTTACCTGCTGCCAGGGCATTCTTGGCATGTTGAAAAACTCGGTTACCGGTGCCTTTGCCTACATAGAAAGGCTGGTAGTTGAACGGGTTGAGTAACCCATACACATAATACTTGTGTTCGCTATCCAATTCCATTTGTTGGATAACATCGTTGGTGAAATTGTCTATCATATTTTTTGTTATTTTTGTGGCAGGGTAATAATTGCCCTAATAAGAAACGATAACTATTTTATCCCTTGCGCATCCCTTGCTTATCCCTTGCTGTTTGGCGGGCAATGGTATTGCCCTGCTAATGGGTATTGTATGGTATTACATGGGTAGCACAATGTACCGATTATCTACCGTGTATGTACCGTAGTGGTCAGCGTGAGGACAGCGCAAAGCCGGCATACAGGCAGAACAAAGGCGGGACATCGTGTGCAAGCAGAACCGAAGTTCTGCCTGCACGATGTAGCAGCAATTACTCTTTGCCTGCAGCAGCGATGGTGATGCTGTTGTCGGCGAGTTTGGAGTTGTCGGCATTAGCCACCTGTACGGTGATACCATACAACTCTTTCACTTTGTTTTCGAAATTGCCCACCTGCATGTTGCCTCGTACTGCGAGTTCTCCGCCCTTTGCATCGCCCTTGCGGATAGAAGCCAATGTGGCGTTTTCGTCTGCAAATTTTGCACCGTTGTAAACACGAAGAGTGCTACCAAAAGCCTCTTTGAACTCTTTGCACAGCGTGCCAACACGCTTGTTGCCTGTCATTTTGATTTCTGCCATAATAATGGTTGTTTAGTGATTTGTAGTCTACTCTGTTGCAGGATTTTCGACCAACCTCCTATATAGTTTTATTTGTTTTTCTTGCTGAGGATAGAAGAGTTCTTGTTCTTGCCCGTAGTATCCACGATACCCAATGTGGCAATCTTTACTACTTTTTTCAGCGTCTTGACATCTTTGCGGCGGTCATCCAATAGACCGGAGTTTTTACCTTTTGTGAAAAATCCCATAATGATTTGATTTAGAGAGTTATATTATTCTACGATTACGAACTCGGTGCGTCGGTTTTCGGGCGCATACGGGTCGTCTGCGTTCTTGGGTTCAGAGGAGCCGCGTCCGATGGCAGTAAGGCGGGAAGCGTCGATATCCTCACGCTCAACTAAAAAAGCCACAGCCGCTTGTGCACGTGCCTCGGAGAGTTGTTGGTTGGCAGCCGCATCGCCCTCGGCGGAGGTATGTCCCTCGATCTCCAGTTTTAGTTCCGGGTTCTCCTGCATCAGTTTGGCAAGGTCGTGGAGGACGAACTTGGCATCTTCGCTCAGTTCGGATTTGCCCTGTGCGAACTCGGCAGCATTGAAATTGCGCTCAATCTCGTGCAGTTGCTGAATATAGAGAGTGTCGTGTACAACGACAACTTTCTCTACCTCTACAACCTGCTTTTTTCCGAGCGAGAGCCACAGAATCAGTCCGACAACCGCCGCGGCAAGCAGTCCGATAACCGCCCACAGCCATGCCGGCACACTTTTCTTGGTCTGTTGCGGTACGGGCGGGATGTAGCCGTTGAGGTACTCAAGACGGAAACCGCCTTTCTGCCCCTTGACACCTTTTTCAAACTCCGCCACCTCGATGTCGTACTGTTTGGCGTGCTCCACCAGACGGTCGTACTCGGGCTTTGTCCACACTTTGATGAGGGCTAACTTGACCTTGTCGGCAGTGGTGATCAGTTCGTCTTTCTCGGCGAAACACCAGTTGACGTAGTTGGGGTCGTTCTGAATCATCTCCGGCGTGATGAACAGGTGCGGATGATGGGTGAGCGAATCAGGGAACGCCTTTTGTAGGTCTTCGAAAGTGGCGTGCGGATACATAATCATATAGGCATGCACGATGCCTAATGCTGTACGGTTTTGAGCCTTACCGTAAACTCTTACTTTGCTGGGCATAAACTATTGGTTTTATGTGATTATTTGGATTTCTTGCGTCCTCCGGTGAGGGTTCTCAATACGGCTTGACCGACTTTGCGTTCAAGCCCTTGCTTGGTAGTAGGGATGCCGGTGGCACGGGCTACTTTGGTCTTCAGTCCCGAAATACCTACGGCACGTTTGAGAGAAAAAGAAAGTCCTTTCATAATGATTTCTCCTTATATATATTATATCATTATCTCTTGCGCTCGCGGGCAATGCTGTCCTTGCAGGACTCTATTTGCCGTTTGATACTCTCGATGTTGCGGTCATGCGAGGCGGCATGGTCAATCTTCTGCCGACGATAATAGGCCTTGCTATCCGTTGTAGATGCGCTTTTTACCAAATCAGCATAACGCTCATTGTCACGTTTCTTGGCTTCTTTTTCTTTGTCGAGGCGGGCGCGCAGGTCCACCATCTGTTTTTTGTAATACTCTAAACTCATGGTATGTGTGTTTTAGTTGTTTTCCTTACTCATTTACAGGCTTTTCAGGTTACTCCTATCGTGTATAGTCGGCGTAACCGATGTCTTTGGTTTTCAGTTCGTGGTCAACAGGCGTATCGCGGTGCTCAATATACCGGTTAAGCATAGTTGCCACCTCCTGCGCTATCAGTATACTGCGGTTGTCCCAAGCCATGATACTCCATGCCACTCGCAAGACGAAAGCATTCGGGCTATGTGCTAAATGGCGTGCAAAATAGGCATTGGCGGCGTTGTTGTGGTAACGCTGTCGGTCGGTATGCAGGTGGTATGTCTGCTCCATCCGTTGTGCGAACTCGGAATAGAATGCATCAAAAAGCGGTATGTCGTGGAGGGTGATGTTCGGGTCGGAGTATGTCTCGTCGCCTTTTTTGCCTCCATAGGAGAAATGAAATTGCGTAGGATAGTCGGGTTCCAATGCTCCGCTTGCAGCGAGGACAGATAAAACCCATTTATCTTCGCAGTCTGCCAAGCGGTTGAGGTCTGCCATACAAGCCTTTTGTGCGGCATCTGCAGTGTCGGGATTGTAGGTAAAGAACGAGCGGTATGGACGCGACTCGCCCAACTCGCGGCTGACAAAATTGAAGCCGCCTATCTTAGCCAGATAGTACGCCCACCAACCGACCATAGGATCAGTGATATTGCTCGGCGAGAAAATGGTGATGCGCGAACCGCGGTCGATACACTGCCCGTAGCAGGTGTTGATGGCAAAATGTTCCACTGCCAGTTGGTCTTCGGGGTGCTCCTCGGTGGGGCGTGTGGCGGAGAGGTTGATGAGGCGGAAATCATCGGAAGCGGCTACGGCATCCAATATCTCGTCTTCTTTGAGTCCCAACCGTGCTTGTATCTCAACAATAGAGGCATATTTGGGGACAACCTGAACCCCCGTCGGGCGATCCATTTTCCGCTCGAAGGCAAAGTGGAGTGTATTTGCCCAAGCAGCAATCTTTTCCTTTTTCTCGTCTTTCTCCATTACTTCCGAGAAAGCAGATGCCACCAATCCAGCGGGTACTGCAAAGATGGCGATACCCAAGATACCGATGATACAAGCGATGATACGTCCGCAAAATGTGATGGGTGGCGTGTCGGCGAAATTGCCGGGGTCACCGATGTATTGTGCAAAAGCCCATAGGACGGAAGTCCATCCGTTGGCATAGACATCCGGTTGCGCTTCATGCTCCACAAAGAACAGGATAAACGACAAGATGACGGTGATGATACACAAGAACTCCAACGACACGACCATCTCGTTTTTCTTGGAACGCAAGGCGCGGCTCAGAATATTGAACGCCTTGACGTAGCGGAATATACGCAGCAAGCGGGCAATACGCAGCACCTTGAGCGCCAGATACGGGACAGGTAGGAAGAAATGTAGGTAGAAAGGGTAGGTGGACAGAATATCAATCAGTCCGTAGAACGAACAGCAATAGCGGATACGTCCCCCAAAACCTTTGTATTTGGGCGAAATCTCGTCTGCCGCCCAGATACGGAGCGTTACTTCGATAGTGAAAACAATGGTGGTGAAATAGTCGATGACCCGTAGCCAGGTACCAAACCGGGTGACGATATTGTCATAGGTGGAGAGAAAAACCTCCAACGTAGAGAGCAGAATCAAACCGATGATGGCATAATCCACCATGTTTTGCCATTGCTTGGTATGCAGATTGTCATCAAAGACGCGCCCCAGATTGTGCTTAAAACGGCCGATTGCCTGCGATATGTCGTTTGTGTGTTTCATTTGCAGTTTCGAATGCAAAGGTAAAGGTTTAATCCAAGGTACACAAAGTCCTTTTTAGTCCTTTTGCGTTTCACTATTTTTTCCCTTATAAGTTTCTTTGCTTTTTTCCTGAGATAGACAACCTGATAGTACACAAAAAAAGCATAGATATTTCCTATCTATGCCTTGAGGTCCTGAGATTACCTGTGATTACAAACAAGAAACACCTATGCTACCGCACAGGCGTTCGGTATTTGTCACCGTAACCACATATTTGAAATTTCTCAGGTTTCAAGGCATGTTACGAACAAATAGCAAACGCTATAGAATTATGTAGTGGAATTTCGGACCGCACACTTGTAGTCCTTTTTAGTTCATTCCGTTTGCAAAGGTATAAAATTTAGGCGGAATATACAAATATAAATGTATTTTTGTGGATTTTGTTAAAAAACGGTCGTGTTGCAATAAGGCAAGTGCCAGGTAAACGCCAGGCAAAAACAGCATTATCCTTCGTGTATCTCTCGTGTATCCTTCGTGTATCTCTCGTAAAGGTATGGTAAAAGATAGAAGAATACGGCTGCGGCGGAGACAAAAACCATGGAGACAGCAATAAGACGGATAAGGCAAATAGGGCGGATAAGACCCATACGCTGCGGCGGGAACGAAATGCCCCCGCAGTTTTACGGACTGCGGGGGCGACGTTAATATCTGTTTTTATAACTATTGCACCAATAGTTTGGTTTGATAAGTGCCTTGCCGGGTGTGGAGACGGAGCGTATAGATACCTGCGGTGGGCAGAGCGGGCAGGGTGTTTGTCGGTTGCCCGATATTATAAACCAATTGCCCCGTGGCATTATACATCGCGGCTTCAAACTCAGCAGACAGTTCAGTTGCCGTCAAGATATGTATAGGTTCGCCTACGCGCACGGGATTAGGCGCGATGGTGATACTCTCAGCCGAAGTCTGCTCTATGCCCGTAGGAAGCATAACACGCACCCGAAGGGTGATAGTGCATATACCGGCGGCACTCTCGACAGGGAACTCATAGTAACCGTCTGCAGTATTTTCCTCAAGCAACACTTTGCCATCATAGATGTAGGGCAGTTGGTTCATATAAACCGAGTCGTATATATATCCGCTTTCGTCTGCAACAAACAGGTGGAGCGTAACCGTAGAGTCGCAGCCTTGGGCGGAGGTATCGGTTTTGCGGTAGTAGCCCGCTTTGTTCTGCGTAAACCACCCGTCGGAGTACCACTCGCCTTGGCAGATAGCCCGTGTGATGTCGGTATGCAGAGTCTTCTCCTCGGTAAAGATGATATAGTGCATAGTGATGCTATCACACCCGCTGACCTGTGAACTGAGTGTATCGTAGGCAATGGAGTTGTAACGATAGATCTGTCCGTTGAGGACAAATTGTCCGCCGGCACAGATACTATCAAATACCTCCACATGTCGGGTAGGGATGACCGAGAGATCGAGAAGGTAAATACTATCGCATTTGTTCTCGTTGGCGACAAAGCGGCGATAGGTGGTGGAGGTCTGTCCGACCACATCGAAACCATATCCGCTGAAGCGTTCGCCCTCGCAGACCGTACCCGTATAGCGGGTGGTATAGATAGGATTGACCACAATGGTCAGGTCGGTAACTTCGCTCATATCATCCGCCACAATACGGTATTGGTTTCTGCCGATGGTCAATTGTTCGGCAGCGTACTCAATGCCATGGTTGCCATAGTCGTCGCCTTGGCAGATGGTATCGGTATAGGTATGCAGGGTGGCGCGATTGATGTCGATATTATCCACCATGTAGTAGTTGTAGTTAGAACCTTTCAGTTTCTCGGCATAGAAAGCGATACGTATAACATTGCCTTTGTAGCGACTGAGGTCGATAAGGAAGCGGCGCGGCTGCATCTGCAAGGTAGTGAGCGGATAGTCCGCCACTATATTCGGGGCGTTCGACCAAATGGTTACGTTGTTGCGCTGCCATGTAGCACCATCATCATCCGAGACCGCGACCATAAAGTACTGCATAGAATCCAGATCGGCAGGTTCCGGTATAGGTTCTTTGTAACTTCCGGCAGAGACAGCAGCATCAAAGCCTAATAATACATTGCCGTTTTCTTGCGTCAGGTCAATGCCCGGAGATACCACCCAACCATAGTCGGACGTTCCCATACGAATCATCAGATGGGCATCGTTGAAGCAGATATGGTTGGCAGTATCACGTGCCCAAGTGCCGTTGAAACCAATGGGGTTGAGTGTCTCGCCATTGAATATATTGGCAGCAAGAGACTTGTAGATAGCCCAATCGCTATTGAAGCGTTTCACGTTTTCAAAATCCTCTTGGTAACGCAGATTGTATGCTGTGGTAAAAGAGACGGGAATCGTCCATGCCGATACTCCGCCATCCGTACATAACTGACGCAAACGCAGGTAGTAAGTAGTGGTGGGGGCAAGTTGGTTCAGTGTATAGGTGTCTGTACCACGGATGGTATCTAAGAGAATAACATCCTCGAAATACGGGTCTGTGGCCGTTTCAATCTCTGCCAACAGCGGGTCGTTGTTGCTCTTGTTGCGATACGATACTTGTGCGCTGTATGAAGATACGTTGCCTACTTGCACTTTTTTCAGTCCGCGGCAGGAGGCAATGGGGACGGTGTCCAACGAGATATTTTGCAGGTGAAGATAGTTCTCTCCACCGCCTGTGGTATCTAAACAAGAGTAGAAACCTATGTGGAATGCCTGTCCGGCATACGCCGAAAGGTCCAGTTCGTAGGTGTCGCCATCTACGGCAATGTCGCTATATTTGTATTTGCCACCATTATCGCGCCATGTCCAACCTTTCTTTTCAGACCATTTGCCGTCGGTGGAAACCAAGACGGAGAAAGATTGGTTCCGGTAGTTGGAGGGCTTTGGATTGATGCCCTCTGCGGCTCCGTAAGAGGCGGTAAGTGCCATATCGAAAGATAATGTTACGGGAGTACCCGGGGTGATGTTGGTTAGGTCTATCAGCGGGGTCTCCAAGAGCGCACTATAGGTATTGGTGCGGACGTAGGCATGGTTTTCAGGGAATACCCAACCTGCTTTGCCTGCTTGCCAACCGGAGTAACGCAAGGTTTGTAGGTAGAGTTTGTCCAACTTGCCGGTGTATCGCGTCCACGTGCTGTCAATCTCGTTGTTCCAGCGGGTGGACTCGAAGAACGGTACGGCGTATGCTGCACGGACAACGAATGGTCCCGACCACTCGGATGTGTCGCCCGGTTGGCATATCTTACGGGCATAGACGTCATACAAAGCACCCGAGTTCAGTTCCTTTACGATGGTAACGGTGCGGGTGTCGGAGGTAGTTGCCTCTGCCGGGTTTAATGCCCCGTTATGCTCAACCATAGCGGCTTGATAGCGGAATGAGTCGTCGATATCGGGCGTATTGAGCAATACAACGGCTTTGTGGATGGTTATTTCTTGCGGTGTAATACTTTCTACAGCGGTGCAGGCCATCGTACTGAAGCCGAAAGGACCAGCCCACTCCGTCCATGTACCATCGGCGCACTGCATACGGCTATAGACATCGTAATTTACATTAGCCTCCAAACCGGCAATCGTTACCACATTGGTGTCGCTTTTAAGTGCTGTAGCAGCAGAGAAATGCGCACCATCGGGCAGGCATACATACTCTACAGCCAAGGCGTGTTTTATACTCGGAGAATGGAACTCCACTATGGCAGTATGATAGGTGGTTTCCTTGACTACCATACTCTTGACGGGGACACAATCCGCTGAAGACAAAGTATCGATTACCAAGTCTTTGATGTGAAGAGTGCTATTGCCGTCCTTGTTTAACGATTCTGCGTAGAAACCGACATACACGTTCTTGTGGGCATATTGCGTCAGATCTACAGAATATCGTCTGCCTGCAGCCGGAATGGCGGCGAAAGAATAGTCGGCTTTGCCGGTTTCATTCCATGCGGCGGCCGTTTCCCAGGTCTTGCCCTCGTCGGTAGAAACGAGTATCTTAAACTGCTGGTCGATAATCTTGTCGCCAGAAGGTGCGGTAGTGGAAGTTTCAGTGGAAGTAAGAGCCAAATCGAAACTCATTTCGATACTTTCCGAGGACAGAGTTGTGAAATCAAGCATAGGTGTTGCCAACAGATAGCGTGTCGGATCACTGTTGCCGCCAAACCACAGATTGATATATGTATGCGGAGCACCGAATATGCCTGTGGCACTTTGTGCAGCACGCCAACCGGAATGGGATACCAAACGTGTAAACTGACCTTGCGCATTGCCCTGCCATCTGCTCCATTCGGGGCTAAAGGCATCACTCGACCATACCAACGGGTGCTCGTAACGCACGCCATAGTTGGTTTGGAATGAGAAAGGTCCTGTCCAAACGGATGTATCACCTACACCGCACACGGATCGCACATAGACATCGTAGGCGGTTCCCATACGCAAACCGCTGAGATTGAAAGTCTTGGTGTTGGTGTTATACACTTTTGCGGTGGTAATATTCACACCGCTTTCGCCGTACGCATATTGCCAAGCCTTAGCACTATCGTTGGGGATAATCGTGCAACAGACAGCAGTACCGATGGTTTCAAATTGTATATCGGCAGCACCGAAACAGGGCGTGTTATATTCCTCTAATTCGGCATTGGCCACGTGGATGGTAGTAGGAGCATAATTGTACGCGCTTGTACCACCAGTTCCTTCAATCAAGGCAATGCGGATTGCTTTGCCTGCATATTTGGTAAAGTCGAGATAGTATCTCCACCCGTGTCCGTTGGGGATGGCATTATATAGGTAGTCTGCTGTTGTGGTATTTCCACCCCAAAGAATGGTCTCTTCTTGGCTCCATGTGTTACCACCATCGGTAGAAACGGCAATATAGAATGAGTTGCGGTCGGTTTTCTTGGGAGCATTGGCGGAAAGGGTGTCTGTGAGTGCCAATGTGATGCCAAAATAGAGATGTTTATCACCTTGTAGCGGCATTAGGTTGACAACGGACGAAACCAACCAATAGGCATCTTGCACACTATTGGTACAACAGATATGATTGTACCCGAAAGCCCTGCTCCCGTCGCATGCCTTCCAACCGGTAGGCGTATTGACGGCTTGCAGTTTCTTGGTGCCAGCAAAGACGGAGGCAGGGTCGCCAGTGTAGCGGGACCAATTGCACAGCGTGCTGTCGAAAGGAACGGTATAAGGCACGCCTTGTGGAGTTAGCAACTCTACAGGTGTACACCATACGGACGTATCTCCCTCTGCGCAGATAGAACGTGCATACACTTGATAGAGCGTGCTTAACGACAAGTTGTGCAACGTGACATCTACATCTTCTGTAATGATATGCGGCATATCTTGCAGGTCGGTTGTGCCAGTGCCATAAGCGAGTTCCCACTTTGATGCTTTGTCTGCAGGAACGAGCGTGATTTGGGCTGCAGTATCCACCGTATTGATACGGATATTCTGTACACCGAAACATGTGGACGAACCGCTGCTTAAGGATAGATTGTTGATTCCGAGACAGACTGGTTTTGGCGCATTGTGGACAAAGGCAATGCGGATCCTTTGCCCGGCAAAACGGGTAAAGTCGAGGGCATAGTTTTGCCCTGCAGCAGGAATGTCGGCATAGCGGAAATCGGCAGTGTCTGCTTTTGACCATATCCAGCGATTCTCCTCTTTCCACGTCTTACCGTTATCGGTGCTGACCAACAGATTGAATTGATTTGCCTCGCGGTTGGAAAGTGCAGGTTGGCGAACGGCTGTAGGAGCGATTGTCAGTGCCATATCCATTTGTAGAATGATGGTCTCCGCCCCACTGTTAGGCGTCAGGTCAATGACCGGAGAGATTAGCCAATGGGTGTTCCTGGCATCGTAGGTGCAATAGATATTGGCACCGTTGAGAACAGTTGTATTCGCCGTAGAATTCCATTTGGAAGTTGTACTTGCTGCTGTAGGCAGCGAGTCGGTGATGGAATAAGCAACGGGCATAGAAAAGGTCGTCCAATCGCTCAATGTCGCAAACGGTTCGCTATAGGGGGTACCATACGATGTAGTGAATTGTAGCGTGTTGCTATAGTCGCTCTCCTGGTTGCTTGCACATAGTTGCCATACGCGCACGTAGTAGGCAGTACCGCGTATCAGACCGTGCAGTGTATGTGTCAGCCCTGTCGCAACGGTATCACGCAACGGGTGGGCAAAGTTAGCGGCAGTAGCATATTCAATGACGGTCGGCAGGTTGGATTGCCCTTTCCATACGAGCGTAGCACTCGTAAAATCGACGGATTGTGCCACCAACGAATCCGGTTGGGCGCAAGGCATTGCCAAACGCAGGTTGGCGATATGTACATCGCAGGTGTTGTCTTGGCGGGTGGCCGTCTTATATAGTGCTATGCGGACACGTTGGCCTGCATAGCGTTTCATATCCAACTCAATACGTTCTCCCGTGGTGCTGAGGCTCGAGAGTGAACGGTAGGCAGCAGAAGTATTGGCAAAGAGCCACTGGGCATTGCTACTCCACGTTGTACCATTGTTGTTGGAAATCAATACACGGAATTCTTGATCGTCCGTATTGTCGGGTGCTGCCTCACTATTGTGAGCAGTGAGTGCCAAATCGAATGATAGTGTGGTTTCTGTATCGGTGGCAGGAATTCCTATTTCCGGAGAAACAAGCCATTGGTCGATGCATTTGGTGGTGGCATTGGAAAGTTCACCCGCTAAATGGTTGGCAGGTAATCCGTAGGATCGATTCATTATCTTCCAACCTTCGGAAGAATAATCGGTATTCAGTACTGGTAGTGTACCTGCAAAGGCGGCTATGGCAGAACCGCTCATTGTTATCCAAAATGGTGGTAGATCCGTGCCGCCAAACGTCTCAGCATAGGGAGCAACATAGGGCATATTCAGCGATTGTACCACCGACGTGGTGCAACCCTCTTGCGTGATGCGCAGGTAGTAGGTAGTTCCATGGGTCAGTCCGCGGAAATCACATGACGATTGAGCGGTAGTGAATTGCGTGATGATATGCGAGAAATCGGCATAATCCGACAATTCGATATGCACATCTTCGGGTATGCCATAGGTTGTCCACGAAGCGTGTGCCGTAGTGTCAGACGTAGGAACCAACTGCAGGTTGCGTACTCCCAAACAAACCGCCTCTTTCCGTGTCAATTGTACGGAGTCGATATACATTTGGTTGCTTGTTCTTCCCGTTTCCAGATAGAATGCAATACGGATAGGTTGTCCCACGAATTGAGATATATCCATGGATATTCTTCGTGCATTCAGTCCGAATCGATTGTAATAATGTTCGCCTGTGCTGTCGCATGACCAGAATATGGCATTGCGTTTGCTCCATGTATTGCCATTGTCGGTAGAGATACATACGCCTAATCGGTCGCTCTGTGCCATTTGCGGCGTCTGAGCGGTATTGTTATACTGGTTGGCGCAGAGGGCTATATTGGCAGAGAGAGTAATGACACCCGGTTCCGTCTTTGACATATCAATAGCTGGCGAGACGAGCCATACGTTGCTTTGATTTAACCATGAGAAACGTGCGTGGTAGGTGTCAATACCCGTAATACCGTCTTTAACCCAATTCTCAAGCGACCACCCTGTGGAGGTATTCATTTCGGTAAGGGTAATGCTGTCTTTTTTCCATAGAGCGGAATAGGTGTGCCATATATCTGCGCTGAGACTATTGGCTGCAAAAGGTTCCAGATAAGGGACACCGAGTGTGGTAGTAAACGTAGTGGCTGACGACCAGCGACTGACCTCGCCATCACCGCATAATCCGCGTACATAAGCATAATATAGGGTGGATGGTTGTAACCCTGTAACGGTGTATGTGTTGGTGCCGATAGTGGTATGCACAAGAGCCGTGGTAATTGTATCGGGGCGGACAGGAACGGACGAAATAATCAATTCGTACTGCGAAGCGTTGCCCGTCCAATTCAATACGGCACCATCTACAAAAGTAGAGTCGGCATCCATATCGAAAATTTGGAGACAATGGCGGATAGGCTCAATAAATATATTATCAATATAGCTATAGTTGGTGGAGTCGCTACCCGCCTCGGAGAGGAACATAACGTAGTGTCCGAAATTACCATCGATGTCGCCCATGTAATTCTCAAAACTGACAACATATGTGCGCATAGCAGCAGAATCAGCAGAGTACGGGAGAACTATCTCGGAAAGCGGGGTAAACGTATAGCCGGGATCTGTAGGGTCTGAAACGATACCCACAGACAGACGGTGTACGTTGTCGGCATCTTGGGAGTAGGTGGCTGCCGAGAATACCAATTGGTACTTATTGATATCATTGCCCACAAGGAACTCCGGCGAGACAGCATACGCACCATCCGACTCGTTGACCGAAACGGAGGGCTTTTTAATTTCTAATACTGCCCCGTATTTATTATTCTCAATGCGCTGTGGAGCGGTACCAGTACCGAGTTCGGAGATAAAACCGGTTGTCCAGCAATGTGCCGTTGCAGGGTTGGAGAATGTCTCATAGTAGGTATCCGGATTGACGGCAGCACATTGGGTATGCAGCGTGATAACATGCCAATCCAAGTCGTTCTGGCAGGCTTGTCGTCCGCGTACATAGTAGGTGGAGGCGGACTGCAAACCATTGACCTGTACGGTGTTTGCTGCAATGGTGTCGTTGAATAATAGTGTGCTAAACTCCGGCTCTGTGCTTACTTGTATGATAGCGGGCTTTGGATTGATACCATTGAGCAGCCATGTGATAGTGGCACTATTGTCGGCATTGGCTGCTGCGCGGAGTGAGGACAATCCACCGCATTGTGCGTCCTGTACGCGTATAGAGATATTGTCAATGATAACATAGGTAGAGGTGTTGGAGATAGTTGATTCTGCATAGAAAGCCACTTGAACGGTCTTGCCTATATACTTGGTGAAATCTAAGGAAACAGATTGTGATTCACCCCAACGAAGATCGTTATTGAGACTATATTGTCCGTTCCCGTCATTGCTCCAAATGGTAGCATTGGCAGCATTCCATGTTTTGCCGGCGTCTTCGCTGACAATAACGCAGAACTTATCATCAATACCGGCCTGACTGGGTTGATCGTCAGGACCCGGCTTAACGGCAAGGTTGAAACGGAGTTCCACCGTCTCGCCTTCTTCGGCATCAATATACCATGAGGGGCTGATGAACCAATAGTAATAGTCGTAGCCGGTGATATACGCATAAGCGACATAGTCGGACATAGGGGAGAGTACGTGCTCGCTTTTGTTAGTCAGCCGCCAGTGTTTACTGGGTGTCTCCGGCCGTTCCAAAAGTTCCGTTCCATTGAATACTGCGTTTGCAGCACCATACATACGTCTCCACCCGTCCGGAAAAGACGAATAGAGGAAATTCTCCTCGATGGGCAACCCCAATGGTGTGGTAAAACTATAGGTAACGTCATTGGTACCCATTGTGTCCGTACCGCAGATGGTTTGGAGCGTGATGTAATAGGTAGTCAGCGGGTTCAGGTCGTTGAAACGGATACTCGGCGAGGTAACCACTTGGTAGTTGGCTTGCACCATCGAACGGGTTGGGGCTATACCAACCTTCCATGCTTGCATACCACCTGCATTCCATGTAACTTCGGCGCTACGGGCATGTACGTTGATGTCTATATTGCTTGCCTCGCGGCAGTCGGTCAAACGGGAAATGACAATCTCGTCAATGAGATTGGTACTTATATTGTTAGCCTCTGCATCCATAGAACGGAAAGCGATAAACTTGCCATTTCCGTTGTATGAATCAAACGAAACCAAACAGCGGTTATATGCCGGTGCATCGGCAGTAAAAGATGCAAGAGCGGTGAAAGTGGAGAGATCGTAAGGGTCAGTCATCACTCCTACTGACAATTGTCCGACGGAGGTCTGTGTGCTCGTGGCATGGCTGAAGACCATCTTCAGTTGCTTCAAGTCGGTGGTTGTTTCGGGAAGAACAAACCATGTATCCGTACCGCATAGTTGCAGGTGCGACCCGACGGCATTGGGGGCTGCAGAACTGATACGCGGGTAGGCGTTGAGGGTAGGGGTAATGTTGGTAAGTGCATAGAAGACAGACGCGGCTCCCAGCGGTTGCCCCGGCAAACGCAATTCTTTGGCCAAATCAGAAAGCAGTATTTCTCCCGAAGAAGGTTCAAAACTTTCTTTGTAGGGAGTCGCTTCAGTGATGGCAGGCATGGCGGCAGGTACGCGCAGCGCAATTGGGAACGACCATGGAGAGGTTTGTTCAAATCGGGTAGCACGAGTATAGATGTACAAGGTTTTGCCCGTGAACAATCCGTCCGTTTTATAGACAGAAGCGGCAGGGGCTGTGATTCCACGTTGCTCGAAAAGGATGTCCGATTCGGGTACATTGCCATCCCGCCGATAAGAAGTGGCAATACGGTAACTCCAAGAATCGGCATCGTGCATATTGGCACAGAGTGTGAATCCTTGGGAGGTTACGTCCTTACAACGGATGTGAGTGGGGGATAGAACAGCGGGCAGGTGTATCTCTACATTGTCAATATAGATGGCATTCTGCTCCTTGGTGTTGGAAACAAAGGCGATGAACTTACCTGTACCAAAATAGTCTGCCAATGAGACGGTTACCCGCTTGAACATATATGATGTCTCCACCTGCACTGTATCTATGGCACGGAAAGTATTAAAATCGGTTGGATCGGTCATAACGCCTACTTGCAGTTCAGCGGCATAGCGGGTGTTTCCGAGCGAGATACGGTCGTAGGCGGTAACCCAGAAATTGATTTCAACTCCGAATAATGATGGCATCAATATTTCCGGGGTTGCGGCGTAAACGTATTTACCTCCCTCAACAGGGAGGTTCTCGTTGGTGCGTGCTCCGGCAAAAGAGAGATAGAACGTGGAATCCAAGGCATAAGGTGCACGTTCATTGCGATTGCTACCCTTATAGACAAACGGCACCTGTGCATTGATATTGCTGCCGATGGTCCATCCTGCCGGTTTCCCGTACATTTTGCTTCCCGACAAGGATATGGTGTTTTCAAAATTCTCGGAATAGGGAAGTGTGACGGTAGTGAGAGTCTTAAACGAGGTACCTACCCACTGGGTATATTCGTTGTTGTCGCCATCACAGGAGGAACGCACATAGACATAGTAGGTAACATCGGGTTGGAGTCCGGTGAGAG
>OQVT01000102.1_pt1 | contig 33871 bp, 38 predicted proteins | sample 1691561 | NCBI WGS metagenome assembly OQVT01 (sample SAMN03418260, study PRJEB22391) | human gut metagenome | biome: human-gut; feature: organic feature; material: feces | host: Homo sapiens | place: Tanzania | collected 2013-01 | reverse complement strand
AAATATTAGCACTCAACCATTGAAGCGAATAACTCGTGATTTTGTATATTTTTAAATGTTTCAAAATCACTCAAACTGTCTTAAATTATTCGGGATTTCGCAAAAGCGTGGTTTTGCTCAATCTTACGGGTTAGACACTACGTGTCGTCACCCTACCGAAAATCCGCTCCTCGTAATGACATATAAAATATGATTAAACAATTTATATTTACATCTATTGTCAGGCTCTGCCTAACAAATCTTAATCCCTTACAAAAAATAAATGCCGATCTATTTACTGATACGGCACATACTCACGCTTTTTATAGTGGAGGAGAAAATAAAGAAAAGAGATTAGATTAGTTACATATATCATGTACCCATATATACAAAGTATATAACATTATTCTTTTATATTTGTTACATTTATTCAAAATAGTTATTTAAAAGTTATACAAAACACTTATTTTATCAATATTTCAGACATTTATATAATAAAATCAGTTTGTAAAGACATGTTACAAATAAAGAACAAAAAAGGCAATTAGTATATACTTTTAAACTTTATATATACATAAGAAGAATTTACGAGGATTTTATGACAGCAGTTTCAACACCAGATTCATTAAGAACACAACCAATGAGTGGTAGTATTTCACCACAAGCACAAGATGGTGCTGTTACTCGAGACATAACTGCTACCAATGAATGGCTTAATAACAACGTCAACTTTCATGATAATAGTAGTATCGTATTTTTAAACAACCCAAAACAAAGCATAAATAACATACCAAGAACAAATGAAGATTACGTTAACCAAAATGGTGAAAGAGTAAATATCTCAAATTATGAACAACCTGGAATGCAAGATGCAATCAAAGATAGTGCAATGCGTCAGGTACAAAATACAATGATACCTAACAAACAAGCAGATATGAATCTTCGTCCTGCATTAAATGCACTTAAAGAAAAAGGTTACACTGCTTTTCTTCAACCGAATTTATTTCCAAAAAATGCTAATGATAGATTTATGTTAACATTTATGAATCCAACTACTGGTAAAATGGAACAAATCGATAATCCAGAATATTTACAACAATTATTAGCCTAATAGGTGTTTATTTTCAAACCTCTTTTTGCTATCATGACATTTGTAGTCAGATATATAAAATGAGGTTTTTATGGCTTTTAAAAATAGCATTACAGTAAAAAATATAATCTTTCTTTTAATGGTTATATTGTTGATTAAGTTTTTTTCGCAAATTACGACAATAGCAATGCTATTTTTTATATCTTACGTATTCGCTTGTTCACTTAATCCACTTGTTGACAAGTTTAGCCTAAAAATGAATCGTCCACTTGCTGCAAGCATTGTTATGACAGGTATGACACTAATACTTTTTGCAGTATTTTTGCCACTAGTAGTCGTAACAGTAAAACAAGTAGATTTACTAATCAACTCTTTACCGGAAAGAATTGATACAATAAGAAACTTTGTACTTCAACAAAAAATTCTTGGACAAAGCCTTGTTTCAATGATAGATGTAACTTCTTTTGTTGAACCAATTTCAAAATTCACTACAAACCTTGTTAATCAATCTATCGAAATAACTATGAACCTTGCAACTGCAATAATATATCTACTTTCAATGTGTGTTATCACATATTACTTCATAGTAGATAGAGATTTAATTAAAAAAGGTTTTCTCTTATTATTTCCTGAACACATAAAGAAAAAAGCAGGAGCAATTGCAGATTCAATCTCACAAAAAATTGGTAGTTACGTAATAGCACAAAGTATTGTAACAGTTGGTATCGGCATTTGTTTTATGATTCCACTACTACTAATGAAAATAGATTCTGCAATATTATTAGGTGTTCTTGCAGCCATTTTAGATTTAATTCCAATCATCGGTGCAACAATAACAATAATTTTATGCATAATTATGTGTTATCATCTTGGACCAATTATAGTTAGTTTAGTATTATTATTTTATTTTATTGCACAATGGGTACAAAATAATTTCATAAGACCTTATGTATTCAGCAAATTTATGGATTTACATCCACTAATCATATTCTTTGCAGTATTTGTAACTGCTCAATATCTTGGTGCAATCGGAGTAATTTTTGCACCTGCAATCGCTGCAACAATTTGTGTTCTAATTGATGAACTATACATAAAACCTATAAATAAGGAAATAGAATAAGAAATGACTGAAACTTATCTATATGAAAGAAAGGTAAATAATTCAACTGACTACAATGTATGGTTTGCTTTTCCTGAATGTTATTCTTTTTCATTATCATCATTAGGTTTTTTATGGATAAATAAAGAATTTGATGAAATGGAAGACATTTTTGTCGAAAGAATTTGCACAGACACAACAAAAACAAAAATTCGACCTCAAGATGTTGATTTAGTATGTTTTTCTTTCACATTTGATATGGATTTTATAAACATTTTTTCTATTCTAGATAAATATAATATTCCTTTAAAATCAAAAGAACGTGATGGAAAGCCATTTGTATGTGCAGGTGGCCCAGTAATGACAGCAAACCCTGAACCATATAAAGATATTTTTGATTTTATAATTATTGGAGATGGAGAAGGTGTCAACACAAAAGCAGTAGAAATTCTCAAAGAAAATCGTGACAAACCAAGAGAAGAAGTCTTAAAACTAATTGCTCAAATTGATGGAATATACGTACCATATATTCATAACTTTGAAAACAAAGTAAAAAAAGCACATACCGATTTGTCGCAATGTGTTCATACTCCAATTCTAAGTGATGAAAGTTTTTTCAAAGATACTTTTATAATTGAAACTTCCAGAGGTTGTTACAACAGATGTGGATTCTGTCTTGCATCATACTTAAATCTACCAGCAAGATTTGTTGATTACGATACCATTATCAACAAAATCGAAATGGGATTAAAATACACCAACAAAATAGCATTATTAGGTGCATTAGTAAGTGCTCACCCAAGATTTCATGATATTTGCGACTACATATACAAAAAAATACAATCAGGTAAAGAAATTGAAATGAGTATATCATCACTAAGAGCAGATACAATAACACCAGATTTCGTAAAAACCCTAAAAGCTTGTGGACAGAAAAATGTAACTATAGCAATTGAAGCAGCAAGTGAAAGACTTAGAAAAGTTGTTAATAAAAATATCACAGAAGAACAATTATTCAAGGCAATTAAAGTTGCAAAAGAAAACGGTCTAAAAGGTTTCAAAATATATGCAATGTTAGGTTTACCAACCGAAACCCAAAAAGATATAGATGAATTCATTCGACTAGCAAAAGATATAAAAAAAGAATTTAAAGGATTTGATGTAACATTCTCATTCTCGACTTTTGTACCAAAACCTCATACACCATTCCAATGGTGTGCTAGAGAAAGTACAAAATCCCTTGAAAAGAAAGAAGCATATCTCAAAAAAGAATTACATAAAATCGGTATGAATCCTAAATTTTCAAGTGCAAAATGGGATTATTATCAAACTATGATTTCAAGAGGAGATAATAGCATAACAGATTATCTCATAGAAGTTTACAAACAAGGTGGAAAAATTGGAGCATACAAATCTGTAGCAAAACAACTAAATATTAATACAGACAAATTCGTAACAAATCAACTAGATTTAAACACTAATTTACCTTGGGATATAATAGAAATTTATCCACCAAAACAACAACTAATAAATGAATATAAAAGGCTTATGAAAAGGGCTTAAAATTATTCTTCATCATTCTTTTGAGCCTCAAGTCGTCTTCGTTCTTCTGCCTCTAATCGTTCTTGTTCAACTCGTTTTTCTTCTTGGTTATTTATACCTTTAGAAGTATTATCTGAATCATCTTCAGGTTTGTTATCATTGTTTGGTTTTGTACCATCATCAGGAACATCACCAGTATCATCTACAGGCGGATTATTACTAGGTGCTAATTGTGGATTTGGGCCCTCAGCACCACCGGAACCAGTAGTACCTCCAGTACCTTCAGCACCACCAGTATTTGTAGTGCCATTACCTAAAATATCTGCTCCAAAAATACCACCACCAGCGGCTTCAGTATCTTTTGCTTCTCTTATGGCTTGTTCGTATAAACTATACAACATATCATTTACTGTACCAACACCATTTTGTGAGCCACCAGCAGTAGCACCACCTCGTTGGTTTCCACCAGTTGCACCACCTTGTGGAGCATTACTATCAGTACCATCAGGTTGATTTATACCTGATGCACCTAAAACTGAACCAACACCTGGATTAGAATTTGGTCCAACCGGTACTGTTACTCCACCATCAGGACTGACATTAAATACGCTGCCATTCATACTCATTGGATCAGAAGTACCTGTACCACTAACTGGAGCATTTGCAGAACCGGCTGCAGCACCCGTATTAGTTTCTGAGGTACGTCTAACACCCGGAGAGCCACCTTTTTCAGGTTCAACTATCTTGCCATCAGAAAATAATTGTATTTCACCATTACTTCTAGGCAAACCTTGACCTGTTGATGGTTTTTTACCAGTCAAGTCTAAATATTTTTCAAAACTATCCGTAGACCTAAGTCCAGCAACTGCCATAACAGCTCCTTATTTTTGCTCTCTTAAATATATAAAGTATTTGAAACTCACTCAATTTCATGGTTTCAGCATGTTGTAACATTTGTTAACATACGTGCCATAAATAAATACTATACTTTTAATAAAAAATACAACTATGTTATTATAAATTGGGAGAAAATTATGTTAAGAGCCATTTTACCAATAATATTATTAACAATTTCAAATATATTTATGACATTTGCTTGGTACGGACATTTAAAATTTAAAAATACTGCACTATGGCTAATAATTCTTGTTAGTTGGGGAATTGCATTCTTTGAATACTGTTTTCAAGTACCTGCAAACAGAATTGGACATACTGTATATTCAGCAGCACAATTAAAAACAATCCAAGAGGTTATTACACTTATAGTATTCTCTATTTTTTCAGTACTTTATTTAAAAGAAGAGTTCCGTTGGAACTATCTTGTCGGCTTCTTTTTTATAATATTAGCAGTATTTTTCATATTTAAACGATAACATTTGTTACAACATATTTACAATTCTAATAATAAAGTCAATTTTTACAACTTAAAAAACTTTATATAAGTGGGATAAGTTATAGAGGAATTAGTTATTATGGCAGTTGGAGCAAAAGACAGAATTGACCAATTATTGGTAAAAAAGTACGCAAAAGAACAAGTAGATAACCACGATATAAGTATGTCGATGGTTGATCCGGAAAAAATGATGGAGGCAATGAATGACTATGCCGCCATACAGAAAAACATGTTGATAATGTCAGGGCGAATAGCAAATCTGTGTGCCGGAATAAAAGCGAAATCCAGATACACAAATCGAGCCGCATTCGCATAAATAAAATATTTTTATAAAAAAGCAGACTATTTTGTAGTCTGCTTTTTATCTTCTTATTATAATATTATTCTATTTCTTTAAGAAATCAGGAATTTCAATATTAGTGAATGACATACTTGGTGCTTGAGGCATTGTTGGAGCAGGATTTGCACCAATACCACCAGCCATATTTCCACCAACATTTGTATTCAATCCTGAGAAAATAGTATCAATTGAAGGTGTTGTAGTTTCCTTTGCTGTAGGAACTGCTATTGTAGGAGATTGAGGTTTTAATTCAAAACCTGTTGCAATAACAGTAACTGAAATTTCACCTTGAAGTTCTTCATCAATTGATGTACCAATAATAACTTTTGCATCATCTAATACAGCATCGTTGATTAAGTTAATAGCATCAGTAAGTTCAAACAATGTCATATCTGGACCACCAGTAATATTAACAATCAAACCACTAGCACCGTGAATAGATGTTTCAAGCAAGTTAGAATTGATAGCAATCTTAGCTGCTTCCATTGCTCTACCTTCACCTGAGCCACGACCAATACCCATAATTGCTGAACCAGATGCAAGCATAACGCTCTTAACATCAGCGAAGTCAACGTTGATTAAACCAGGGATAGTAATGATATCAGAGATACCCTTAACACCTCTTAGTAGGACTTCATCAACAACAACGAATGCGTCTTGAACACCAGTTCTTCTATCAACAACTTCTAACAATTTATCATTAGGAATAACTAGTAATGAATCAACTGCTTCTCTCAATTTTTCTAAACCTTGAGCAGCTTGAGCCATACGACGTTTACCTTCAAATGAGAATGGCTTTGTAACTACACCAACTGTCAAAATGCCCAAATCTTTAGCGATTTTAGCAACAACAGGAGCAGCACCAGTACCAGTACCACCACCCATACCAGCAGTTACGAATACCATATCAGCACCTTCTAATGCTGCAGTAATTTCTTGTTGTGCTTCTTCGGCTGCCTTTTCACCAATTTGAGGTTCGCCACCAGCACCAAGACCATTTGTAAGTTTTGAACCTAATTGTAGTTTATTCTTAGCTGAAGAATAACCTAAAACTTGTAAATCTGTATTCATTATCCAGAACTCAACTCCTGTAAGTCCTGATTTAATCATTCTTTCTACAGCGTTTCCGCCGCCACCACCTACACCGATAACTTTGATTCTAGCCGGACTACCCATTGGTGCCGGTTTTACTGCTGAATCTGCTGGTGTAGCAGAAGGTGTTGGTTCTTTTCTTCCAAAAATATCCGGTCCTAAATTTTCCACAATATAACCTCTTTTATAATTCTGTCTATTAACTCTATAATATATTACCATAGTATTGTAAATAGGGAAAATAGTAAAGATTTTTTGCAAAAATTATTTTTCTTTTTTAATATAAGTTTATGAAACTTAACATTATATTCTTAACTAGCAAAAAAATATCATCAGTATCATTATATTAACATACATTTATCTATAAACAGGAATTTATATGATTATCTCGCATCAACCAGTATTCAATATAAACAATACTCCACCCAAAAAACAAAACAAATCTACTAGTAAAATTAATTTTACCGCAAATCCAAATTCAACTATATTACAATTCAATCCAAAAGATTTTTTCATTAACATTAAAGGTTACGGTAAAGATATAAAATGGGCAGAAAAAGTAATCCAAATAACAGATAATGCTGTTGAAAATATCAGAAGTAATAATTCATCTGATTCAGTTCTCCGAAAGATTGCTGACTCCATGAAAATTGCGAACTCAAAGTCAACAGACAGAAACTTAGCTGACCATACAGGTGTATTAAGAGTATCTCGTTCAGGTTATGGACCTCTCGGCACTTGGGCTAATGTAAGCCTACAAACACCTTTTGGACATAATCATGGCTATAACAAATATAGTAGTTATACTAAACGTTTTGCAAAAATTTCAAAAGAACCTTTAAAAAATCCTTATTTCGATATGAGTTTAACAGATATTTTCTATTCTCCTATTTACAAGTGTGGTGAAATGATTCATGGAAAAGCAGAACACATAAACAATGCACTTGATAGAGTCGGTGGAAAATATTTCAACTTACAAAAAGATTACATTCAACATCCTGAAAAAATTACGGAAGAACATTTAGAAAAAATAAACTCTGATATAGCGGAAATTCGTTGGATTATGGCTCATGCTACACCTTGGGAACGTGGCAGCGATGCAATTTCAAACACATTTATGAGAGCATTATATAAATCAATGGGAATAAAAACTCACCCATCAAAAAAAGGAGTTTCTTTTGACCTTCAGGCATACTGCACAAACTTAGCAGACTACAAAAAAGATTTTACAACTTATTTTCAAAAAGCACCCGAAATCGCAAAATAAGATATAAAAAAATAGGACTGTTAAAACAGTCCCATTTTTATTATGCAATTTCTGCTTTATCTTTTTTCGGTAATTGAATTAATTCTGCATTATTACGTTCTTCCACCATTTTCTTAGTAACAACGAATTTATCGACATCACCCTTTGATGGAATATCATACATAATATCTAGCATCAATTCTTCTACAATTGAACGCAATGCTCTAGCACCAGTTTTACGTTTAAGTGCTTCTTTTGCAATCAAATCTATTGCATCTGGTTCAAACTCTAAATCTACACCATCCTGATCTAAAAATCTATAATCCACATCATATCCACCTGCGTATTCCGACATATCCATATAATAAACAAATGGAACTTTATCAACATCAATCTCTTTGCATTCTATTTTCTCGTTTTTCGACATGATTTCAACACGAACTTTCTTTGCTTTCTCATTCGTACAAATGATCACATTGCCATCCTGCCACTTGCAGATCCCTGATTGATTTTCTTCATAAAGTACCGAAACTTTATTTTCATATTGATACTGTCCTTCTTGCTTCTCCACAAATTGTGCCGCACAATAATCAAAAACTTTACCTCCACTCACATTTGCACCGACGCACAATACTTTATCATCAAGAACAATACTTCCGCACTCTACAATCTCTCCAGAGATATTCTGCCCATTTTTCATAGCCTGCAACATTTCATCTTTTGTACAAAGCGTGTTTCCGCATGCATTAAGGCACATTATAATCGAAAAAATTAAAATCCTCCTCCATTTTTTACCGATCATACTCTCCTCCTCCAATTGCCACTATTCCTCACACTTCTCAAACACCAGATCATTTGCTGTGATCTGTCCATATGAACCGCTTTTCTTGGGAATTGCAGCTACAAATCTCCAACCTTCAGCCGCATATTTATCAATAATTTCCCTGTGATTATCTTCACTTAAAAGACCACCTGCTTTTGATTCCACATATAAATACTTATACATTTCATTTCCCTCCATCCTTATTTTATAAATATTGTTCCGTTTTTATCGAGTATACTATACCACTAGTCCAAAAGAAACCCTGTTTCACAAACTTTGCAAAACAGGGTTTCTATCATTTCTACTTATGTCCAGCGACATCGATACGGATCAATGCCTTGTGGAGCGCATATTCTGCGCGTTTTAGATCCAGATTCTCGGACTTGGCAGCGATTCGATCCTCCGCACGCTGCTTGGCAGCTTCCGCACGATTGACATCAATCTCATCCGGCCACTCGGCAAGCTCCGCAAGAAGCGTTACCTTCTCGCCGAGGATCTCGGCGAATCCGGCATGCACGGCTGCGACTTTCTGCTGATCGTCATTGTGGATCACAACGACGCCCGGCTCAAGTACCGTGGTCAGCGGGATGTGGTTCTTGTAGACACCGATCTGTCCGTCTCCGGTATTGAATTCGATCATATCTGCCTCGCCGGTGAAGAACACACGGTCCGGTGTGATGATCTCAACTTTAAACTTATTTTCTTCGGCCATGCTTTCGCACCTCCTACTTTACACGTGCACGAACTTCATCGATCGTTCCTGCATTCAGGAAGTAGCTCTCTGGCACATCATCCAGCTTACCGTCTAAGATCTCACGGAAGCCACGGATGGTCTCCTCGATCGGAACGTATTTTCCTTCCAATCCGGTGAACTGTACGGCTACGGAGAACGGCTGGGAAAGGAATCTCTGTACCTTTCTTGCACGGCTTACAACAAGCTTATCGTCCTCGGATAACTCGTCCATACCAAGGATGGCGATAATATCCTGTAATTCCTTGTACTTCTGCAGAATCTCCTGTACCTCACGGGCAACTTTGAAATGCTCCTGACCTACGATACGTGGATCAAGGATTCGCGAAGTAGAAGCCAGCGGATCAACTGCCGGATAGATACCAAGCTCTACGATGGAACGATCCAATACGGTCGTTGCATCCAGATGGGCGAAGGTTGTCGCCGGAGCCGGGTCGGTTAAGTCATCGGCCGGTACATAGACTGCCTGAACGGATGTGATAGAACCATTCTTGGTTGAAGTGATTCGCTCCTGCAGCGCACCCATCTCTGTCTGTAATGTCGGCTGATAACCTACGGCAGAAGGCATACGTCCGAGCAAAGCGGACACCTCTGAACCAGCCTGTGTGAATCGGAAAATATTATCGATGAAAAGAAGCACATCCTTTCCACCTTTATCACGGAAATACTCTGCCATCGTAAGTCCTGTCAGCGCTACACGCATACGGGCTCCTGGTGGCTCGTTCATCTGTCCGAATACCATGGTCGTCTTATCGATAACGCCGGATTCTTTCATCTCATAGTAGAGGTCGTTACCCTCACGGGTACGCTCTCCAACACCGGTAAATACAGAGTATCCACCGTGCTCAGTCGCGATGTTGTGGATCAGCTCCTGGATCAGTACGGTCTTACCTACACCGGCTCCACCGAACAGACCGATCTTACCACCCTTCTGGTAAGGGCAGAGAAGATCAACGACCTTGATACCGGTCTCTAACATCTCCTGTGAAGTTGCCTGCTCCTCAAAGGACGGTGCCGGACGATGGATCGGCCACTTCTCCTCAGTCTTCGGTGCCTCGATCTCATCGATCGGATCACCGAGAACGTTGAACAGTCGGCCAAGTGTATTCTCGCCTACCGGCACGGAAATCGGTGCACCGGTTGCGATGGCATCCATGCCACGGACAAGTCCATCCGTTGGTCCCAAAGCAATACATCTTACTGTATCATCACCCAGATGCTGAGCAACCTCAACAACCAGCTTGCCGCCGTCTTTTAACGGAACGTTGATTGCTTCGTTGATCTCAGGCAGATTACCTTCCTGGAATTTGATATCCAGAACGGCACTGATAATCTGAGTAATTTTACCAATATTATTACCTGCCATTTATTTTCTCCTTATATCTACGATATTGCATTCGCGCCAGCGATAATCTCGGTGAGCTCCTGCGTGATGGAGCCCTGACGCGCGCGATTATACTTCAGTGACAGATCACTGATCATCTCTTCCGCATTGCTTGTTGCAGAATCCATTGCCTGCATACGTGCACCATTCTCACTGGCAACCGCCTCGACAAGTGCTCCGTAGAACAGACTGGTCACATACTTCGGAATAATCATGTCTAAAGCCTCTTCCTCGTTCGGCTCATAGTTCATCAGTATGTTGGAATCAGCAGCCTGATTTTCCTCGGAATCCGGCTCGATCTCCACCGGAAGCAGCTTAATGAGCTTCGCTTCCTGACTGACGGTATTCTTAAAATGCGTATATGCCAGATAAATCTCTCCAACCTCTCCGCTGGTAAAAGCGTCAAGCACTCGCTTGCAAAGGCTTGCTGCATCCGGATACGTCGGTGCTTCCATCATCTCGGTCTCAAGATCCGCGATATGGTAGCCTCTCCGCTCCAATGCCTCTGCACCTTTGCCGCCGACTGCGTAGATATCCAAGTCTTCTTTGTTGAAATCTCCGCCTGTGATCAGCTTTACGATGTTGGAATTGTATCCACCCGCAAGTCCCCGGTTCGAGGTAATGACAACCACGGCTTTCTTCTTAGAATCGCTGGCGGTCAGATACGGGTGATTGATATTGCCGCTTCGTGCGAGCATGGAACTCACCGTCTTATACATATAGTTGAAATACGGATCGGTCTGCTCGGCACGGTTCTTGGCTTTCTGTAACTTAACGGTAGAAACAAGCTTCATGGCTTTGGTGATCTGCTGCGTACTCTGTATGCTGCTTTTTCTTCGCTTTATGTCTCTCATTGAGGCCATGTCTTATCACCTACTTTCTGCCATTAGCGGAAGGATGCCTTGCACTCTTCAATCGCTTTGATCAGCTTCTTTTCTGTCTCATCATCCATCACATGGGTTGCTGCGATCGATCCCGGAATCTCCGGATATTTTGTATCGATGAACTCGAACAGTTCATTCTGGAAACGCAGAATGTCTGCAACCGGAATATCCATCAGATATTTGTTGATCGCTGCATAGATGATGATAACCTGTTTCTCAACCGGCATCGGCTGATACTGCGGCTGCTTTAAGATTTCTTTCAGGCGCTCGCCCTGTGCCAGCTTCTCAGTGGTATCGGCATCCAGCTCGGAACCAAACTGTGAGAACGCTGCCAGCTCACGGTACTGAGCAAGCTCGGTACGGATCGGGGCTGCAATCTTTTTCATCGCCTTGATCTGTGCGGAACCGCCTACACGGGATACGGACAGACCGGCATTGATGGCCGGACGGAAACCTGCGTTAAACATTTCGGTCTCCAGATAGATCTGACCATCGGTAATGGAGATGACGTTGGTCGGAATGTATGCAGATACATCGCCCGCCTGTGTCTCAATGATCGGAAGCGCTGTCAGTGAACCGCCGCCAAGTTTGTCGGAAAGTCTTGCCGCACGCTCAAGAAGTCTTGAGTGTAAGTAGAAGACATCACCCGGATAAGCCTCACGTCCCGGTGCACGCTTCAGAAGAAGTGACAGGGTACGGTATGCTGCTGCATGCTTACTTAAATCATCATAGACAACAAGGACATCCTGTCCGTTCTCCATCCATTCCTCACCGATCGCACAACCGGAATAAGGAGCGATGTACTGCAGAGGCGCAAGCTCACTTGCGGTAGCTGCAACAACGGTGGTGTATGCCATTGCGCCATACTCTTCCAATGTTTTTACAATATTTGCAACGGTGGAAGCTTTCTGTCCGATAGCGACATAAATACACTTCACGCCCGTGCCTTTCTGATTAATGATCGTATCGATCGCGATCGCGGTCTTACCGGTCTGACGATCTCCGATGATCAACTCTCGCTGTCCACGTCCGATCGGAACCATGGAATCGATCGCCTTGATACCGGTCTGTAATGGAGTATCAACGGATTTTCTGGAGATAACGCCCGAAGCAACTCGCTCGATGCGACGGAACTTGTCCGTCTCGATCGGTCCTTTGCCGTCGATCGGCTGTCCCAATGCGTTCACAACTCGTCCTAACATCGCGTCTCCGACCGGCACCTCTACAACTCGTCCGGTTGTCTTGACGGTGTCACCCTCGCTGATATTCTTCTGGGAGCCGAGAAGTACGGCACCTACGTTATCTTCCTCGAGGTTCATTACCATTCCGTAAACCTCTCCAGGGAACTCTAAGAGCTCTCCCTGCATTGCGTTCTCCAGACCATGGATACGCGCAATACCGTCCGCAACCTGGATTACGGTTCCCACATCTGCTACTTCAAGCTGGGAAGCGTATCGTTTAATCTGCTCCTTGATCACAGAGCTGATTTCTTCTGGTTTCAAATTCATGGAGCGCACTCACCTACTTTCAACTGTATTTTGGATAATTCGCGTGTCAGGTCGTACAGTTTGGTCTTGATACTGCTGTCTACGACACGATCCTTGATTCGAATTACCATTCCGCCGATCAATCCGGCGTCTACATCATAATGCATCTCAAATTCTACATATTTGGTTGTCTCCAGCAATCGCTTCTCTACCGCCTTTTTCTGTTCATCGGTAAGCTCGACTGCGGAGGTGACATATGCAGTTCCGATATTCTTATATTCTTTTACCCGATCGATGAAATACGTGAATACGTTCATCATTTCCTTGTAATGATCCTTCTCCACGATCATGCGCATCAGTCCAACCAGTTCATCGGAAACCTGACCCTTAAATATGTCTTCTATCAGTTTGACTTTCTCTTCTTTGTCAATCTTGGGATGGTTCATGAGTCTGGACAGATCCGGGTTCTCGTTCAGCGCCTGTACGGCAGCTGTCACATCATCCAGTATTTCATCCAGATGATTCTCCTCCAAAGCCAGCTCAAATAATGCATCCCCATATGTCTTGGATACTAGCTTAGCCATGTCGATTCACCCATCTCTTTCAATGTCTCATCTACCAGTGTGCTCTGGATGTTCGTATCGATGGAAGCGGCAACCACCTTCTGTGCCATCATTGCGGCAACAGCGATCATCTCCTGCTTCATGTCATCCATAGCATGCTTTTTCTCAAGCTCAGCTTCCTCCTGCGCTCTCTTCACGATGCGGGAGGCCTCTTCTTTGGCTTCGTCAATAATCTTGGCCTGGTTCTTCATTGCCTTCTGTCTTGCTTCGGCAAGAATTCCCTCTGCCTCCTTGTCAACTTCTTTGAGTTTTGCCTCATACTCAGCCTTTAAGGCTGCGGCACTCTCTTTGTCTTCCTTCGCGCTGTCAATGTCGTTTGAAATCCGCTCCTGTCTGTCCTTCAGCAACTTACGTGCCGGGTTAAAAAGCAGATATGACATGGCAAGCACAAGGAAAAATACGGCAATTGCCAGTAAAGCTGTATCGAAGAGCAACTGTGCGTCAAGATTGAATAAAAATGTCTGTTCAGCTAACAATCTCTTTTACTCTCCTTTCCTTGGGATTCTCCTGGCATCTTAGCCTAACGGATGAACGAAAAGTAAAAGCAGCGCTACAACGAGACCGTACAGACCGGTTGTCTCGGCAACGGCCTGTCCAAGAAGCATGGTAGACATGATCTGTCCTCTTGCTCCAGGGTTACGTCCAACTGCTGCTGCACCGTGTCCGGCTGCGATACCCTGTCCAATACCAGGTCCGATACCGGCGATAACTGCTAAACCTGCACCGATTGCAGAACATGCTCTGATTAAATCCTGTCCTGAAATATTCATAATGTAAATCCTCCTTAACATTTGAGTTCTTTTTTGTTAACAGTACAACAATTCTGTACTGTAAAGAGCAAATCGCATGAAAAGTTCGCTTCGCGAACGTAATTTGCGATGCGGTACATCTTTGATGTATCGCCTTTGGGGACGTACTTCGCAGAAGTACGTCAGCCATCACATGCCTGTGATACATAAGTCATGGTCAACATACAGAATACATACGTCTGAATTGCTCCGGAGAACAAATCAAAGTATACATGAAGCGCTGCCGGCCATACGACAGCAAGTCCTCCAAGAAGACCATATACCAGCGCCATAATTACCGTTCCTGAAAGCACGTTTGCGAACAAACGCAGCGACAGAGAAATCGGAATCGCAATCTCGCTGATAACGTTGATTGGCGCCCAGATTGGAAGCCACGGTGGTAAAGGCGAACATACACCTTCCCAAATTTGTTTTGCGCTTTGATGCTTAACTTTGCAGACCCGAATCATAAAGAATGTGATCAGCGCTAACGCAAACGTTGTGCCGTAGTCGGCTGTTGGCGGACGAAGTCCCACCAGTCCGGATATATTACTCATCAGTATGAATACGAAAATCGTACTAATGTAATTCACGAACTTCGGTGCCCACTTACCCATGGTGCTTTCTACCATGCCATCCAGCATTTCCACGATCAGCTCTATGACATTCTGGAATGCATCCGGTTTGTCCGTTGCATGCTTCATCTTACGATTCGCAACGATCGCAAAGATCAGCATGAGCGCCATAACGATCAGAATGCATGCATGACTGGTCGTTATCCAGACTTTCTGTCCGAACACTTCCACCTGAAAGATTCCATGGATCATAAAATCAATGTCGGCTGACAATAAAATTCCTTGATTCACATAGTCACCTCCTTATTAAATTTACTATTTGCAACTACTCAGTGCCTTCGTAGTCACTTAAGATTTCGGCAGAAGATGCATCACTTCCTCCGCTCCGCTTATGTCTTGCTTTCTCGATCAATCCCTGTAGGTAAGCACTCACCTTAAGTCCAAGGACGCCTACGAAAGCCATAAACAGATTTCCGAAATTAAAATAGCCCAATATAAAAAACAGAATTACCACAACCACATAACGCAGTATGGATTTTGCAATAATTCTGCGATTGGCATGTTCACTGTCTCCCAGCGTCACCGCATCGAAGATCACCATCGCCAGATTGATGGCGAGCCCCACAGCGATTGCAACACCGTACCACAGTCCGATTGAATATGAAATCTTGTCTTCAACGAACCACACACCTGCCAGCTCGATGACTACTCCATAGAGCAAAATCGTCGCCACAAGTCTTGGCAAAGCATCATTTATCCTTCTTAACATATCGATCATCCCTGCTGTCTTTCTCGATCAGCTTTCTTGCCATCTTGTAAATATTCGTAAATCCGGCCAGCGCACCGATAAAGAAAAATGGTATCATCATCCACGAAATTCCGGTCTTGTCCCCGATCCAGATGCCTATGATGCAGCATAGGAAGATGGGAACGACCATGTTGATTCCGAACTGGAATACCAGAACGAGTGCGTTCATGACCTGTTTGTTGTCTTTTTTCATGGTTCTCCTTAAATATGCAGTGCATGCATCATTCAGTTATGCACAGTAGCCCCGGTTGTCAGGCGATGCATCAAAGATGCACCGCAACATTCGCCCTATCAAACATGAATGATTCAGTCCTTTCCGTGCAAGCACGAACGAACTGACCCATTCATGTTTGGCACTGCTCATTGCCTACGCTCACATTATAACATTTTTAGGCGGTTTGTCCATAAAATTACGTTAATTCATTAACAATTTTGTCACTTTATTGAAAAAGCGCCACATGACAGACTCTTTTACAGTATCTGCCATGTGGCGCATATTATACCGCTTTCCTGACGGTCATTTTATAAGTGAAGCTGCACATCACGATCCGTGTGCTCGTAACGGCGAACAGTCAGTCCCGCTGCTTTCATCATCTTCTTTGATGCGATCACAGACGGAGTGTCTGCATATTTATCGCTGTCATAGACGACCTCGCGGATACCCGACTGGATAATCGCTTTGGCACATTCGTTACATGGGAAAAGCGTAACATATATGCTCGCTCCCTCGAGACTTCCACCTCGGTAATTTAAGATGGCATTAAGTTCACTGTGTGTCGTGTAGAAGTACTTGTTGTCCTCACCTTCACGCACCCATGGGAACTCGTCATCCGAACAGCCGACCGGAAATCCATTGTAACCCATCGAAAGGATCTTGTGCTCGGAGCTTACGATACAGGCTCCCACCTGGGTATTCGGATCCTTGGAGCGCATTGCGGAAAGCATTGCGATCCCCATGAAATATTCGTCCCAACTGATATAATCCTGTCTCTTCGTACTCATCCTCTGTCACCTCTTCTTGGAACATTCGTCCATAAACTCAGATTCTCTGCGAATACCTGACGCTTTTATTTTGTACCGAAAATACGGTCTCCTGCATCTCCGAGGCCCGGTACGATGTACTTCTTCTCATTGAGTCGCTCATCGAGCGCTCCAATGAAGAGGTCAACATCCGGATGTGCCTCCTGCAGGCGCTTTACACCTTCCGGAGCTGCAATAATACACATAAAACGGATATTCTTAACGCCTTTGTCCTTGAGCATCTGAAGCGCTGCTACTGCAGATCCTCCGGTTGCAAGCATAGGATCAACAACAAATACCTCACGGTTAGCGCAATCTGCCGGAAGCTTACAGTAATACTCTACCGGTTCAGCGGTCTCCGGATCACGATATAATCCGATGTGTCCAACCTTCGCTGCAGGAATCATTTCAAGCATTCCCTCTACCATTCCAAGTCCCGCACGCAGGATTGGAACAACTGCAAGCTTCTTACCTTTTAACTCTTTTACAGTTGTCTTACAGATCGGAGTCTCAATCTCAACGTCTGTGAGTTCAAGATCTCTGGTTGCCTCGTAGCACTCTAACATTGCTACTTCGCTGACTAATGTACGGAACTCCTTAGAGCCAGTGTCCTGTCTTCTCATGATACCAATCTTGTGCTGGATCAGCGGGTGATCCATGACTACTACTTTTGCCATAGCTATTCTCCTTCTTCTTCGTCTAATTTTTTTACAAGTTTCTTGATTGATTTGCGTAATGTTTCATAACATAATCCATACGCCGGCAATGCGCCTCCGTACGGGTCAAGTATTTCCAGTTCATCGCCCACATACTCGGTAAGTACATGGATATTCGCGGGAACCGCATTCTCATACTGTTCCAGAATGCGTTCTCTCTGCACTGCCTCCATAGTCACGACCAGTGCATCCTCTGTCAGGTCTTCCTCTGTCAGCTGTTGTGACACAAAGCCCTCCATATTGATTCCGTTACTGATCAATACTGCCTCCGCCTTCTGGTTCATCGGCTCCGGAAACTGTACGACCAGTCCGCGCGTCTGAATCTCAAGCGGATGCTTTAATGCAAAATCCCCAAAGATTCCCGCAGCCATTGCCTCCCGGCAGGTGCCTGTCTGGGCCACAAAAATTATTTTGTTATATTCCATAATCTGCCTCTCCTAAAAAGCATTTCATACATGAATCACCGTGTGTCCCGCTGCCTTCAGCAGACGGTTCATGATAGCCTGTCCGATTCGCGGCGTCTGAAAACATTCTGAATAGATTTCCCCAACATCTAATTCATCACATTCCCGCAGGATCTTGTACAGATGCTGCGCGATCGCGTCCTCGTCCGCACGCTTACCCATACTAAGAATCACCTGTGCGTCGTAACGATCCTTCGTCTCATCTGTTGCGATGACCGCAACCTTCTTACCTTCCGCACGTTTCGCAGCCGTCAGTTCATTGATCTTGTGGATGACTGCATCCTGTGCTCCGTCAACGATGATCATCTCCGCCTTCGGCGCGTAATGCTTGTACTTCATTCCAGGAGCCTTCGGCTTTCTGGTATCATCTGCAGCGATAATTCCCGGATCGATCACAACCTCTTCCTGCAGTACTTCCGATAACATCTCCGGCGTAATATAACCCGGACGAAGAATCATCGGTTTCTCTTCCGTCAGATCAATGATCGTCGACTCAATTCCGATGCCTACCGGACCCCCATCCAGTATCATCGCAATCTTGCCCGATAAATCTTCCGCAACATGCTGCGCCTCTGTCGGACTCGGCCGACCGGACGTATTTGCACTCGGTGCCGCGATCAGGCATCCGCTTCGCCGGATCAGTTCCAATGCAACCGGATGATTCGGCATACGCACCGCAACCGTCTGCATGCCTCCAGTCGTTGCCTCTGGTACAGCATCACTTTTCCACACGATCATGGTCAGCGGTCCCGGCCAGAACGCATCTGCCAGCTTCTTCGCCTGCTCCGGCACTTCCCTCGCCACGCGCTTCATATCGTCAAAATCCGCGATATGCACGATCAATGGATTGTCGGATGGGCGTCCCTTTGCCGCATAAATCTTGCGCGACGCGTCAGGATCAAGCGCATCTCCTCCCAGTCCATAGACCGTCTCCGTCGGAAACGCGACCAGTTCGCCCTCTGCGATCAGCTTTCCTGCCTGCTCCATCACGTCGGTGTCTATGTGCCCGGGATCGACTTTTTCAATTATTGTATCCATATTCTCACACTTTTCATCCCCTATATGGGGTTGTTCTACATCTCAATATATTTCTCCTCATTATATGCTAGATCAGGTATCGTTGTCAAATGCTAAAGAGGCGCGAGGAATGTCAGAAAAAAGCGATGAAAAATGTTTGAATCCGACGACTTGTCCACTTATAATGAAGAGAGAAAATATAAAGGAGGAAGATTCGTGGAAAAAGTGCGTTACATGATTTCGGATGCCGCTGCGATGGCAGGCGTGGAATCACATGTGTTACGTTACTGGGAAGAAGAACTCGATCTGACGATCCCGCGCAACGAGATGGGTCATCGATACTATACACGAGAAAACATACAGGAGTTTCAGAAGATAAAACAATTGAAGGAACAGGGGTATCAGCTGAAAGCGATCCGGTTTATTTTACACAACGGATCGATGGACAAGCCGGATATGAGGGACGCAAATTTAACATCGCTCAAAACTGAGTCTGAGATATCAAGTCTTAACCATGTGCAGCCATCGACGATACCGGCAAATACATCCTCAAAAATGAATAGCTCTGTGACCCCGGCAGTAGCAGAAAATGCATCGATGTCTTCCGTCCGACACGATAGACAGCTTTCACAAGCGACCTCTTCACAGATACCACAAGTCGACCAACTTTCTGCGGAAGAACGCATGGCGCAGTTCCGCGAGTTGATGAGTGATATTGTCGGACGCGCGATCGCACAGAACAACGAGGAATTGAGCTTAAACATCGGGCAGGAAGTCCGTGAAACTGTACTCAAGGAAATGAATTACCTGTTTCGTGAGCAGGAGGAGGCACAGGAAGAACGCTACAAGAAACTGGACGCCGCCATCCGTGGAAATCTCCGTAAGAAGAGACCTCTTTTTGCCAAAAAGGACAAGCCAGAAAAATCCGCCAAGGATAAGACGGGTGTCGTGCCAACTACATAATATAAGCCGGAGGGCACACACGCTCTCCGGCTTTTCTTACGCTACAACTATCGAAATTTACTCTATTTTTCATTCACAAGCTGCCCCGTTCTATTTCTCCGGGACGGTTCTCCTTCCACAACTTATAAATTATTCAGGCGAGATTACCTGCCCCAGATGATACCCGTCTTTCGCATTTCCGGACACACCGAGCATATACTTCGTTCCCCAGTCTACATCCAGTGCAACTTCATTCTGCACCTCATGGGTGTTTCCGTCCTTATCGATAAGGCTCAGTTTCAAGGTTATGCGGGAGCCATCCGGAATGTTCTTCGGGAAATCCTCCGCGATCAATTGAAAATCGATATTCTCTCCAGTCTGAAAAACGACATCATCTCCGGCTATAACGGATTGATGCGTCTGTCCACCCTCACACTCCACATCAAGCCTCATTCCACTCACATCATCTTCTGCGAAATTGGAGATCGTAAACTGCAGAACATTCTCTGTCAGTTTCTCGCTCTCCGCATTCCCTGCCGGCGCGCTTGAATCGGCCTCTGTCGTACTGATCACCACGTTGGAAAATCCGATTTTCTGCACCAGACTCTCCAATAGATTCATGTCTTTGCCAACTTCCTTGATATCGCATCCGGCGAACTCAGTTGCCTCGCTGCTCGTGACCGTAAGCTGCTTCGTTTCTCCATCGACCTGATACTCGTAAACAACCTCCCCGAGATTTCCAATCTGCGACAGATAGAGATACGCATACTGCTTCAAGCGCTCCTCAAACGCTTTCTCCCGATTGGAAGAGAAATTATTTTCAAATATCATCTTCCACGCATACGGTTCCTGTGATGTCTGCAGTTCATTCTTGAAATTGCCGGTATACGCTGTCATGTTGAGCGCCTGCACAACCTTTCCATCGGCAGACATATCCCCGATATACGGATTATATGCGGCATACAGATTTGAAGTCAAAGGTGAGATCTCCTCTCCATTCGCCCAGACAATGCGATCCCCGATCTTTACCTGAGAGATCCTGTCAGAAGAAGTTGTCTCATAGGACGCATCCTTTGTATTTTTATAAAAAATGCTTTTTGGCACACAGCGCACCCTGATCTCGACCATACCTTCCGATTCATCAAAATCGATCCTTTGAATCCCCTGGTCGGAAGTTGTGCTGATGGTCACTGCCAGTTTTGCGTCATGCACATCAAGATTGTAAGACAGATATTCTGTATTCACATACCTTCCACCGAACAGATACGTTCCGCAGTAAATCGATGCCGCGCAGACGAGAAGAATCACAACTCCGATGATCGCCATCTTACGCTGCTTTCGCTTCGTTTTCTTCAGAAAATCGATTTCTTTTCGCTCCGGCTCCAGCAGCTCGATCTCCGGCGCACGCATCTGTTGCAACGCCTCCTCACACGCGCTACAGTCTTTCATATGTTCCTCGATTTCTTTATTTGTCACATCGCTGGTCAATCCGTCAATGTAGGACGGCAACAGATCTCGAATGATCTCACATGGAATTTTACTCATTTTCTTCGACCTCCTTCTTGAGCCTCTCCTTTGCCCGATAGTAGCTGACACGCGCCCAGTTCTCCGTCTTTCCCATAATTTCACCGATTTCTTTGAAGGACAGACCTCCGAAAATCCTCAGATACAGGATTTCCCGATAAGGCTCCGGGCATGAATGCAGCTTTCTCATCAGTTCCACTCGATTCTCCGTATCCAGAAACTCTGTTTCGGCACTCGCGCCCGACAGTCCCGGCTGCGCATCAACGTCTTCCTCCGCGGGATGCTTCCGGTAATATGCCAGCAGCTGATTTTTTGCGATTGCACAAAGCCACGTCGAGATCTTGCAGCTCCCATCGTATCTTCCGATGCTTTTTATGGCCTGGTAAAATGTCTCCTGCGTCAATTCTTCCGCAAGATCTTCGCTGCGCGTCTTCGACAGCAGATAGCGGTACACCATCTGCGCATACTTCTGATAGATTTCATCCATCGACTGCATTCCTTCGCCTCCTTCCCTTTCGTTGTTCTATCCATTTATGCTTATTATTCTCGATTCGTTACACTTTTTCAACAAAAAAATAGAGCCCCGAAAATTCGAGGCTCTAAAAGTAAAGGGTATGCAATTTTACCAGATATGACGCATCCTGCGGACTTTGTAATACAATTCATTATCCATCGCCATAACCTTCTCAATCGGAACCGCCTTAAGTACCGGCATCTTCATCTTGTACTTCGTCCAGAAGAAAGCATAGATGCTAAGCACAATGACGGTGATTCCCGTAACCAGCCAGATCATCAGTCTCTCATGCGGATCGTTTGATATGTAAAGGATCATATAAGTCGTTCCGATAATTCCGATCAGTGGAAAAAGCGGTCCGCACGGTACCTTGAAGCTGCGCGGTGCATGCGGAAGCTTCTTGCGCAGGATCAATACATCCATGTGTGCGAAAATGTATGTGATCATCCAGAATACCGATCCGACAAGGATCAGAAATTCGATCATATTCGAAGAGCCGTCACTGATATAGGCAAAGATAAACATCGATACCGAGATCAAGATGACGCCGAAATACGGAACACCTTTTTTGTTGGTTTTTGCAAAGATCTGCGGCAGCATGTTCATCTTCGCCATGCCCTGTCCGATATATGCCAGTCCGTTGACACCGGAGTTCTGCGTACTGATGACAGCAAGTGCGGCAACCAGTGCCATCCAGATTTTACCGGCTTTGCCAAGGAGAAGTTCTCCGTAGAGCATATGCGGTGCGGCCGAATTTGCAAGATCGTTCCATGGTGTGTAATGGTAGAATCCGAGCACCATGATCGCCTGCATGATCAGAATGATGATGAGTCCGAGCGCCATACCGAGCGGCACGTTTTTCTTGGCATTTTTTACCTGACCGGAGATCGGAATTGCAAATTCTGCACCGATAAAAAGCCAGAATGCTACCGCTGTCATGGAGATGACCTGCGCCGGGCTGGTTGCCATATTGGCGGGCTGCGTAATAACTTGTCCGGTTCCGAGCTTGAAGACACCGATGAGTCCCATAACGACCATGGAGCCTACAAGAAGAAATGCAACGAGATCCTGCAGCTTGGCAAACATATCCACGCCATTTAAATTGGCAATCATAACAACCGCCATCATGACCGCGGTATACACGATACTCGGAATCGGCAGCGGGATGACCTGCGACATCGCATATGCAAAAATGGATGCCTCAACACCTGCCGAGAGAATATTACAGATCAGGTATCCGCCGACCATGGAAACGATCGTCGGAAGCGGTCCCATGCAGGCGAGTGTATACTGCGCAAGACCACCGGTAATATTTGGCATGAGTGCATTTAATTCCGACAGAGATCCGATGGTCGTCAGATTCAAAAGACACGCAACCACCATTGCTCCGATAAATACGATTCCGACTTCACCGGCACCCTGTCCGAGAGAAACAAGACAGCTGGTTGCGATAACCAGACCGACAGAAGTCGAAACAACACTTTCAAGTCCTAATTTTTTCTCTTCCATAAGCAGCCTCCTAGAGTGCGTCTAAACCTTCATCACCGGTACGAACCTTGATCACATTATCAAGTGAGTATACAAAAATCTTGCCGTCTCCGATGTGACCGGTATATAAAATCTGCTTGACTGCTTCCACAATTTCACGAACCTTACCTGTTTCGACGACAAGGTTGATCTGCTGTTTTGGAAGAAGCACAAACTCTTCGTTTTCTTCGACTGCATATTCTGCAGAACCTTTCTGGATTCCGCAGCCCAATACCTGCATAACGGTCATACCTCTTACGCCGAGGTGACTGAGTTCTTTTTGAAGTTCCGTAAATTTGGTAAAACTTGTAATGATTTCGATTTTGGATAACCCTGTCTCCATAATGTTTCCTCCTTTGTTATGCATTCTCCATATATTTCAGATAATTTTCCGGAGTAAGCCCCGTGAAATTCTTAAATTCCTTTACCATATGAGATTGATCATAGTACCCGCTTTCCTGTGCCATATCGTAAAAAGCCATATCTTTGTGAAGTGCCATCTCCTCTAACGTATTCTGAAAACGTACGATTTTTTCAAATGTCTTCGGGCTGATGCCATGCATCTCATGAAAGCTTCTTCGCACATAACACTCTGAATATCCGGTGTCCTGCGAGATTTCTTTGATCGATACATTCCCTTTTGTCTCATAGATCCGGTTTCTGATATAAGCCTCTATGTCTTCTTTGGAGTCAGAAGACGTCTGTGCCCGCTCCGCATCTTTTAGTACCTTGTGAATGATCGCGGCCCGCTCCTTCATGCTTTTTGTCTGCGAAAGCGATTCATCAATCTCTGCGCCGTATGCATCGGACGGAATCTCGATATCAGTGTTGATGATATCCCCGATAGAAATGTCCTTCGGGAGAATACACTGCCCCGGATTGAAACGAATGCCAAAATACATCCGATTCTTTTCAAACGGCCAGTATTTCATCTTTAAAACCGTTCCTCCGAGAAAGCATCGGACGTCATCTTCTCCGATCGCATACAATAAATCTACGCAACCATCCGGCACGGCATTGATCGGCTGTGCCGCCGGTTCCTCCTCAAACGCATAGTATTCGAAAATATGACTGCCACTGCCCCGCATACTTTCGTATTCTTTCGCATTTTTCTGTACATATGGTTGCTGTAGATTCATAAACATCGCCTCTTATGCCATGTCGGGTTTGTCCCACAGCGGAAGTGTTACGCCGATTCCGTTTGCAAGTGCATTCTTGTATACCTCATGTCCCCATGCAATATCTTCAACCGGCATACCGCCTACGGAAAAGATAATAATCTCGTCATCACTTTCACGACCGACATGCTTTCCTGTAATAATGTCGGAGATGTCGATAATATCTTCGCGTTTTGCCAAACCTTCGTGTACCAGATCGGTGAAAAGAGAACCGACGATACAAACGGTATCGTATGTCGGATATGGATATTCCTCTTCCCATGCCTCATACAGGCTGTAATTGTCGACCACCATCTTGCAGCGCTTGGCAACAAACTCTTTGCTATCAAATCTTGCAGCGGACGGCATCGAGATCAAAGCGCCTTTTTTCACCCATTCCTCCTTGATCTCCGGGAATGTGGACACATCATTTAGCACGGTTGTGGTAAAACTGATAATATCGCTGTCTCGTATTGCTTCTTCATTGTCCTTGCAGACAATAATGTCTTTCAACTGTGGATATTCCGATTTGGCCCATGCAACAAAGTTTTCCAGGGATTTGGCACCTCTGCCTTTTACCTTGAGCGTATCGAGGTTCGGACATACCGCCATAAATGCCGCCAGAGAAGTCTTTCCCATGACACCCGGTCCAATGATCGATACGACTTTGGAATCTTTTCTTGCCAAATACCTGGCTCCGACACCCGGGATTCCGCCGGTTCGGTAAGAACTGAGCAGGTTTGCACTCATCAATGCAAGTGGCGCTCCGGTGTCCTTGTCATTCAGCATCATCATAAGGATGGAACGCGGAAGGCCTTTTTCCTTATTCTCAATGTTCGAGCCATACCACTTCATGCCGGCGAGCTGGTGCTTACCGCCGAGATATGCCGGCATTGCCATAAATCTTCGGTCAGGACCGTTCTTCGGCATGCCCGGGAATTTCGGATCATCCGGGAACATGATCATACAGCCGTGCGAATTATGGTTCTCGCCGCCCATCATGTAATCGCCCTTGTTTAACGTAACCAGAAGGTCCTCCATACAGTCGACACATTTGCTCATGTCCTTGACACCGGCCTTGATCATATCCGGCTCGGAAAGATAAAGAAAATCAATTTTCGTATCCATAATTGTCATCCTCCTTTACATATCTGCAAAAGAGAAAAAAGGCGTCAGATATTCTCTATCTGACGCCTTCGTCCTCTTTAATTTAGCACATAATATTATGTATTTCAAGTATAATTCCTTATTATATTAGCCTGCTCTGTCCGTTTTGTATTGTAAAAAACGATAGAAACCTAATTTTATTTATTCGGCATGAATCGGTTCGGAGCAAGTGCGCTCAGATCCACAACGGTTTTTTCTCCATGCACCAGCTGAGAGAGCATCAGTCCGACAACCGGAGCAGTTCCGAATCCGTGACCGGTAAATCCGCAAGCAACGATCAGTCCTTCCGCATCCGGACAAGGTCCGATGAACGGGACGCCGTCAAATGCGTCATCCAGCCATCCGCACCAGCTTCGCACAACTTTGGCATCCTTCAGACATGGAACATAATCCATAACTGCGCGGCAGCTTGCGGAAAGTGTCATCGAATTGGTATATAATTTCGACGGATCATCCATATCGGTCACTTCCTCATAACCGCACTCGGAACCGAATACAAAGGAACCATGATGTGCCTGATGTCCATAGAAATCCGCATCTGCGGTACCGAGCATGATGTCAAACATATGCGGCTGCATCTCGGTTACAAACATCTCATCAATCAGGCGGGTCATCGGAAGATCCACACCTACCGTTCTTGCGATTGCGCGGCTTTCGTATCCTGCTGCAAGAATGATCTGTTCTCCTTCAAAGACCGTTCCGTCGGTCAAGATAACCTGACGCACTTTTCCGCGAACCTTCTTCAGCGTGGCGACTTTTGCATCGGTATAATAAGAAACGCCAAGCTCTAAGGAACGTTTATAATAACCCAATGTTGTGGTCAGCGGATTGGCATGTCCGTCGGTCGGGCACCAGCTCGCTCCGATGATTTCTTTGGAAAGATATGGGCAGATCTCCTGCACCTCTTTCGCATCGACCATCTCGACACCAAGGCCTACCTTCTTCGCATTGTCGGCAAGTGTCTGCAGCTTCTTTAAATGTGCCTCCGTCTTGCCGAGTCGTAAGTTACCTTTCTGTGTATATTCCACATCCACACCGAGTTCTTCGGAAAGTGTCGGCCACATATGCTGAATGCCGTACATTGCATATGGAAGTTCTCTGACATCACGTCCGGACTGACGAACACCGCCACCGTTACGACAACTTCCGCCGTGTCCGATACTCTTGGTGGATTCCAGTACAATTACATTTTTTGTTCCGGATTTTGCAAGGTAGTAGGCTGCGGCACATCCGACAACACCGCCGCCGATAATGATTACATCTGCTGTCTTATTCATGTTCACCACCCTGATCCTTTCCTAAAATCTCCATTTCAATCGGTCTCATAGGTGCTCTTGCGGAAGCAGGCTCCACATAATCCGGCGCTTCCTTCAGTTCGGCTGCCATAATGGATTTCACCAGTCTGCTGCAGGTCTGTCCCTGACAGAGCCCCATTCCGTTTCTTAAATATCTGCGCATCTCTTCGATGGTAAAAATGCCTTCGTGAACCGCCTTACGGATCTCTCCTTTGGTGACTTCCTCGCATCTGCATACCAGTAAGCCATCGTCTGCACCCGGAACAAACGGTCCGATTTCGTCTAATTTCTGTCTGATATCGATCATAAAGCAGCCTCCTTTTCGGCTCTGTAGAAGCGAGCCTTCATAAGCATGTCATTCGGAACTTTAATGGTAAGCAGATTCGTGTGATCAAACGCAGGGCTTGTACGAACCTTGGTCACTTCGCACTCACAGACCTCCTTACCGTTTCTGCCACAGGCAATGCCTTTATCTCCGACTTTCGGAAGCGGCATGAATTCATACGGCATCGTAACTTCTCCGTATCCCGGCTCCACATCCTCCTCTACAAGGAAGATAGCCTGTCCGGAGCAGCTTGCGACACACATTCCGCAACCGATACATTCATGTTCTTTGTCAACCACCGGAAGCGATGTAATATTCTTTCCGATCGTGATGCAGCCCCGCTTGCAGGCATCCTGACACGGGTTACACGGAATATTCTGTGTACACTCCATGACCGGATGGATCTTTCTCTGCTTCGTCACACCCGGGAAACGCTCGATCTCATCATCTCCGACAAAACCATTGGTGAGAAGATTTTCGGAAATAGCGATACCTTCCTCTGTTTTTTCAATTTTCTTTCCACGATTGCACGGAGCAAACATACCCTGACGAAGCGTATCAAGCTGTGCCTCGAGTTCTTTGATTCGTGCTTCTTTTTCTTCCGTTTCTGCAAAACCAAGGTATTCGGCGATCGTAATACCGCTCATACGTCCCTCGATCATTGCGGAGCTGGCTTCCTCGATACCGGATACATCACCCGCTGCATAGATTCCCGGAACACTGGTCTGTCCTTCCTCATCACAATCCGGAACAAAGCCTCCTTTGGTATCTTTCATCTTGCATCCGGCCTGATCCAGGAGCTGCGACATCGGAGATAATCCGACGGCAAGGCAGATCGTATCGACATCAAAATGCTTTTCCGTACCTGGGATGATCTTCCAGTCCGGTCCGACCTGTCCGATCGTTACACCGGTAACAAATTCGTCTCCTTCTGCTTCCACGATCGTGTGGGACAGATAAAACGGAACGCCACATCTTGCAACCTTAGCAGCATGTACACCGTATCCGCCGATTCTCGGAGCAGCATCACAGAGTGCTACGACTTCACATCCGGCCTGCATCAGCTGAAAGCTGACAACCAGACCAACGTTTCCGGAACCGAGCATCAGGATTCTCTTGCCCGGAAGGATATGATGAAGGTTCATCATTGTCTGGGCGGCTCCTGCACCAATGACACCCGGAAGTGTCCATCCCTTAAAGTTGACCATGTTCTCGGATGCGCCTGTTGCGATCAGAATACTGTCTCCCTTGAAATGTTTGATCTCGCCCTCGATACGAACGGTAACTTCCTTATCCGGATACAATCCGACAACCGTTGCGTTTAAAACAACTTCAACACCGTATTTCTCGGCTTCGGCAAGAAGCTCCTCGCCGATCTTGAATCCTCTGATCTTGGCTTTATGTTCCTTCGAACCAAAAAATTTATGAATCTGTTTAAAAAGCTGACCGCCCGGTCTGGCATTTTCATCAAATACAATTGGCTTTACACCATGTTTTGCAGCTTCGATTGCTGCGGAAAGTCCGGCAGGGCCTGCGCCGACGACGATCATATCATAACGTTTTACTTCCATATCTAAGCCTCCTTACTGCTAACCCCGTACTGCGTCTCAACCTTCATTCCTTCCTTCAGTGGTGTGATGCAGGTTCTGACATTCGGTTTTCCATCAACGATCATAACGCAATCGGTGCATCTTCCGATCGCACAGAAGACACCGCGTGGCTCATGAGTTTTAGCGGTATAACGATGTACCATTACACCATTGACTTTTAATGCGGCCATGATCGGCTCGCCCTCAAGTCCCTCCATCGGAGTTCCGTTATAATAAAAGGTAACTGTTTTCCCTTCCGGACTAGGTCCGAGAATAGGGTGGTTTTCAATTCTGCCCATAATCCAATCCTCCTTAGTCATATCCGTAAATACAACAAAAAGCGCCAACCGTTCCGGTTGACGCCTTTGTCTAACTTGTGTCTGATTATAGATACTTTCATTCATTTTGTCTTGTAAAAAACGATACTCATCTTATTTTACTTTGATGGATACAACTTCCGAATATGCTCCGTAGTAATTCGTTCCGTTGTACGTCTTATACGCACGAACTTTGTACTTCATCGTCGATCCTTTCTTGAGTTTCGTATTCTTATAAGAAAATGTTTTGTTGCCTTTGACCGTTGCGATCTTCTCATACTTCTTCGTCTTACTGTTGTACCGATAAATCTGATAACCACCGGCACGCGCCACTTTGCTCCATGTCAGTGTGACCGCCGAAGATTTCGTAGTTGCCTTCAGATTCTTCGTCTGCGCCGGCTTCGTACAGTCTTTATATGCAGAAGAAGAACTTCCCCACAGCGTTCCGGTATCCGTTTTCTTATATGCACGGACTTTAAACTGATACTTTGTTGCCGCAGTAAGTCCGGTTATCTTATAAGACACGGTACTTCCCTTGGAGATCGTTGTCACTTTCTCATAAGCCTTACTGCTCGTATTATATTTGTAAATGCGATATCCGCTGGCACCGGACACTTTTTTCCAGCTCAGTGTCAGATATGTACTGCTCCTTGTTTCTGTATCCACTTCCGTCACTTTTGCCGGCGGTGTCGTCACCGATATGACAGAGGAATAGTTTCCGTAATAATTCGTTCCTCCGATCGTCCAGTAGCATCGCACCTTGTACAGATAAGTCTTGCCGCTTGTCACATCTTCATCCGTATATTTGCGGCTCGTTGTTGACTTCAGATAAACATACTTATCCTGATCCTCATCGTATCGATACACCCGGTATCCGGTCACATCGTCCGCTGCCTTGCCCCAGCTTAACGTGACCGGTCCGGTTGCACTCTCCGCAGTGGCTTTCAATCCGGTCGTCTTGATGCTCGTATCCTTATACCAGAAATTCGTGTCCAGATTTCCACTGTACCCATCCACCCTAGAAGTCGAAGAATACTGCCAGAAATCATAATCATATGGCACATCAGCATAGGCTGTACCACTTTTCGTATTACTTGTGGTCGTATTGTTGTAACGTGCGATCCAGATGCCACAATCCGTGAGGTCATCGGTATTAATATAGGATTTGATCCAGGAATAGGATGCATACACGCTCGCCTGATATCCCGCCTCCACAATCGTGTCGGCAAAAGCCTGGCATACCGCAGTCTCTTTCGTCTTTGAAAGCTTGCCTGCCGTCAATCGGTTATAGCTTCCCTTCTCACGATCGATGACGATCGGCAGTGTGACGTCCCAATCATATTTATCAATCTGATTCAGAACGAAGTTCGCCTCTTCCCTCGCTTCCTTCTCGGTCAACGCCTGCGAGAAAATATAGAGACCTATATTAATGTCATTCTCCAGCGCCGCCTGAATGTGTGAATCCGCAGCAGTATCTTCGTAGATACTTCCACTGGAGGAATCTCTCGATCCCACACGCACAAAGGCGAAATCAATTCCGGCATTATGTATTTCTTCCCAATTCAGAAGTGTTGTCGTCTTATTTTTCGCCTGCCACCAGGACACATCGATTCCGTTGATCAGCTGATAATCTTCGTAATCACTTCTGTGATAGTACGTCGCGGAAGTATAATCACCGTCCGTCGTAAAAGAATTATCCTCAAAATCCTGCGTATAAGAAGTGCTTACCGCCTGTGTCGAAGTTGCTGATAAAAGCGATATTGCGCTTCGCAACAGGGAATATTGGGTATCTTCTGCCGGTATATCATCTTTGTAAACCGTCTCATCCTCGATGCTTTGACCCATGACTCCGTCCATCTGCGCCTCTGGCACTGCTGCCCTAAGCTGCTGCGGCGCAAGTACACATGCTGCCGATAATACCAGTCCTGCTACAATTATTTTTGCCTTCGTCCACTTCAATTTTCTTCCTCCATCATGCACATTCACTTGATTCTCTCGTCATATTTTATAAACATCAATAAGAATGATCCATCAAAACAATTCCCTTCTCAGGCTCCGCCTTTCGCAAAAAGGCAAAAATATAGGGCGCCACCATGCAAGCGCCCTACACATTCGAGATTCTCCGCCTTCACCACCCGCCGCATAGAAGTCCTCTGGCTGCTTCGTATACCATAGTTGTAGCAACACCTTCTATCCGTTCCTCATCGGATCGTGTACTGCGATATCCTCTCATTTTGGAATTGTTCCCTTTTCCATCTTTTTTCAAGGTTTTGGGGGTATGATCATCACAAAAAGATTTCATTCAACTTGCTTTGTCTATCTCTTTTCATGTATGCTATCATCATAGAGAGGTTTCCTTGAAAAAACCTTGAAGCAGCTTAAGAATTTAAATTTACGATGAGATTGATAATATAGGAGAAAATGCAATGCGAATTTTAGTAATTGAAGATAACATCCGTCTGGCAGACACGATCGCCGATGCGCTTCGCTGCGAAAATTATATCGTGGACATCGCAAACGATGGTGTGCAGGGATACGAGGATGCGGCAAGTGGAATCTATGACATGCTGATTCTGGATCTGATGCTTCCGAAGATGAATGGTTACGAAGTGCTTTCCACACTGCGCAGGGAAGGAAACGATATTCCGGTGCTGATCCTCTCCGCCCGCACGGAGCTTGATGACAAAGTGCAGGGATTTGCAGTCGGTGCAGACGACTATGTGACCAAACCGTTTGAGATCCAGGAGCTTCTAATGCGCATACAGGCGATCACCCGCAGACGTGTGCACCAGGATATCCAGCTTCTGCATGCCGGAAATCTGGCTTTTGACAACAACACCTGTGAGATTTCCAACACTGACACCGGCAAGACCATGAAGATCAGCGGAAAAGAAATGCAGCTTCTCGAATTTCTGCTGATCAATCAGAATCAGGTGCTGGAAAAGGAACAGATTGCAACCAAGATCTGGGGATACGAATCGAATGCGGAATACAACAATGTGGAAGTCTATATTTCCTTTCTGCGCCGCAAGTTCCAGCATCTGCAGGTCAACACGCGTATCCGCGCAGTTCGTGGCGTGGGTTATATTCTGGAGGTAGCCAATGATTAGAAACCTACAAAAGAAGATCTCTCTGTTGTTTCTTTTGCTTTTGTCCATTACATGGATCAGTATTCTGTCTATCTATGTGACGAATATTTACCGGTCCAATCTGCTCAACATCGAAGATAAGGTTCGCGAGGAGGTCAAGGACGAGAACTGGAAGAATTTCATTATCTATAAGGGACTGAATTCGGATCTGAATGACATCTCGTACTGTGTTTATTCGCTGTCCGCAGAATCAGATGAAGAACCATCCATCCTCTTCCATACCTTCTCCAATAAATCGGACGAAGAACTGTTAAAAGATGGAAAACGCGTGATTGCTGCAAATGAGAGTGGCCGCATGCACTTTCTGCAGTATACCTATCTCTACAAATACCAGCACAATTCCGGCAAACGCTATCTTATCCTGATCAGTGGTACGCCTGCACTTCGCGCGACTCTGCCAACTCTGTATGTCTGTGGCGGTCTGCTGCTTGTCGGAATACTTCTTTTTGCGGTCTCCGGACATGCGCTCTCCCGCTGGCTGACCCGACCGATCGAGGAGATGATCAATTCCGAGAAGAAATTTATCTCGAATGCCAGCCACGAGTTAAAAACACCTCTTGCAGTCATCCGTGCGAATACACAGCTTCTGCAGAAAGAGGTTGCATCAGAGAATAAGCATCTTGGGTACATTAATCAGGAGACGGAACGCATGATTTCGCTTGTCAACAAGATGCTGACGCTCGTCCGCCTTGACACAGCACAGAATCAGGCGCCGATGACGCATTTTCAGGTGGATGATGCGTTATACGATATCATTTACCCGATGGAAAGCGTTGCCTATGAGAAGGGAATCCGTATTACGACGGATATTCAGGAAAATATGTATATTGACGGGGTTGAAGATCAGATTCAGGATCTTCTTTCCATCCTGTTAAATAATGCGATCAGTTACTCGCCGGATGGCGGAGAAATCGTTATCCGCTCCTACATTCAGACGAAAAAGTTCCACCTGTCCGTTGCCAACACCGGCGATCCGATTCCGGAAGAAACACGTGAGCGCTTGTTTGAACGCTTTTTCCGCGCGGATGAAGCGCGCGAGGATAATGGACACTATGGTCTTGGGCTCTCCATCGCCAGCAGTATCGTCGCGCACCACAACGGACGCATCCATGTCAGCTACGAGGATGGGAAGAATGTGTTCGCAGTTGTGCTGCCGCTGTAAATTAAAAACGCCAGTTCCGGCAAAAGTTGATATGTACCCAAAATCCTGGACACATATTTATAAGTTAGGCGGACATCATGGA
>OQVT01000099.1_pt1 | contig 34003 bp, 26 predicted proteins | sample 1691561 | NCBI WGS metagenome assembly OQVT01 (sample SAMN03418260, study PRJEB22391) | human gut metagenome | biome: human-gut; feature: organic feature; material: feces | host: Homo sapiens | place: Tanzania | collected 2013-01 | reverse complement strand
GGCAGTATGTCGAGTTGAGAAAAACAAGAACTATACCACCATGTCGAATTACCATCTGCGTGACCCTAATCTGTCCAATAAGGCACGAGGGCTTCTATCCACAATGCTTTCCCTTCCAGATAATTGGGACTACACCACACGAGGACTTGCGAAGATATGCAAGGACGGCGTGGATGGGATAACCGCACAGCTCAAAGAGCTTGAACAGTACGGCTATCTTATACGCCATAGGATAAGGGACAGTAACGGCAGAATCGTCGATATGGAGTATATCATTTACGAGCGACCACATACGGCATCACCAGATACGGAAAAGCCGTATATGGCAAAACCGGATACGGCTTTACCACGTCCGGAAACTCCCGCACAAATAAATATAGATAAAAGAATTACGGATGAATCAAATACAGATTTATCAAATACTCATTCTATTCTTTCCGATGAGGCTCGTCCGTCTGTGCTCGCCGCACTGGAAGCGAAAAGAAAAGAAACAGAATACAGAGATATAGATATGTACAGAGAAATCATCAAGGAGAATATCGGCTACGACTATCTTCTCTCTGATTTGCCGTATGACCACGACCGGTTGGAGGAAATTCTGGAACTGCTCGTAGAGACCGTCTGCTCCACAAAGAAATATATCCGAGTTGCCGGTTCGGACTATCCTGCTGAAGTTGTCCGTTCAAGGTTTTTGAAGTTGGATATGGAGCACATTAAATTCGTGTTCGACTGTCTCAAAGAGAACACAACTAAGATACGCAACATCAAGCAATACCTGCTGACCACGCTGTACAATGCCCCCACTACCATCGGCAGTTATTACTCGGCGTTGGTTCAGCATGATATGTATGGCAGCTCTCGTGATTAACACGGGAGCATTTTTTATGCCCAGGGAAGGAGGCTCAACTTGAAAATCTATATCTACCATAGGATGAGACCGCCTTAGCATGGTTTTATCCGCTTGCACCCTATCACTCAAGAGAGGAGGTATGTCTATTGCAGGAAGAAGTCGAAAGCAGGACGGTCACATTGGCAATCAATACCGCAAAATTGACCGGAAGAGTGCTGAAAGCTGCTATTTGTAAATACCTTGCTTACCGCAAAGAGAAAAAACGGGAAGGTCCGGTAAAGCCCTGCGGAAAGCAAAGCGTGAAACAGCTCGTGGGGCAAAATCAAGGTGTCTCCAATATCGAGATTACCGACAAGAACATCAAGGATTTTGAGCGGGTGGCGAGGAAATACGGCGTTGACTTCGCTCTGAAAAAGGATAAGACCGGAGAAATTCCAAAGTACCTTGTCTTCTTCAAAGCTCGTGACGGCGATGCTCTGACATCGGCGTTCAAGGAGTACACGGCAAAAGCCGACCGCAAAAAGGAACGCCAGTCCGTGCTCAAAAAGTTGCGTAAGTTCAAAGATATTACTGCTGACCTCGACACGCCGAAGGTTCGCAAGAAGGAGCTGGATGCACGATGAAGAATGTGAATTACAAAAAGCTCCTCATTCCCAATATCCCGTATGTGTTTATAGGGCTTCTCGCCACAAAGCTCGGACAGGCAGCTCGCCTTGCACCGGGCTTTGATTTTTCCTCCAAGGTATTGCACATCATGGATGGGCTGACAATGGCGTTTGAAAACATCATGCCGAGCTTTCACCCGATTGACCTGCTTGTTGGTATCGCTGCCGCAGTTATCATTCGATTGGCGGTATATGTCAAAGGCAAGAACGCCAAGAAGTTCAGAAAGAACCTGGAATACGGCTCTGCCCGTTGGGGTACACGGGAGGATATTGCGCCCTTTATGGACCCCGTGTTTGAGAACAACATTATTCTCACACAGACGGAAAGCCTTATGATGTCGAACCGTCCAAAAGACCCGAAGAACGCCCGAAACAAGAATGTGCTTGTCATCGGCGGCTCCGGTTCCGGCAAGACGAGGTTTTTTCTGAAGCCAAACCTTATGCAGTTACACAGCTCATACGTTGTGACTGACCCGAAAGGTAGTGTGGTCTGTGAGGTTGGCAAACTGCTTGAACGCAACAACTACAAAATCAAGATTTTTAACACTATCAACTTCAAGAAGTCCATGCACTATAACCCCTTTGCTTACATTCACAGCGAAAAGGATATTTTGAAGCTGGTAACGACCCTCATCACCAACACGAAAGGAGATGGGAAATCCGGTGATGAGTTCTGGACGAAAGCGGAAACGCTTTTGTACTGTGCTTTGATTGGCTACATTCACTATGAAGCACCGCCCGAAGAACAGAATTTCACGACTCTGCTTGAGTTCATCAACGCTATGGAAGTCCGAGAGGATGACGAGGAATACAAAAACCCCGTTGACCGTATGTTTGAGGAACTGGAAGCGGAAAAGCCCAACCACTTTGCTGTAAGGCAATATAAAAAATATTCGCTTGCGGCTGGCAAAACAGCTAAGTCGATTTTGGTGAGCTGCGGTGCTCGCCTTGCTCCCTTTGATATTGCGGAGCTTCGTGAAATCACCATGTATGATGAACTGGAGCTTGATACCCTCGGAGACAAAATCTTTCTCAACGAGAAGGACAAAAAGGACAAGCGGTTTCAAAAGACGGCTCTGTTCCTCATTATGAGCGATACCGATTCGACCTTTAACTTTTTAATCTCCATGATTTACACGCAGCTTTTCAATCTGCTTTGCGAGAAAGCCGATGACGTTTACGGCGGCAGATTGCCCGTTCACGTCCGCTGCCTTATCGACGAGGCGGCGAACATCGGTCAGATTCCGAACCTTGAAAAGCTCGTAGCAACCATCCGAAGCCGTGAAATCTCTGCCTGTCTTGTCCTGCAGGCTCAATCCCAGTTAAAGGCTTTGTACAAGGACAATGCCGACACAATCATCGGTAACATGGATAGTCGTATCTTCCTCGGCGGTGCTGAACCGACCACGCTGAAAGAACTAAACCAGTCTCTCGGCAAGGAAACAATCGACACGTTCAACACCGGGGAGAGTCGTGGCAGAGAGGTCTCCCACTCTCTCAATTATCAGAAGCTCGGTAAAGACCTTGCAACGATAGATGAGCTTGCCGTCCTCGACGGTGGCAAGTGTATTCTGCAGCTTCGTGGTGTACGTCCGTTCATGTCGAACAAGTACGATATAACCAAGCACCCGAACTACAAGTATCTGTCCGATGCAAACCCGAAAAACAACTTTGATATTGAGAAGTACCTCTCCACTCAGCTCAAAACGAAACCGGATGAAGTCTACCAGGTTTACGAGGTGGACGCATCCGATGATGTGTCAGCAACCGCTTAACAGCGGTTTTTATCATAGATAAGACATCAAAGACAGAACGACCACTTTCAAAAATCAAATCAAATAAAATTTTTGAAAGGAGTGCCGAACGTCAAAATCTGTGGTCTGTGCATTTGCACTTTTGCGTTTGGCTATGTGAAAATTATGGAATTTTTTAACTCTGCTGTTGGTGTTCTTCAGACTCTCGTTATCGCTCTCGGTGCCGGTCTCGGTATCTGGGGTGCAATCAATCTGCTCGAAGGTTACGGTAACGACAACCCCGGTGCAAAGTCGCAGGGTATGAAACAGCTCATGGCGGGCGGCGGTGTCGCCCTCATCGGCATCACCCTTGTACCTCTGCTTACCGGTCTTTTCGGCTAATTCCGAAAAAATGTACCCACTAACTAAAACCCTTGGCTCCCACTCTGTAATGGGTGGGAGCCGGAAAGGAGGGATTCACCGCCTATGGACAAGGTGCTTAACTCGATTGCTGAATGGCTGAAAGAGATATTGGTTGGCGGCATCGTCAGTAATCTCTCCGGTATGTTCGACAGCGTGAACAGCCAAGTCGGTGAAATCGCAGGTCAGGTAGGTGCAACTCCGCAGGCGTGGAACGGCACGATTTACAGCATGGTACGCACTCTCTCGGATAACGTCATTATCCCTATAGCGGGTGTCATACTCGCCTTTGTTATGACCTTGGAGCTAATCCAGATGGTCTCGGACAAAAACAATATGCACGGCGATGTGGATACATGGATGTTCTTCAAATGGATATTCAAAACGGCGTGTGCCGTCCTTATCGTAACAAACACATGGAACATCGTAATGGGCGTATTCGATGTGGGGCAAAGTGTTGTGAACAGCGCCGCAGGCGTAATCGTAAGCGATGCCTCCATTGACATCAACACAGTTGTCGTGGATTTGGAAGAAAGACTCATGGAAATGGATATTGGTCCGCTCTTTGGTCTGTGGTTCCAGAGCTTGTTCGTCGGGATTTGTACCTGGGCACTTACAATCTGCATTTTCATTATAACCTACGGTCGTATGATTGAAATTTATCTCGTTACCTCGGTCGCTCCGATTCCGATGGCAACGATGGTCAGCAAGGAAAGCGGCAACATGGGGCAGAATTATCTGCGCTCCCTGTTTGCGTTGGCATTCCAAGCGTTTCTCATTATCGTCTGTGTGGCGATTTATGCGGCTCTCGTTCGGAACATCGCCGTGGATACAGACATCAGTTATGCCATTTGGACTTGTATGGGCTACACGGTTCTTCTGTGTTTTACCCTTTTCAAAACAGGTTCTATGGCAAAATCTATCTTCTCGGCACATTAAGGACGGAGGTGATTCACTATGGCTTATGTGCCTGTACCAAAAGACTTAAACGCAGTTAAGACAAAGGTCATGTTCAACCTCACAAAACGCCAGCTCATTTGCTTCGGCTCTGGTGCGGCTATAGCTGTCCCTCTGTTTTTTCTGTGCAAAAGCGTAATGAACACGAGCGCAGCATCCATCATTATGATTATCGTTCTGCTGCCATTTATGCTTTTGGCTATGTACGAAAAGAACGGGCAGTCCCTTGAAAAGATTGTCCGGAACATCGTTCAGGTCTGCTTCCTTCGCCCGAAACAGAGACCTTATAAAACCAACAACTTCTATGCGGTCTTGGAGCGACAGGAAAATCTCGACAAGGAGGTATATCGTATTGTCCGACAAGCGAAAGCTCACGAGGGCGGAAAAGAGGCAAATCGAAGCCGCCATCGCAAGAGCAAAAAATCAAGATAAAAAGAAGAAATCGGCGCAGGACAGCATCCCGTTTGAGAGAATGTTTCCCGATGGGATTTGTCGTGTGAACCCCGGCTACTTCACCAAGACCATTCAGTTCCAGGACATCAACTACCAGCTCAATCAGAATGAGGATAAAACCGCAATCTTTGAGGGATGGTGTGATTTTCTGAATTACTTCGACAGCTCGGTTAAGTTCCAGTTGTCGTTTATGAACATGGCGGCAAATAAGGATACCTACGGTCAGAATATCGCCATTCCTCCGCAGGACGACGACTTTGACAATATCCGTGAGGAATATACGGAGATGCTCCGAAATCAGCTTGCCCGTGGAAACAACGGTCTTATTAAGACCAAGTATCTGACCTTTGGTATCGAAGCTGCCAATGTAAAAGAAGCAAAACCCCGCCTCGACCGCATCGAGACAGACCTGCTTAACAACTTCAAGAGGCTCGGCGTGGCGGCTGAACCCTTGAACGGCAAGGAGCGTTTAGCCCTCATGCATGGTATGTTCCACATGGATGAGCATATCGACTTTCATTTTGAATGGGAGTGGCTTGCTCCAAGCGGTTTGTCTGTTAAGGATTTTATCGCTCCAAGCTCCTTTGAGTTCAGAAACGGCAAGGAGTTCGGCGTTGGCAAAAAACTCGGTGCGGTATCTTTCCTGCAAATTCTCGCTCCCGAACTCAATGACCGTATGCTCGCCGACTTTCTCGATATGGAGTCCAGCTTGATTGTTACGATGCACATTCAGTCTGTTGACCAGACCAAGGCAATCAAAACAGTCAAACGCAAAATCACCGATTTGCAGAAGATGACCATTGAAGAACAGAAAAAGGCGGTTCGTTCCGGATATGATATGGACATCATTCCGTCCGACCTTGCCACCTATGGCAACGAAGCAAAGAAGATTTTGCAGGATTTGCAGAGCCGCAACGAGAGAATGTTCCTTATGACATTCCTCGTGCTCAACACCGCAAACAACAAGCAGCAGCTCGGAAACAATGTGTTCCAGGCATCCGGTATCGCACAGAAATATAACTGTCAGCTCACAAGGCTCGACTTCCAACAGGAAGAAGGGCTTATGAGCAGTTTGCCTTTGGGTCTCAACCAAATCGAAATTCAGCGGGGCTTGACCACATCAAGCGTCGCTATTTTTGTGCCATTTACGACCCAGGAGCTTTTCCAAAGCGGCAGCGAAGCCCTGTACTGCGGTATCAACGCCCTTTCTAACAACCTCATTATGGTGGACAGAAAGAAGCTTAAAAACCCCAACGGCTTGATTTTGGGTACGCCCGGTTCGGGCAAATCCTTTAGTGCCAAGCGTGAGATTGCAAATGTCTTCCTCGTAACCGACGATGATATTATCATCTGCGACCCCGAAGCGGAATACGGTCCTCTCGTGGAGCGACTTCACGGGCAGGTCATTCGCATTTCTCCGACCTCTCCGCACTATATCAATCCGATGGACCTAAACCTCAACTACAGCGACGAGGAAAATCCGCTGTCGCTGAAATCCGACTTTATTCTGTCTCTCTGCGAGCTTATTGTCGGCGGCAAAGAGGGCTTGCAGCCGGTTGAGAAAACGGTTATCGACCGTTGTGTGCGTTTGGTATATCGGGATTATCTGGCTGACCCCACGCCGGAAAAGATGCCGGTTCTTGAAGACCTGTATAACGCTCTGCTGAAGCAGGAAGAAAAAGAAGCTCACTACATCGCAACGGCTCTTGAAATCTATGTTACCGGCTCGCTCAATGTGTTCAACCATCGCACTAATGTGGACATTCACAGCCGTATCGTATCCTACGACATCAAGGAGCTGGGCAAACAGCTCAAGGAAATCGGTATGCTTATCGTCCAAGACCAGGTGTGGAACAGAGTAACGGTCAACCGAGAGGCACGGAAGTCAACAAGATACTACATCGACGAGATGCACCTGCTTCTCAAAGAGGAGCAGACGGCGGCATACTCGATTGAAATCTGGAAGCGTTTCAGAAAATGGGGCGGTATTCCGACCGGTATCACGCAGAACGTAAAAGACCTGCTTTCCTCCCGTGAGGTCGAGAACATCTTTGAAAACTCCGACTATATTTATATGCTCAACCAGGCATCCGGCGACCGTCAGATTCTTGCAAAGCACCTCAATATCTCTCCCCATCAGCTCTCGTATGTCACCCATAGCGGTGAAGGCGAAGGGCTGCTTTTTTACGGTTCTGTCATTCTACCTTTTGTTGACCGTTTCCCCAAGGATACCGAGCTGTACGGCATTATGACAACGAAATTGTCCGATAAACCTGCTACCGAATAAAGGAGAAAACGCCTATGAACAACAATCTGTATCTGATTCACGAGGACGACTACATCAAACACATCGACGAGAAAGTATTTCTTTACTCGTTGGTGAAGCAGCTCACGCACCACGTTGCAAGGCTTGCGCCCAATCGTGGGAGCAAGAAAATCTCCGATATGGCAAAGTGCTATGATACCGTCGCTGAAAAGATGTTCCGCTCCTGGGGTATTCCCGTGTCCTACCTTGTGTTTGACAACAAGGATGACCTTGCCACGCTGATGGAGAACGAGCTTATCGAACCGGAGGAAGCAGGCTACTATGCCTGCGACGGTGAACGCTGCTGTGAGTTCTGCGAACACTATTATTCGTCTACGGACGACAGCAAGGATGAACCCGATGAGGATGAGGACTTTGAGAAAATGATGTCTGCGCTCACTTCCGTTATCCATGAGTATTTCGGCAGTTACGTAACCGTTCACATTGTTCTTGATTAAAGGCGAGCGTACCCTGGCGAAGGAGGTGATGCCTTATGGGTAAGCGTTCGCCACGGCTTCAATTTACCGAAGAAGAACGAGCTTCCCCCGAATTGAAAAAGTCGATTCGGAAAGCGGATAAAAAGGCGGATAAGTTGGAAAAAGCCGAGGCAAAAATTCCGAAGAAAACCGTTAAACGAAAAGAGCGTGTTGTGGATGCCGATGGCAAGGTAACGACTCGGCTCTACTTTGAGGAAGTGGATAAAAAGAAACCGCCGTCAAAACTCTCTCATGCGGCGGAGACGGCTCCAATCAATTCCGCTTTGGCTATGGCTCACCGGGAAATCCGACAGTCCGAGGAAGATAATGTCGGTGTGGAAAGTGCTCACAAAATCGAGGAAGTTGCCGAGGGCGGTGTGCGGATGATTGATTCCGCACATCGCTCCCACAAGCTAAAGCCATATCGCAACGCAGCTCACGCAGAAGCAACGGCTGATAAAGCCAATCTGAAAGTCTTGAACAAGCAAGCGCAGCAGAACAATCCTCAACTCTCCAGTAACCCTTATTCCCGATGGCAGCAGAAACGAGCTATCAAAAAGGAATATATGGCGGCGAAGGCAGGAAAAAACGGAAAGAACACCGCAAAAGCAGCGCAGAAAACAGCGAAGTCGGCAAAGAAAGCCGCAGAAAACGCAAAGAAGTCGGCAGAGTTTTTCGCAAGGCATTGGAAAGGTGCTTTGATTGCCATAGCGATACTTCTTATTGTGGCGTTTCTTCTCAATGTTGTTTCTTCCTGCTCTATCATGGTGCAGAGCGGCGCTTCTGTTTTCGGCGCATCCACTTATGCTGCCGATGATGCGGATATGCTTGCGGCAGAGGCTCAGTATTGTGCTTTGGAAGCAGAGCTGCAGGAATACCTCGACAGTTATGAAACCACTCACGACTACGACGAGTACCACTACGATGTGGACGAAATTGAACATGACCCCTACGTTCTGATTTCGGCAATATCGGCTCTCCACGGACCGGAATGGACGATTGATGCGGTCGGCGGCACGATTCAAATGCTGTTTGACAAGCAGTATATCTTAACGGAAACGGTCGTAGTAGAAACACGCTATCGCACGGAAACCGACACATGGACGGACGAAGACGGCAACACGCATACAGACACCTATGAAGTACCGTATGATTACTATATCTGTACGGTGAAGCTGGAAAACTTCAATCTCTCTCATGTACCCGTGTACATTATGAGCGAGGAACAGCTTTCCATGTATGCGACTTATATGAGCACCCTCGGCAATCGTCCCGACCTGTTCCCCGATTCGTCCTATGTAAACGCCTATATCAACACCGAATATGAAGATTATGAAATCCCTGCCGAAGCTCTTTCGGACCCGCAGTTTGCCGCCATGATGAAAGAAGCCGAAAAATATCTCGGCTATCCTTATGTTTGGGGCGGTTCGTCTCCAAGCACTTCCTTTGACTGCTCCGGTTTTGTGTCCTGGGTAGTCAATAACTGCGGTGTGGGCTGGAGCATCGGACGGCTCGGTGCGGACGGTCTCAGACACATCTGCACCCGTGTATCCTCTGCCAATGTGAAGCCCGGCGACCTGGTGTTCTTCCAAGGCACTTATGATACAACAGGAGCTTCCCATGTCGGCATTTACGTCGGTAATAACAAAATGATTCATTGCGGCGACCCCATTCAGTATGCTGACCTTGGTTCAAGTTACTGGCAAAGTCATTTTCTGTCCTATGGTCGTCTGCCAAATCCGTAAAGGAGGAATTTTATGAACCCGAAAGTTGTCAAGCTCCGTGAGGAGCGTGAGAAAAACGCAGCGAAAATCACTTCGCTGCAGGAGCGAAACAAAAAGATTGATGCGGACATTATCAAGATTGAGAACTCCGACATCCTCGGTATGGTACACGAGTTTGGTCTTTCGCCCGATGTTCTGTATGAGCTTATCGTGGCAAGCAAAAAGAATCCTTTGCCCGTACCGAACCCTATCAAAAATGAAACGGAGGAAACGATTGATGAGAAATAAACTGAAAACGATTTGCTGCTTGATGCTCGCTGTACTTTGTATGGCGAGCTTTTCTATTACGGCTTTTGCTTCCGGGGGTGACGAGACGGCAACTGTGTCCGATGCGGAAACTGCCACCGACCCGAAGGAAGACATTGAGATTCCGTACAGCTACATCATCGACGAGGATGGAAACCTCGTTATCACAATAGGCGGTGTAACCGACCCGGCAGAGCTTGCAACTATCGGAACGGTCGTTACAGGCGGAAGCCGTCTGAATGTGCGTACAGGCGCAGGCATGAGTTACGAAATTATTGACCAACTCCGCCCCGGCGAGGAAGTAAAAGTTATCGGTTCGGAGGGCGATTGGTACGAAGTTATCGTTCCCGAAAAGAAAGGTTATGTTCACAGCGACTACCTGAAGCTTATCGAGAAAGCCGAGCAGAACAGCGAACTTGACTTGGCTATGCTCATGCACCTTATGAGTGTGATGTTCCAGAGCTTTGAAACTCCCGATGATACTGAAAGCGGGAAATCTCCTTTTGCCTTTACTCCCGACGGCAATCTGACCTTGATTGACGACTTCCTGCAAATCGAAGCTCCTGCAACCGAAGATTCTGAACAGATTGAAAAGCAGTTCATCACGGTTCAGTCCAAGAACGGCAACACCTTTTATATTGTAATCGACCGCAACGGCGAGACCGAAAACGTGTACTTCTTGAATCTTGTTGATGAAGCAGACCTGATGGCTCTTATGGAGGACGAAAACGGCGAAACGGCTGCGCCTGCCTGCTCTTGTACCGATAAATGCGTTGTCGGCGCTATCAATACGAATTGCGAAATCTGCCGTTCCAATATGAGTGAGTGTGCCGGTAAGGAAACCGTCACCGAACCCGAACCGACCGAGCCTGCAGAAGAACCTGCCGCTGAAAAGAAGCCCGCAAACCTCCTGCCCATTTTTATTCTCTTGATTGCAGGCGCAGCAGGTGGAGCTGTGTACTGGTTCAAGTTCAGAAAGCCTAAGACCAAGACCACCGGCAGCAGCGACCTTGATGATTATGACTTCGGAGAGGACGATGAGAAAACCGAGCTTGACGATGCCGATTTGATGGCTGAAACAGAAAATGAGGACGACGAGTAATGAGATTTTTTGATAGCTGCACCCAGCGTGTAACGCTTGCCGATGTCGCAGAAGACATTGCAAACGACCTCGCTTTTGAAAAGTATTTGAAGAAGCTCCACGAGGAGCGTGAACGTGCGAAAGCATACGCCGCACAGAAAGACAAGGAGAAAAACGCCTATGACAAAAAGACTTGTAATTGCTGAAAAACCATCTGTGGGAATGAGTATCGCCGCCGTTCTCGGTGTAAAGGACCGTAAGGACGGCTACATCGAGGGTTGTGATTATATCGTGTCCTGGGGGTTCGGTCATTTGGCGGAACTCGCCAATGCCGACACCTATGATGAAAAGTATGCCAAGTGGCGATACGACGACCTTCCTATTATTCCTGCCAACTGGAAGTATAAAATCCCAAGGGATAAATACAGCCAGTTTGAAACGCTGAAAAAGCTGATGAACCGTGCTGATGTATCCGATGTTATCAACGCCTGCGACGCCGGGCGTGAGGGCGAGCTTATCTTCCGCAACATCTACAAGATGACCGGATGTAAGAAGCCCATCTATCGGCTTTGGATTTCCTCTATGGAGGACAACGCCATTGAACAGGGTTTCCATGAACTGAAAGACGGCAAGGAGTACGAAAATCTCTTTGCCGCCGCACGCTGTCGTGAGTGGGCGGACTGGCTCGTCGGCATCAATGCGACCCGTCTGTTCTCCGTGCTGTACCACCGCACCTTGAATGTCGGGCGTGTGGTTTCTCCCACTCTCGCTTTGCTCGTTCAGCGAAAAGCTGAAATTGAAGCGTTCAAGCCCGAACCTTTTTACACCGCAGAGCTGGACTTTGGCACTTTCACAGCCGTGAGCGAGAAATTCAAAAAGAAGTCCGAAGCAGAAGCGGTTATCCCCAAGGACAATGAGCCAGTTATGGTAAAGTCCGTTACGAGTAAAGAGAAAACAGAAAAAGCTCCTGCCCTCTACGACCTTACCACACTCCAAAGAGATGCCAACAGACGGCTCGGCTACACCGCACAGCAGACCCTTGATTATGTGCAGAGCCTTTATGAAAAGAAGCTCTGCACCTATCCCAGAACCGACAGTCGTTACCTCACCGATGACATTGAAGACGGCGTGAACGCTATTGTTATCTGCTCTGCCGGTATCTGTGATGAAGCTGCACCGTCTGTAGTTCTGCCAAAGCAGATTTGCAACAGCAAAAAGGTTTCTGACCACCACGCAATCATTCCTACATTGGTTGCCGGTGAGACCGACATCGGCACTCTGCCCATCGGTGAACGTGAAATCATCAAGCTGATTGCAAAGCAGGTGCTTTGTGCCGTTTCCGAAAGCTATCGTTTCCGTGAGACGGTTGCCGTCCTTTCTTGCGGCGACAACTCCTTTACTACCAAGGGCAAAGTCGCCCAAAATGTCGGATGGAAAGCCTACAGCGAAAAGGAGCAGACTGATAAGGTTCTTCCTGAACTTGCAGATGGTGATGAGCTGAAAGTCGTAATCTCTGAAATCAAGGAAGGAACGACCAAACCGCCCTCCCACTTTACCGAAGATTCTTTGCTCTCCGCTATGGAAACAGCGGGTGCAAAGGAAATGCCCGACGACGCTGAACGCAAAGGCTTGGGAACTCCTGCTACCCGTGCCGGTATCATCGAAAAGCTGATTGCTACGGGTTTTGTGGAGCGCAGGAAAGCAAAAAAATCGGTAAATCTCATTCCGGCGAACACAGGTGTCTCTTTGATTACGGTCCTACCGGAACAGCTTCAATCCCCTCTACTCACCGCCGAGTGGGAACACAAGCTGAAAATGGTGGAACACGGCGAGTTGGATGCCGATGCGTTCATGGCTGAAATCAGTATTATGGTGAATGAGCTTGTCAAAACCTATTCCGTCATCAAAGGTGCGGAAGTGCTGTTCCCATCCGGTCGTGATGTGGTCGGAAAATGCCCTCGCTGTGGCGGTGATGTTACCGAGAGCAAAAAAGGCTTTTTCTGCGAGACCAATGACTGCCGCTTCGGTCTGTGGCGTGATAACAAGTTCCTCACCGGAAAGAAAATCACGCTGTCAAAGAAGATGGCAGCGGCTTTGCTGAGAGACGGCGAAATTTTCGTTAAAGGCATCTTCTCCGAGAAAACAGGCAAGTCCTATGATGCCACACTCGTGTTGAACGATGACGGTGTAAAAACCGTTTACAGTCTGGAATTTGGCAAGAAGTAAAAAACGTACAGACCTATGAGGACGAAAAAACCTCATAGGTCTGTATTTCTAAGCTCAACTAAAACAAAAACCTGCCCGATAAGGACAGGTCGGATAGGCTTAATCCAGTAATTCGGTTATATCGCACTTCAAGGCTTTGGCAAGACGCAGCACAATATCAAATTGAGCTTTGTTAATGTCTTTACCTTTCCGTTCATAGGCACGGATGGTATTGAGGGAAACGCCGGATTCGCAGGCAAGCTCCTCCTGTGTCAATCCGCAATGCTTTCTTGCCGTTTTCAGCTTGCTTTCGCTTTTTTCAAAGTGAGCATCGAGGACTTCGTAGCTTTTTTCGATGTCCGCTTCGTGAAGCGTCCCGTAAAGTCCGAGAAGCTCATTGTACGGAACCGTGTCGAGGATACTCTTGAATGTGCGACCGGAATACCATTGATAATGGGTCAGCATCCATCCCACCCAATAAACAGGGCTTCGTTCGTAGCTTTCGATAAGCTTTGTATCGTAGGCTTTGCCGGTGGTCTTTTCCATGACTTCTAAAAAAAGCTCCAATCCGCTTTTGCCTGCAATGTATTTGGGATTGCCACTTTCTATTTCCTCTGCAACATCGGATTGAATAAAGCGTTTCAGAAAGTCTTCGCCGTCCATTCCGAACTCGACTACTGCGTCATGGAGCATATTGCCGACAGCACGGGAAGCCTTACTCAGATATAACTGATTGTAGGCGTGGGTCGTCATTTTTCATATCCTCCCTTATAATATCCAGAACGAAAATATCGTCCATGAGCTGGTGCAGGTCTTTTTTGTGGTTTGCGTAAGTAGCTCGTGCGCTTTGGTCTCGTTCGGCTCGCTTGAAGTAATATTCCCGATAGTCGGCAACCTCGTAGCCGATAAATTCAATGCGTTCAAAGGAGCGTTCTGAAAGCAGCACAACCTGTTCGCCCAGCGTACCGAGCTTCATTGCCATATTTAAGTCCCGCAGAGAGATTGTGTTGTTCACAAAATCTTCCGCAAAGGAGAAATAAGAATCATCTGCACGATAGCCAATCATCACATCGACGTCGGCTGTCTCCGGCATAAAGCGATTCAGAATAAACTCCCTTGCATTGTTGCCGATTGGAGAAGTAATGTCGAACTTCCTGTGAGCAAGCAAAACGGCAAGCCAGTTCAGAATGTTGAACTCTCCCTGCGTCAAGTGCATGACATTCAGCCCGTCAAGGGACAAATGATATTTGTTTGAATAGCCATCATTTTTAATAGGGCAAGCCCACTCTTTTGCAAGTTCGTTGTTCTCTGTGCAGTAAAAGCCCTGTCCGTAGTCATTATATTTTTTCCCGACACCGAACTTCGGCACCTCAACGATTTGCTGAGAGCCGTGGTAGATAACTATATTCTGTTTCATAGCCGCCTCCGAAAGTAATACTGTGGTATTAGTTATTTTCATTATAATACTGTGGTATTAGTTTGTCAAGGGGTACGCCGAAAAATACACCGAAAATATACAAATCGAAAGGAGAAGTCTATGGCTGAAAATGAAAAGCAGACCAACAAAGAACGGCTGAAAGATATTACCGACAGCATAGAGCGTGGGATTCAAGACCTGTTTCAGTCGGATAAGTACGCCGAATATCTCCGCACGATGAGCCGTTTTCACAAATACAGCGTAAACAACACCATGCTCATCTATATGCAGAAACCCGACGCCACTTTGGTAGCTGGCTTCAACAAGTGGAGAGACCAGTTTGAACGCAACGTGATGAAGGGCGAAAAAGGCATCAAAATCATCGCTCCCACACCCTTCAAAAAGAAAATCGAGCAGGAAAAGCGAGACCCCGACACGAATCTGCCGATGCTGGATAGTGACGGTAAAGTAATTGTTGAGGAAAAGGAAATCAAAATCCCGATGTTCAAGCCTGTAACGGTGTTTGACGTATCGCAGACAGATGGAAAGCCATTACCGCAGCTCGCCTCCGACCTTTCGGGCAACGTTCAGAACTACGAAGCCTTTATGGAAGCCTTGCGGCGCTCCGCTCCCGTTCCCATCGAAATTCTCCCTATCCGTGATGGCTCAGACGGCTATTTCTCTCTGGACAAGCAGAAAATCGCTATCCGTGAGGGTATGAGTGAAGTTCAGACCGTCTCTGCCGTGGTACACGAGATTGCCCATTCCAAACTCCACAATCAGAAGAAAATCGAGGAACCGAAAGATGCTCCGAAATACCAGGAAGTCGAAATCTTTGATGTACCGGCTCTGTTCTCTAACGGGCGTATTGCTCTTGCTGATTTGCCCGAAGGACTGTATCGTTATGATTTGCGTGGCTCTGACGATGACCCCGGTATGCCTGTAACGGTTGAGCAGAATGTAGCCGTAAATCATGCAGGTGCGATTGTTACGGCAAAGCCCCTTGACCTTGGCGAAGACGGTCGCCTGTTCTTAACCGAAGAAAATGGCTTGAACTTTGTCGGCGGCGAGATTTCCATGCAGCGTTTCTTCAACGAGCAGCAGAAAGACCGCAACACCGAGGAAGTCGAGGCAGAAAGCATTTCCTTTGCCGTATGTGCCTATTACGGTATCGCAACGGGCGACAACAGCTTCGGCTATATCGCAGCCTGGTCGAAAGATAAGGAATTGAAAGAGCTTCGTGCAAGCCTTGAAACCATCAATAAGACCTCCTCCGAGCTTATCACCGATATTGACCGCAACTATGTGGAGATTATGAAAGAGCGTGAAGCAACAATGGCGATTGAGACCGATGAAAAGCCTCTTGAAGAAATGAATATCCTCGAAATGGTGGATTATTTCATAGAGCAAGGCATGACTGAGGAACAGGCAAACGACCTTGCTAACTCCGAATGGCAGGCAAGAAAAATCAACGAAGCGGCTAATAAAAACAAATCGTCTGAACCGGTCATCGAACCGCCGGTCGAAGAAGCCACACCAATGCAAGCTCCCGATAATGGGTATATGCCCGACCCGTCCATGTCCGTGGAAGCGATGAATGCATACGGTTACACCGATTCCGATATGCTCCCTCTTTCTAAGGAGCGAGCATTGGAACTGTTCGAGCGAGATGTGCCTATTTATATGCTCTACGAGGGCAACACCGAAGCTATGGCATTTGAAGCCGAGGACATTGTACTGTTCTCCGGCTGCTTTGGTATTACCCGTGAGGATTGGGATGCCATCAAGGACGAAGTGCCGCCGATGGATTTGGAGCTTATCCGGCAGAAACGTGAGCAGGCGTTTCTTGAAAGCCCAGGCGACACCTACGCCATCTATCAACTAAAGCGCAATGATTCGACCGCAGACATTCGCTTTATGAACTCCGAGTATTTGCAGAAAAAAGGCATCGAACCGCAGTACGAAAACTACGAGCTTGTTTATACCGGAGCTTTGACCAAGGACGGAAGCCAACTTGAAAAGCTGGAGGATTTGTACCGCATTTTTAACATTGAGCATCCGCAGGACTTCACGGGACACAGCCTCTCTGTCAGCGACATCGTGGCACTAAAGCAGGCGGGCGTGGTATCATATCACTATGTTGACAGCATCGGCTACAAGGAGCTGACAAATTTCCGCACGACCGAGAATTATCTGAAAAATGCCGAAATGCAGATGGAAGACGATTTTGGAATGATTGACGGCATTATCAATAACGGTCCGAAAGAAGAACCCAAACCTGTCAAGCAAGCGGAAGAAACGAAAACTAAGAAACCCTCTGTTCTCGCAAAGCTCCGGCAATATCAAAAGGAAGACAGAGAGAAAACGACACAGCACAGAAGTGCGGAAAGGGATTTGATATGATGGACTTTACCAACGACGAAATGAATCTTATGTGTATCTATGACACAGGAAGCAAAACAGGGCTGATAAATGCCCTTTCCGAAATGCGAAAGGAACTGGACGCCGATGAAGTCACACTTCGTGAGTTGACCGACTCCGTGCTGAATAAGCTCTCCGCTATGACTGATGAGGACTATGAGCAGTTGGAGCTGTATCCCGATTTTGACGAGTGATTAGCCAATCGTCGGATTTTTGAGCGTTCACAGAAAAGTTAAAAGCCATAATGCGTATACTCTCTTGACGGAACGGAAATATTATGATAAAATATGATTGACCGTAGATTTTCATAAAAACATGGAGGTGCGCTATGGCATATATTACACGAGAGCTTGAACGCAAGTTCTTAAAGCTCAATGATTTTTTCAAGGTTATTCTTGTTACCGGCGCAAGGCAGGTCGGCAAAACAACGATGCTGAAGCATTTAGCTGAGAGCGACAGAACCTATGTCACGATGGACAATACAATGGCACGAGAGCTTGCACAGTCTGACCCCGTGCTGTTCTTTCAGACCTATAAGCCGCCTGTCCTTATTGACGAGGTACAGAAAGCACCGGAGCTGTTCGAGCAAATCAAAATCATTTGTGATGAGAGCGATGAAAAAGGTCTCATTTGGCTGACCGGTTCGCAGCAGTACAATATGATGAAACGAGTGCGTGAGACCCTCGCCGGAAGAATCGGCATCCTGGAGCTGTACAGTCTATCCGCAAGAGAAAAAGCAGGGCTTGTGTTCGACACGGATTTGGATTTCTCACTCGCTACCTTGCAGGCAAGACAGCGTAAACTTCCCAAAAATGATGTGGTTCAAGTATTCAATCACATTTGGGAGGGCGGTATGCCCCAGGTGCAGGGCGTGGACGATGAACTTCGGCAGGAATATTTCAATTCCTATGTTGACACCTACTTGATGCGTGATGCTACCGAGGCGGGCGGCATTACCGACACCGTTCGCTTCCGCAAGTTTCTTGTGGGCTGCGCTTCCCTTGTTTCGGAACAGGTCAATTATTCCACATTGGCTGAATCCGCCGACATTGCACCGAGTACCGCAAAAGAGTGGCTGAAAATTCTTGTTGGATTAAACATCATCTATCTGCTTTCTCCCTATTCCAACAATGAACTCAAACGCCTCAGTAAAACGCCGAAGCTGTACTTCTGCGATACAGGACTCTGTTCGTATCTTTCCATGTGGCTGACGCCGGATACGCTGCGAAACGGTGCTGCAAGCGGGCATTACTACGAGAACTATGTTGTGATGGAGCTTGTCAAGAACTACGCCTATGCAAAGTCCAAGGTAAACCTCACCTACTTCCGGGATTCCAACGCAAAAGAGATTGATGTGTTTGTTGAGGAAAACAACGTCATCCATCCGCTGGAAATCAAAAAGAGCGCTGCGCCCGACCGTCGTGAAGTCAAAAAGTACAGCGTCATTGATAAGGCTTCCTTGAAGCGTGGCAACGGCGGCATCATCTGTATGTGCGAGGAGCCGATACCGATTGATGCGGATAACTGCTTTATTCCGAGCAATCTCATCTAAACAATTTCAAACAGTATAAGAAAGCATCTCTGCGGAGGTGCTTTTCTTATACCCAAAATCAAAAGAAGGAGGACAGACTATTGCCAAGCAAATTGCAATTTTACACGCAGATGGCAGACACCACCGCAAGACAAGTTACGGGCAGCTTCGGCGAATGGACGGCATTTCTTGAAACGATGGGACGGCTATATAAATATCCGTTCCATGAGCAGTTGATGATTTACGCTCAGAAGCCGAACGCAACCGCCTGTGCCGATTATGACCTTTGGAATAAACAGATGGGCAGATATGTCCGCCGTGGCTCCAAAGGGATTGCGCTCCTTGATACCACCGGCGATAATCCGAGGCTCAAATATGTGTTTGACGTTTCCGATACAGGCGGCAGGGAAAATTCCCGCCGTCTTAATCTTTGGGAATACAAAGACGAGCATCACGACTCCGTTACCGCAGATTTGGAGAACCGTTTCGGTGTGTCCGGCGAAAAAGGTCTTGCCAACCAACTGGAACAGATTGCATCTAAACTCGTAACCGAATATTGGAACGACAATCGCCGTGACATTCTCGGCATCCTTGCCGATTCCTTCCTTGAGGAGTATGATGATTATAACGTAGAGGTTGCTTTTAGAAATGCCGCTACCGTCAGCACCACCTACGCTCTTATGTCTCGCTGCGGACTGAACCCCGGCGATTACTTTGAGCATGAAGACTTTTTAAGCGTATTCGACTTTAACACCCGTGATACGATTGCCGTACTCGGTTCGGCTGTCTCCAACAGCAGCGAGCAGATTTTAAGGCAAATCGCCGTCACAGTAAAAAATTACGAGCGAGAAGCAAGCCTGCAAAGGCAGGCAGAAAGGACACAGGATTATGGAGAACAAACTGAACTACACGCAGAACGGAGATTATTTAATTCCGAATCTGACCTTGAACGAGACCGAAACGAAGCCCCTTGGCAAGTACGGTCGCATGAGGAAGAAGTATCTGCAGGAGAATCGTCCGGTGCTGTGGAACAGCATGATTTTGTCGGAGACTCTGTACCCGCATCTGAGGGAAATCGACGAGACGGCGAACCGGAGACTGGAACAGATGATGCCCGAACTGATGAAGCAGAACGGCGTGACGGAGGAACTGAAAGCCAGCGACCCGATGATGTGGACGGGCTTGATGAACAATCTCAAGCACCAGGCAGAAGAAGTAATTCTCGAAGAACTGATTCACAGTTAAGCGAACAGCTTACCCTCTTTGATGCTGGGTTGTTCCCGACAGAACAAGAACAAATCGCTATCATAGATGAAGCGGAGAGTGTAAAACCTACACCCTTCGCTTTTTCTTTTGTCCAAAGCGATATTGACGATATGCTCCGTCTCGCCAGCAATTCTGAGCATACACGAATGAATGTAACTGCCGCTTTTCAAAAGCAGAAACCGATGAAAGAAATCGCAGAACTGCTCAAAAAGGAATATCACGGCGGTGCCGGTATCAAGTCTGATAACGGCGAGTTCTCTATATGGTATGCCGAGGACGGTATTCATCTTGCAAAAGGTCGCACCGCAAGATATTCCCGTTCCGCACAGGTCGTTTCGTGGGAAAACGCCGCCGAGCGTATCGGTCAGCTTATGGATGAGGGTAAGTTTGCCTCCAATGTAGAGCTTGCCGAGGCTGAATTGCACGAGCGTACCGAGCTTTCTCATAAGCTGTGGTATCTCCGTGGGGATTTGAGCGACGATGCAAGAGATACCGGCATCCTATCCACCTTGGAAGATTACCGAAAAGGCGGTTTTCCCGATGCAACGGAACGCTTGGCAGAGGATTTGAAGAACCCTGCTATCCGTCAGAAAATCGCTGCCGATTTCTCCGCATTTATGGAAGCCTACAAGGAAGACCGCAATGTTCTGCGTTTCCGTTACCATAAGCCTGTTGAGATTTGGAAAGCTCTGCAAGACCTTGACCTGCTGAGACGAGAATACACCTCCGATATGGCAGAAGTCACTAAGGTGGGAATGTTCATCACCGAGGATGAGATTGATGCTACTTTGACCCGTGGAAGCAGCGTCGAGGGCGGTAAAGGTCGTATTTATGAGTATTTTTCCGGTGCTCACAATTCCAAAGAGAAAGCGGATTTTCTGAAAAACGAGTACGGTCAAGGCGGCAGCTCTCATGCGGTGTCGGGAAAGGGCTGGATTGAAAGCTCCGGTAGGGGTATCCGCCTGCAGAAGCCCGATTGTGCCGATGTGGAGCTGAACTGGAACAAGGTCGCCACAAGGTTTGAAAGCATTATCCGAAACGGCAGATACTTCACACCCGAAGAAAAAGCCAAATACGAGGAAATGCAGACTCGTGAGTGGCAGTTCCGCAAGCACATGGACGCATACAACGATATTAAACACGACCATCCCTACGATGTTGTGCTTTTCCAGGTCGGAGATTTCTTTGAAATGTACGGCGAGGATGCAAAAGCCGTTTCTGACCTGCTTGACCTAAAGCTCACCACAAGAGCCGTACCCGATGCCGGACGGGTAGAAATGTGCGGTATCCCTTCTCACATTTTAGAGCAATCCGTTGAGAAAATCCGTGAGACCTACGGCGTTACCGTTGCCCGTCATAACAGCATTATAAACGAGCACACGACCCATTCTCTGGACGTTTTAGGCTCTGAAAAGGAATTACCACAGGAAGTCGAGAACGAGCCTGCAAGTGCTACTGAACCCCTGCATGAGAACCCAATCGCCACAGTTGAAGCTCCCACCGCCAAGCGGGAACTCACGCAGGCTGACATTGACGAAGCTCTCCAGAAATGGAACGGAAACATTGAAAGCAAGCGGGCTGTTGTCCGCTATATGGCAGAGCACGCCCGTGAGCGTGATACTGCGACGTGGCTCTCTAAGGAATACGGCGCAAGCGATGTATCAAAGCATTTGCACATCAACGTTACCGGCACGGACATTGATTATGAAATGTCCTGGACGAAGGTTCAGAGACGTATCGCCCAGCTCATCAAAGAGGACAGTTTTTTCACCGAAGCCGAGCAAGACGCATTTGAGCACATTGACCCTGTTGTTATCCGTGAGGCTCTTGCCGAGCGTGGCATTGTGAACGGCGAATCGGTTGACCCCGAAGCTCCGGACAGCGACTCTTTTATTCAGCAAGTGTTGAATGACACAGAGCAGATAAGCCGTGATGAGCAGCGTATTTCTGACGAAGCTTTCGCAAGTGAGCACCTTATTCCCCGTGAATCCACCTATGAGATTGACGGTCGCAGATTTGTCGTTGACAGCGTAAACCTCGATTTCGGAACTGTCAGCTTGCAGGACATCACATTCCGAAACGCCACGGGATTTCCGATTTTCAGAAGCGAATCCATTGAGTTTATGCGTAGGCTTGTGGAAATCAGCGAAGCGCAGCGTATTGCGGAGCTGCCAGCAGAGCCGACCGTGGCAGAACCAACGCCCGAACTTCACAACTTCCGTATCACCGACGACCACTTGGGCGAAGGCGGCGCAAAAGCGAAGTTTCGTATGAACATGGATGCCATCAATCTACTGAAAGAATTGGAGTTTGACGGCAGACAGGCAACACCCGAAGAACAGGAAGTTCTCGCAAAATACGTTGGTTGGGGCGGTCTTGCAGATGCCTTTGATGAAACAAAGGACAACTGGAAAAACGAATTTGCGGAACTATATACCACACTCTCTCCGGAAGAATACGCCGCAGCAAGAAGCTCAACGCTGAACGCTCACTATACAAGCCCGACCGTCATCAAGGCAATCTATGAAGCTGTCGGTAATATGGGCTTTGAGACGGGCAATATTTTAGAGCCTGCTATGGGCGTCGGAAACTTCTTTGGACTTTTGCCCGAAACGATGCAGAACAGCAAGCTCTACGGCGTGGAGCTGGACAGCATTACAGGGCGAATCGCAAAGCAGCTTTACCCCAAGGCAGACATTACCGTTGCCGGCTTTGAGACCACCGACAGGCGGGATTTCTTTGACCTCGCTATCGGTAATGTGCCGTTCGGTCAGTACCAAGTGAACGACCGTGCTTATAACAAGCTCGGCTTTTCTATCCACGATTATTTCTTCGCCAAGGCACTCGACCAGGTTCGACCCGGCGGTGTGGTCGCTTTCGTAACAAGCAGATACACGATGGATAAACAGTCTCCCGAAGTCCGTAAGTATATCGCTCAGAGGGCAGAACTGCTCGGTGCTATCCGCTTGCCGAACAATGCTTTCAAGGCAAACGCCGGAACAGAGGTCGTGTCCGACATCATTTTCCTGCAAAAGCGTGACCGCCCTACCCAAATTGAACCCGACTGGGTACATCTCGGTAAGAATGACGACGGTTTTTCTATCAACAGCTATTTCATTGACAACCCCGAAATGGTTCTTGGGCGGCAGACCTCGGAGAGTACGCAATACGGCAAACAGGATTTTACGGTCGAGCCGTATGAAGACCTCGACCTCGGTGTACAGCTCAAATATGCTATTCAGAACATTAAAGGCAGTTACACAGAAGCGGAGCTGCCCGACCTTGGCGACGGCGAAGCAATCGACACTTCTATCCCTGCCGACCCGAATGTAAAGAACTACAGCTACACCGTGGTTGACGGCGAGGTTTATTACCGTGAAAACAGTCGCATGGTAAAGCCCGAACTCAACGCAACGGCAACGGAACGTGTTAAGGGTATGGTGGAACTTCGTGATTGTGTTCAGAAGCTAATCGGTCAGCAGATGGACGGATATATCTCCGATGAGACTATCCGACAGACACAAAGAGAGTTAAACGAACTCTACGACAATTTCACCGCAAAGCACGGTCTTATCAACAGCCGTGGCAACGCTCTCGCTTTTGCCGATGACAGCTCCTACTATCTGCTTTGTTCCCTGGAAGTTCTCGACGAAGACAACAATCTCAAACGCAAAGCGGATATGTTCTCTAAACGCACCATCAAGCCGAGTGAGGTCGTAACATCGGTTGACACCGCTTCGGAAGCTCTGGCGGTATCCATCGCAGAAAAAGCCTGTGTGGATATGGAATATATGTCCTCCCTCACCGGCAAAACCGAAGAAGAACTCGCAAGCGATTTGCGTGGAGTTATCTACATGGACTTCAACAGAAAGCCCGACGGCTCTTATACTTGGAGAACTGCCGATGATTTTCTGTCCGGTAATGTCCGTGAAAAGCTCGCCTACTATCAGAGAGCCTTGGATTTGTTGCCGGAGGATGCGAAGCACCGCAACGAGGTTGCCGACAATGTGGCAGCGTTGAAAACAGCACAGCCAAAGGACCTTGATGCCTCCGAGATTGATGTTCGTCTGGGTGCGACCTGGATTGATAAATCCTACATTCAGCAGTTTATGGTAGAGACGTTTGAACCGCCGTATTATCTGCGTAGAACCATTGAAGTCAACTATTCGCCGTTCTCTGCGGAATGGAACATCACGGGAAAATCTCAGCCGTCCTACAGCGATGTCAACGCCTATATGACCTACGGAACGGACAGAGCCAACGCATATAAGATTTTAGAGGATACTCTGAATCTGCGTGACGTCCGTATCTATGACACAGTAACCGACCCAGACGGCAAGGAACGCCGTGTGCTCAACTCCAAGGAAACGACCCTTGCACAGCAGAAGCAGCAGGCAATCAAGAATGCGTTCCGTGATTGGATTTGGAAAGACCCCGACAGACGGCAGGAGCTTGTCACCAAGTACAATGAGCTTTTCAACTCCACTCGCCCTCGTGAGTATGACGGCAGCCACATCGTGTTCAGCGGGATGAATCCCGAAATCAAGCTCCGTGAGCATCAGAAGAACGCCGTTGCACACATCCTTTACGGCGGTAACACCTTGCTTGCACATGAAGTTGGCGCAGGCAAGACTTTTGAAATGGTTGCCGCCGCTATGGAAAGCAAACGCCTCGGACTCTGCCAAAAGCCTCTTTTTGTCGTTCCCAACCACTTGACCGAACAATGGGCAAGCGAATTTCTCCGGTTATACCCCTCTGCCAATATTCTTGCCGCAACAAAAAAAGACTTTGAGCCGAGAAACCGCAAGAAGTTCTGCGGCAGAATTGCCACCGGCGACTACGACGCCATCATCATCGGACACAGCCAGTTTGAGCGCATCCCCGTATCGCAGGAAAGGCAAGAGCGACTTCTGCAGGAACAGATTGCGGAAATCGAGGAAGGGCTTGAGGAACTCAAAGCGAGCCGTGCGGAACGCTTCACAATCAAGTCTTTGGAGCGAACGAAAAAAGGCTTGGAAACAAGACTTTCCAAATTGCAGGACAACACCCGTAAGGACGATGTTATCACCTTTGAACAGCTCGGCGTTGACCGCCTCTATGTGGACGAGGCGCACAGTTTTAAGAACTTATTCCTCTACACGAAAATGAGAAACGTGGCGGGACTTTCGACTACCGATGCACAGAAGTCCTCCGATATGCTCTTGAAGTGCCGCTACATCGACGAGATGACCGACAGCCGAGGCGTTGTGTTCGCAACGGGAACGCCGGTCAGCAACTCTATGACGGAGCTGTACACGATGATGCGGTACTTGCAGCACGATACCATTCGCAACAAGGGCTTGGCGCACTTTGACTGCTGGGCTTCGACTTTTGGAGAGACCACGACCGCCATTGAGCTTGCACCGGAGGGTACGGGCTACCGTGCAAGAACGAGATTTGCCAAGTTCTTTAATCTGCCGGAGCTTATGAACCTGTTCAAAGAAGCGGCAGACATCAAAACCGCCGACCAGCTCAATCTCCCGACACCGAAAGCAATCTATCACAACGAAGTGGCACAGCCCACCGAAATCCAACAGGCTATGGTGCAAGAGCTTTCCGAACGAGCCGCTAAAGTTCATGCAGGAACAATTGACCCGTCCGTGGACAATATGCTCCGCATTACCTCCGACGGTCGTAAGCTCGGACTCGACCAGCGTATCATCAATCCGAACCTTCCCGATGAGCCGACAAGCAAAGTCAATATGTGCGTGGACAACATTCATCGCATTTGGGAGAAAGGGCAAGAAAACAAACTGACACAACTCGTGTTCTGCGACCTCTCGACACCGAAAAGCTCTGCGACAAAGAAGGTTGCAAAAGCTCCTGCCGGTAATTTAGACAGTCCGGAGCTTCGAGCCTTGGAGCATCTTGCAGGAAAAGACAGCACAGCCGAAGAAGCCGACTTTACCGTATACGACGACATCCGTGAGAAACTTGTCGCAAGAGGTATTCCGAGAGAACAGATTGCTTTCATCCATGAAGCAAACACCGAAGCCCGGAAAAAGGAATTGTTCAGCAAAGTCCGTTCCGGTCAAGTTCGTGTGCTTATGGGTTCTACCTTTAAGATGGGAGCCGGCATGAATGTCCAGGACAGACTTATCGCTCTGCATGACCTTGACGCACCGTGGAGACCCGGCGACCTTGAGCAGCGCAGCGGTCGTATCATTCGCCAGGGTAATATGAATCCCGAAGTCCACATTTATCGCTATGTCACCGAAGCGACCTTTGATGCGTACCTTTGGCAAACCCTTGAAAACAAGCAGAAATTCATCAGTCAGATTATGACGAGCAAATCGCCCGTCCGAGCCTGCGACGATATTGACGAAACCGCATTGTCTTATGCGGAAATCAAAGCTCTGTGTGCAGGCGACGAGCGTATCAAAGAGAAAATGGACCTCGATGTTGATGTCGCTCGTTTGAAGCTGATGAAGTCGAACCACCAAAGCCAGCAGTACCGCCTGGAGGATAACCTCCTACGCTATTTTCCCGAACAGATTGAGCAGAGCAAAGGATTTATTGCAGGCTTTGAAGCTGATATGAAAACGCTTGCTGAACATCCGCACCCTACAGACGGATTTGCGGGTATGACGGTTCGTGGCGATGTGTTGACCGATAAGGAAAATGCCGGTGCTGCCCTTGTCGATGCTTTTAAGGAAGTAAAGGGCTTAGACCCTGTTCCGGTCGGCAGTTACCGTGGTTTCCAAATGTCGCTGACTCTGGAGGACTTCGGGCGTGACTACGTTCTGACCCTTAAAGGACAAATGACCCACCGTGTTACCCTCGGCAAAGACCCTCGTGGTAATTTGACAAGAATCGACAATGCCTTAAACGGCATGGCTGACCGTCTGGCAACCGTACAAAGCAAGCTGGAAAGTCTCTATTCACAGATGGAGACCGCAAAGCAGGAGCTTGGAAAGCCGTTCCCGCAGGAGGACGAGCTGCGTGTGAAATCCGCAAGGCTTGCGGAGCTGAATATCGCTCTGAATATCGACGATAAAACACCGCTTGAAGCGATGGCAGAGGAAACGCCAACAAAAAACGAAGTCGCAAAATCCGCAAGACCGTCCGTTTTGCAGAAGCTCCACTCCTATGAGAAGCAGAGCAAATCAGTAACGGTAGAACCGAAAAAATCTCAAGAGGAGGTACTTTGACAATGGATAATGAAATGATTTCCGTGCTCGTTGTAGAGCCGGAGAAAAAGCCCTATGTGAAAGAAATTTCATCCGGACTTTCTTCGTTGCAGAAAGAGGTAGGCGGCTATATTCAAGCCGTCTACCCTTACGAAGAACCCGTCGCAATCATTTGCGACGAGGAAGCAAAATTGAAAGGAAGTCAACTGAACCGAGCACTTCGTGATGAAGACGGCAAGATTTACGACATTGTTGCCGGTACTTTTCTTATCGTGGGTTTAGGCGAGGAAGATTTCTCCTCGCTCAAACCCGAACACACAAAGCAATTCAAGGAAAAGTTCAATACGCCGGAAATGTTTATGCGGCTCAACGGCAAGCTGGCGGTGCTGCCGCTTGAGGATGTGCGAGCGAAAAAGCCTTCCATTCTGCAAAAGCTCAACGATATAAAGAGTGCGGAGAAGCCTCACGCCGCTAAGAAATCACACACAAGGGAGGAACGCTGATGACTAACGAAGAACTGAATACGGCATTGTATGAAAAGCTATTTGCCGAGCAGCAGGACTTCAAAGGGTGGCTGGTAAAACAGCCGCCCGAAGAAATCCTTAAACACGCCTACGAATATGTTATCCGTGAGGATATTGTAATTGAAATGGAATACCACGACTTGACCGACGAAGAAGCAAAAGCGTTGCTTGCAGACAAGAAGCCCTTGCAGTATATCTACAATATTTATGAGGACTTGGAGGGCGGTCATATGGACGAAATCAGAGATTGTATCGAATCCAGAGCCAGGACCTGCATTGCAGAACAGCGTGAGGCACTTCGCAGTCTTCCGGTCTATATCTTTTCAGCGACCTTTGCCCAAGAACACGGTGAGCTTGATGAGTACCGAGCTTCTTTCAGAGCGAATGTGGAATGCAAAAACGCCATTGAAGAAGCGATTGCCGACCACTACAGCGATAACCGTTTTGACGGTTCTTGTGTGCAGGAGGTTGTTGACCGTTTTGGTGCGGAGCGTGTTTCCTTTGTACTTGCCAACACAATTCAGCACAAGGACTGGGACGGTCGCATCTCCACGGAAAATAAGGACTGGGCAAAAAACGAACCTGTTCCCAACGACTATGATGCGTGGCACGGGAAAAGAACCGTAGAATATTCCTGCGGTCAAGCTCATCCCGGTCTTATCAATCTGTTCGTCAACCGTTTCCGAAAAGAGCAGCAGCTTGAAAAAGAGAAAAAGCCGTCTGTCCTCAAAAAGCTGAATGAGGCAAAAATGGATATGCCGAAAAAGTCTCCCGGCAAGGCAAAGGAGGCTGAGTTGTAATTGGCAAACCGCAACCGTCCCATTCAAGTAAAGTTTCGTGTGACACCGGAGGAGCGAGCCTTGATTGATAAGCGTATGGCACAGGCAGGCACTATCAATATGGCGGCATATCTTCGCAAAATGGCTATCGACGGATATGTAGTCAAGTTGGAGCTGCCCGAACTCCGTGATTTGATTTCCTTGCTCCGCCGTACAAGCAACAATTTCAATCAGATTGCCCGCAGAGTAAATTCTACGAACCGCATTTATGAGGATGACATTCACGAAATGAAATTGATGATTGATAAGACTTGGGAAGCGACCAACAAAGTCCTCGAAAAGCTCGCCGCCATCGACTGACTTCGGCATCCTTGCTCATCACCTTATTTTACGGTATGATGTAGTCAGATGAAAGGAGGGACTTTCGATGAAGGTCATTTTGAAGATACTGTTTGCGCCCGTAATTGCAGCCCTTGCCATAGTAATTTGGATTTTTGCCTTGACCCTCAGCTTATCCGCCTGGGTATTTGGTATCCTCGGCACGGTCTTTGGTATCCTCGGCTTGATAACGCTGCTGTTCATCAACACTACTAACGGCATCATCATTCTCGTGTTTGCTTTTCTCGTCAGTCCCGTGGGACTTCCGATGCTGGCAGCGTGGACGATTGGACAAATGCAGAGATTTCGCTACTTCGTGCAGGATGCAATTTACGGATAACACAACTTCCGACCAATTTGGTCGGAAGTAAAAAAGACGAGTATGGCTTCGGCGGTACTCGTCCTTTTACATAGAGGGAGGTGAATGACCATAGCGACAACACGCATTATTCCGATGCACATTACCAACGGCAAGACGCTTGCACAATCTATTTCCGACAGAACCGATTACGGCTTAAATCCCGAAAAAACAAATGACGGCGAACTGACCTCTGCCTATGCTTGCGACCCTCGTTCCTTCGCATCAGAGGTTTTAGTTTCAAAAAGGCAGTACAAAGCCTTTACCGGAAAGGATGAAAAGAGAGATGTGCTTGTTTACCAGGTTCGTCAATCCTTTAAGCCCGGCGAAATAACGCCGGAAGAAGCAAATCAAATCGGCTATGACTTCGCTTCTCGCTTTCTCAAAGGAAAACACGCTTTCATTGTTTGCACCCATACTGATAAAGCCCACATTCACAATCACATCTATTGGAACGCCGTTACACTTGATTGCAAACGGAAGTTCCGAGATTTCCGCAGGTCGCACAAAGCCGTGTCAAGACTGAGCGACCTTATCTGTACGGAACACCGGTTGTCGGTAATTGAAAACCCGAACCGTGGCAGCACCGCCTACAACAAGTGGCACGGCTTTAAGGGAAAGCCCTCTAACCGTGAGCTTTTGCGAATTGCCATAGATGAAGCTCTTGAGCAGAAGCCACACGATTTCGACGCCTTTCTTTCGCTTCTTGCCGAGCAGGGTTTTAGCGTAAAAAACGGAAAGCATCTTACTTTCGCTCATGCCGACTTTAAGCAAAATATCCGTATGTACACTTTGGGCGACGAATACTCAGAGGATGCTATCCGAGCCATCATCAAAGGTCAGAAAATCCATCAGCCGAAGAAACGCAGAACGGTGTGGGATAAGAACAGACCGCAGACCATTATCGACATTCAAGCAAAACTCGCTTCCGGTAAAGGCGAAGGCTACCGACGTTGGGCTACAGTTGAGAATCTGAAGCGAATGGCAAAAACCAAGCTCTATATGGACGAGCATGGCTTCAGCTATGATGCGATGACGGAACGCAAAACGGAATTGTCGGCAAAAGAAAAAGAGCTTGCTACAAAAATCGCAGAAGCTCAAAACCGCATTGCGGAAGTAAATGTCTTAAAGACCCAAATCGTTAATTATTCCAAAACAAAGGATGTGTATGTCGCCTATCGCAAGTCCGGTTACTCTAAAAAGTTTTTGGAGGAACACGAGGCTGACATCATCATCCATAAGGCGGCGAAAAAGGCTTTTGACGAATTGGGCGTAAAGAAACTCCCAACCGTTAAGAGCCTGCAGGTGGAATTTGCGGAAAAGCTCGCAGAGAAAAAAGAAGCGTATGCAGAACTCAAAAAGGTTCGTGACGAGCTTCGAGACCTTACCGTTCACACGGCAAACTATGAAGAATTGCGTGACCTCGCCCAGCGAGATCCACGCAAAGAGAAAGAGCACGGTCGTGAATGACCGTGCTCAATTTAGCGTCGGAACGATGCGTAGCCGCAGATGGAATCTGTGTTAAAGGGGTTCGGGGCTGTTGCCCAGACAAGCGATTTATAGGCTCCTGCTTCGGCAGGAGTCTATAAATTTTGCACGAGTGGGTACCGCCGTGCCCTGCTTGCCAAGTAAGTTTTGCTCTTTTCCGCAAAAGTTAAGTTGCAAGAGTCCACAAGCCACACTTTATACAGGTCGATTACAGTATAAACTCTTTTTCACAAATACTCTTTCAGCTTTTTTGACCTTGACGGATGGCGAAGTTTTCTCAATGCTTTTTCTTCTATCTGCCTTACTCTCTCTCGTGTAATATTAAACTCACGACCTACTTCTTCTAAAGTCCGTTCACGACCGTTGAACCCATACCGTAATTTTAATACTGATTCTTCACGAGGTGTAAGCGTAGACAATACATCGGAGAGAACTTCTCCCAACATTTTATCATGGGTAGTCTGGAAGACATCTTCATCGGAAACTACAGTATCCGGTATTATACTTCCCAACATTGTGCCAACCATTGCATCTCTATTCTCGCTCTCGCCATATTCACCAGAGTACAGTTCAATCAAATCTTCGATTCTGAGATTTGGAATCATCTGTGCAACGACTATTTCTGCATCCTTATCAGAACATCCCAACTTATCCGTTATCATTTTGCGGGCTTTTTCACATTTCCACAAATCAACGCACTCAATACATCCATGTCTTTTTAAGAGTGGGTAAATTGCAAAATAATTTTCTTTTTGATGTACGGGATAATAAACAAGAGGGCGGCGTGTGGCTTGTTCTCGTGATATGTTTTGCAAAATCCAAAGCGTTGCGTAAGAAGCAAACGCCCCAGATGTGTCGGGGTCGTATTTGTCAACAGCAATAATTAAGCCAATGCAGGCATAACCGATTGCATCTTCAATATCCATATCGAATGCTTCTGCTCTTTGCAGAGCAACTCGTAAGGCAATGCGTAAATGCATTTCAATCATGCGAGACCGTGCATATTCGTTGCCATCAACCACTTGATATTTAAGCTGCTTTATTTCCAATCTCTGCGGAGGAATGATGTCTCTAACATCATTTATGAATGGCTCTAACGAGGGATTTAATTCGACAATCCTTTTATAGACTGCTTCATAATCGCTTTGAGCAAAATCATCATACTCATCATCGTCAACTGCAGAAGCAGACGAAGGAGATTCGCTATATACAAGAATTCCTTTGGAAGTGATTGAATTACTGAGCCAGTCGAAATCTTGAATGGGAAGGTCGTGTTCATCTGCACAATCCATAATTTCGTCAAAGGTGACATATCCTTGCTTATTTGCAAGGTCAATAAGATAATTGAATGCCTCTTGGCGAATATCCTTTCCCATTCAAGTTCACCTCTTTTCATTTAGAACATAATTTTAAAATGTCTTCGCTCAAAACATCTTCGTTGAACTTCTCTTGAAATTCTTCAATGAAGTCGTATATGTTATTTGCATAATCTTCTGGAGCGCTTGCTCCTTCGATTAGTTTTTCATAAAGAACATCAACACCACCACGCACATAGCTGTCGAAGCGTTCCTCATCGGCAGGGTCTTCACCCATATGTCTAAAGGCTTTATCAATTCGTTTATCCTCATCTGGTTCATACACCTTATCCAGCAGCATAATCAATCTGAAATTAAACATGAGTTCTTCTTGTGAATAAATAACTCTGTCACCCATGACATTCTGATTATAGACTTGATTAGTTTCTGGATTCTTTGTGTCATCCACATCAGCACAGCGACCATAAAGGAAGCCAACAAGCGGAGCGTTCGTATAGACATCAACATTACGCTCAAACAATTTCGCTTTACTTGCATCGTCGAAAACACTTGTCAAAGCATCAACACGAACAGCGTGTATTCCTTTGAAACGATATTGCTTATCAAACATTGTTCTCCCTCCTTACACCAAAATTGTTTCAAACTCGTTCTTCTTATCGAAGTGATGGCGTGAACCAATTTTGTCACCCATGTATTCCTCTGCAAGCTCACCATCGGTATCCTTAATGAAAATGATAACTTGCTCGGCGGTATTAGGTAACGATTCGCATACGGTTTTGATTCTTCTCTTATCGAATGCAGAAAGCGGTGCATCCATCACAAGCGGATAAGGCTCGGAGGAAAGGAGTTTTGCGTCTTCATCAGTAGCATTTCGATTTTCTCTCGCCATTTTGATAATACCGGTAATGAACGCAAAGATTACAGAAATACTCTGTGCGGTAGAAGTCTCCACATCGCCATCGTAATCATCCGCATAAACGGAGATATGGTATTTTTCGTCGATAGTCAGAGACAACCCGCCTTCATAGATGGTTTTGAAGATTTCGTTGATTGTCGTTTCAAGTTTTCTGCGGATTTCAGCTTCACTTGAAACATAAACTGCCTGCAGCTCCTTGTAGATTCGTTCTGCATAAGCCTTATAAATTTCAATCTTCTTATTTTTGTCATCAAGAAGTGTAAGGTTACGGCGCTCTGTGTCAGCTCGACCGGCTTCTTTTTCAAACCCTCCCTTTTTTATGAGAAGCTGGTCACGCTCTGTCTGACTCTTTTTGATTGTTTGGTCGCAGAGCTGAATTCCAGCAGAGGCTGCGAATGTATAACTATTATCAAAAGCGAACAGATAAATTTTACAATGTCGATACTGTTATAACTTTTGTCTGTTTCATTTAATGTCAGCGGCTTTGAATTTATACATGTTTTTAAATTGTCCATAAAGTACCCCAAAAATTTTTGTTTATAACTTACCTTCTTTAAATTCTTTTACAAACCAAACATTATCTGCCGTGAACGTTTTGCCGTTTAAGTATGACAGCTCGCCCGCATTTTCGTCAAGGTCAAACGTCAATCTGTAAGAATATAAAAACTGCTTTTTATACCCAAGCTTTTTGTTGAGTTCGTTTGTGCCGTATTTTCCGTCGCCGAGAAGCGGATGACCTATGGAGGCGAAGTGCGCTCTTATCTGGTGGGTTCTGCCCGTGAGCAGGTCAACCTCTACCAAGCTCAAATTGTTTTTGTAATCGTTTTGAATAACTCGGTATTTTGTTTTTATTTCTTTTGCGTCCGGCTTTGGGTGAGAGTATATTCTCACCTTATTTTTATTTTCGTCCTTTATGAGCCAGCCCTCAAGCAGTCCGCTTTTTCTCTCCATAACTCCGTGCACCACGCACAGGTATGTCTTCTTTAAATTGCGGCTTTTCATTTGCGCGTTGAGAATTTTTAATTTGCTCTTTATTTAAAGTTTTAACAATTTCAGCAAATCGGTGCTTTTGGTATTCCTTACAGCAGAGAATACGGCGGCCAGGGTGCAGACGTTCTGACATACATACTGTGCATGGAAGAGATGTCTAAAGTAGATGCTTCCACAGGTATTACACTGTCCGTACATACATCTCTTTGCTGCCCTTGCATCAATGAGTTTGGTACAGAGGAACAGAAACAGAAATATCTCAGACCCCTGGTTGA
>OQVT01000098.1_pt1 | contig 34179 bp, 23 predicted proteins | sample 1691561 | NCBI WGS metagenome assembly OQVT01 (sample SAMN03418260, study PRJEB22391) | human gut metagenome | biome: human-gut; feature: organic feature; material: feces | host: Homo sapiens | place: Tanzania | collected 2013-01 | reverse complement strand
ATCTCCTGTAATGGAAGTCTTCAAAGACTATATCACCAATGGCGCAATGGAAAGCGGTAAGTCAATGGATAACTTTGTGGTGGCTGAAGCTGGTAAAGGGCAATTCACTCCAACAGCTGTTGCCGGAGGTCCAGAAGGTAAGAACTGCATCGTAATCCATGGTAATGCTAATGCTGCAAATGAATGGGATACTCAGTTCTTCATCTATACTCCAAAGATAAATTGGAAGGCTGGTGACCAATATAAGATTTCATTCTACTACAAGGCTTCCGAGAACATCGGTTCTGCTACTCAGTGTCACGGTGCTCCTGGCGGTTATATCCACTGGGCTTGTCTCCCTGCCAATCCCAACTTTACTACCAAGTGGCAGAAGTATGAGATGACAGGAACCATCCCCTCACAGGTTACAGATGCTAACCCCATGCACTCCATTGCCTTCAATCTCAACATAGGTAAGGTTGATCACGCTGTTAACTACTATTTCGCCGATGTTCACTGGGGTATTATGGAAAAGACCAACAAGATTGAACTCACCGATGAAGAGAAGAAGGATACCTTGACTTGGGCTATGGATCAGTGGATTACTGGTATGATGAAGGCTACCAACGGCTACGTTACCAGTTGGGACGTAGTGAATGAGGCGCTCGCAGGAGCTGACCTCGACGGCGACGGCAAGTATGATCTGCAGTCAGCTACTCGTGGTACTGTAAGTGCAGATGATGCTGCTAAGAACTTCTACTGGCAGGATTACCTCGGTGATGTTGACTATGTGCGCACCGCTGTGAAACTGGCTCGTCAGCGCTTCGCTGAGAATGGTGGTGAAGGTGAACTGAAACTCTTTATCAATGACTACAACCTCGAGTCAGACTGGGACGATAATATGAAGGCTAAGTCGCTCGTGAAGTGGATTGAGGAATGGGAGAAGGACGGTACTAAGATTGATGGTATCGGTACGCAGATGCACATTTCTTACTATGCTAACGAGGCAACACGCAACTCGAAGTTCCAGCATATTGTGAAGATGTTCGAAATCCTTGCAGCTTCAGGTAAACTCGTGAAGATCTCTGAACTTGATCTGGGTTATGTGGATGCAGACGGTAACCTCCTGAAGACTCAGGATCTGACCGATGAGCAGCACAGAGAGATGTCTGAATACTACAAGAATGTTATTGCTGCATACTTCAAGTATGTGCCTGCTGCACAGCAATACGGTATCACCAACTGGTGTATCACCGATGCTCCTGCCAACAGTGGATGGCGTGCAGGCGAGCCTGTTGGACTTTGGGACAGCAACTACAACCGCAAGCATTGCTATGCTGGTTTTGCTGACGGTCTGGCTGGCAAAGGCACCGTAGAATAAGAAACTAGTTTTTATTAATACTTCAAGGATAACGTGTTTATCCGGCACGAGGACTGTGTCTCTGGCACGGCCCTCGTTTGTTTATCTACTTTTTATGGTGTAAAGATGCTCTTATCTGACAAAAAATGAGTATCTTTGCATGTCTAAAACTATGGATAGATGAATGATATAAAACAAATGATTATTGGGGTGGGGGCTTGTTGCTTCCTGCTATTCATAATGGGATGTGGCGGTATGCGTAAACCAGCAAAACAAAGCCAAACGCTACCCGGTATTTTTCCCGATTATACTGATGTGACTATTCCATCAAATATCGCACCACTCAACTTCATGATAGAAGGCGCTGAACATATTCAGGCGCGTTTCCTTGTGGACAACAAGGAAATATTGGCTGTGAATGGTGACGAAGTTATTGATATTCCCGAAGACGACTGGCAGAACTTGTTGCAACAGACTGTTGGAAGGAAAATGCAGGTAGAGGTGGCTGTCTGGGATGAAAAGCATCCAGATGGTATCGGTTATCGTCCATTTAATATTTCTGTGGCAAAGGATAGTATTGATCCTTGGATTGCCTATCGACTGATAGAACCTGGTTACGAAGCATGGCGATTCATGGGCATCTATCAACGTGAACTCGGCAGTTTTACTGAGCGCGAGATCATATCTAATAAAACTACAAAGAGTGCTTGCATCAACTGTCATCATTTCGACCGGCGCTCAGCGCAGCGCATGATGTTTCATGCTCGTGGAGAGAATGGCGGCACAATATTTCTTGATCATGGACAACTGAAAAAGGTGGATCCTAAGAAAATGGGACCACAGAAAGGTGCTGTCTATCCTGCATGGCATCCCGAAGGCAGATACATCGCTTTTTCATCGAACACCACCAATCAAACCTTCTTCGGTCAGGGGCGTCAGCCACTGGAAGTCTATGACCGTGCCTCAGACTTGATATTGTATGATACTAAAGAGAATCAGGTGACTGCAGACAATCGTTTTCTCAATGAAGAAAGAATGGAGACCTTCCCTGCTTGGTCGCCCGATGGTAAGTGGCTCTATTTCTGTTCGGCACCTGCCAAGAAACTTCCTGATGAGCGCAAGGAGATGCATTATTCTATCCTGCGCGTGGCTTTCGACAGTCAAACAGGACTGTTGGGAGAACAGGTCGATACCTTATATAATGCGCGTATGGAAGGAGGAAGTGCTTCGTTCCCACGAATCTCTCCCGATGGTCGATACCTGTTGTTTACCTTGGCAGACTATGGTACATTTCCTATTTGGCACAATGAGGCTGACCTGAAGATGATAGATTTGACGACAGGTAAACCAGTGGATGTGGATGCGTGGAACGCAAAGGATCAGACAGATAGCTATCATGCGTGGTCTGCTAATGGCAGATGGGCAATGATTGCCAGCCGGCGCCTTGATGGTCGTTATACTCGTGTATATTTCGGTTACCTTGATGCTAATGGCAAGGCACACAAACCTTTCTTGTTGCCACAGAAAGATCCGCGCAGCAATACTCAGCGACTGAAATCATATAATATTCCTGACTTTGTGGATGGCAGGGTGGAAATGCCCCAAGAGGCAGTAGAACTATTTCGTTGTCCCGATAAACTGATACAATGATGAAAATTTCCAAAATATCAACATCTGTGGCAATGGCTTTGTCTGCCCTTGCTCTCTTTGTAAGCCTTTGGCTCGTATGGTATAATAATTTTTATTATGTCTTGAAATGGATGGAGAATTATACCTTCTATAGTTCGTCGTCTGACATGATATTCCTTGGTGCGGAAATGCCAGGAGACGTTTTGAAGGTTGTTGGAGCCTGGCTGATGCAGTTCTATTATTATCCAGTTATAGGTGCTGCCGTTCAGGCTTTGCTTCCTGTCATGGTGTTTCTGGCTACGGCTATTGTTGTGGTGCGCCTTTTCAAAGAGTCACATAAACTCTTGTGGATAGCAATGATTCCTGTGGTTTATGTCGTGGGCAACCAGTTCTGGGATAATGAATTGGATAAGACGCTTACTGCCGTGTTGGTTTCATGGGGCGTAGCCTTGATAGTATTCATCCTAACACTAAAAAAACGCAGGATATTCCATCTTCCGTCATTTATCTCGAATGGTTATGTGGCTGTGGTGGCCACGTTAATGCTCTTGTTGGCTTCGGTCTATCACCTTGGTTATAAAGAGAAAGCCAACAATATACATGCGTTCTATTGTCAGTTGGAATGTCTTGCAGAAGACCGGCAATGGGATGAAATACTGGAACTTACACCTCCAGGAGTTGCGCAAGAGAGTTTTATCGCCAGACGATTTGCCTTACTGGCTTTGATAGAGAAGGGACGTTTGAACAAAGAGATGTTTCTCTATGGCGTGACATCTGCGGAGGATTTTATCTTCAAAGACCACGACGAACCGCTCTGCCGCCATTTCAATTCCCTATTTTTCCGTTCGATGAATATGCCCAATGAGGTTATTAGACAGAGTTTCCAACAGCAGATACAATCAACCTTCGGTACCAATTTTAATGTACTTCGACGATTGGCAGTAACCAACTTGGAAATGAAAAACTATCCGTTGGCAAAGAAATACCTTGATATATTGAGTCATTCGACCGTGATGAAGTCATGGGCAGAAGAACGTCGTCCGCAGTTGGAAGCCATAAAGAATGTTAAGCCCGACTTTGAACAACGGTTGGATCAGTTCTATTCTGCTGATCTTCTGGTAGCTATGGGAGCTATGGCAGACCGCTATCCGACAGAACGGAAATATGCAGATGTGCTGCTTTGCGCTCTATTGGCCAATAAAGACGGTAATCAGTTCTATCCAGCCTTTAAGGTTATTGCCGAACGACAATATGCGCACGGAGAACCTATTCCTGCCTATTACGAACAGGCTCTCATGTTGGTGGCGCCCTCTGAACCGGAGGTGATGCAACTCTATAAGATTAGTCAGCAGACGCAGGATGCTTTTCAGAATGTGATGAAATTGCTCAACAACGGACAGAAATCGCAACTTCCCAACTTGCTCCCTAATTCTTTCTGGGCATATTTCTTTTAAAAGAGAATATGAAGTTTTAGATTGAATTTAACCCAAATCGGTCGTTAGAAATCGCAAGACAACTTTTTCTGATGACCGATTTGGGGCTTGTGTTTATTCTTTCATTCGTACCAGTTCTTATTGGTATTTTGAGGCTTAATGTTGAGTAATTCAAACTTTTTGTTTATCTTTGCATGAGAATTCTTTTCACCCATGCCTTGATTATTGTGAGGCAGAATAGATATGGGGGGAAAATAGCGTATGGAATATCAAGAAACAGAGAATAAATAAGAAAACTACTCGTTAAAAGAACAACAAAAAATGGAATGGATTGAAAGTCTTTTTACTATACACTCAGCAGTACAGACTGTAGTGGTGCTGTCGCTCATCGTCTCTTTAGGACTTGCCCTTGGAAAACTTCATATTAGAGGCATTTCACTTGGCATGGCATTCGTGTTTTTTATAGGTATTGTGGCAGGAAGCCTGCATTTTTCTGCTGACGAACAAATGCTGACATTTGCTGAGACATTCGGTTTGTCGCTATTTGTTTATGCCTTAGGACTGCATGTGGGTCCCAACTTTATTGGTATGATGCGTCACGAAGGTACGAAACTCAATATATGGAGTATAGGAGTAATTGCGCTTGGCACGGTCATGGCGCTATCGTTATGTCTGGTATTGCCCATTTCAGTACCAGATATGGTCGGAATCCTCTGTGGCGCTACCACTAATACTCCGGCACTTGGTGCAGCCCAACAGGCACTTTCCAATGCCCATCTGTCGCATAGTGGTGCTGCACTGGGCTGCGCTGTGACTTATCCGCTTGGTGTGGTTGGTGTGATATTTGTTATGATTCTGTTGCGAAAATTCTTTGTCAAACCGGAAGATTTGCAACCTCATAATAAAGATGATGAAGACCAGACATTTGTTGGGCAGTATGAAGTGGTGAATCCTGCCATTTCGTGTAAAACGATTGCTGAAATATCGCAGATGACACACCGTCAGTTTATTATCTCGCGCATATGGCGTGGAGACCGTGTGATAGTTCCTATTGCCTCTACCGAATTACAAATAGGTGATAATGTGCTTGTGGTGACTAAACGTAATGAGGTGTCTGCCATGGATATTCTCTTTGGTAAACGCGTAGTGAAAGACTGGAATAGGGAGCAGATAGACTGGAACTCTATTGATTCATCGGTGGAGAGTCGTGTAATTGTCATGACACAAGTAAAACTCAATGGTAGAATGCTCGGTTCACTCCATATCCGACAGACTTATGGGGTTAATGTGAGTCGTGTGATGCGTGGCGATATCAAACTGCTTGCTACCGATACTCTCCATTTGCAATATGGTGACCGAGTGACCGTGGTTGGTACTCCAGATGATCTTGACCATGCAGAAGCTTTCTTAGGTAACGCAGTACAAGTGCTCAACGAACCTAATCTCGGAGCCATCTTCTTTGGATTACTGTTGGGACTTGCCTTAGGAATGATTCCGTTTTCTATTCCAGGAATGAGTACTCCTGTGAAACTTGGAATTGCCGGTGGTTCGATTATTATGGGAATTTTGATAGGTGCCTTGGGACCTCGTGTACATTTCATTAGTTATACTACGCGGTCGGCGTCGCTCATGTTGCGCAAGTTGGGACTTTCGCTTTATCTGGCCTGTCTGGGCCTGGCTGCCGGTAAGGATTTCCTTGCAACCATCATACGTCCTGAAGGTTTACTGTGGGTAGGAGTTGGTTTATTGCTTACTATGCTTCCACTTCTTATCATAGGCATTATTGCCCTGAAGACCAAGAAATTTGATTTCGGTACTATATGTGGTCTGCTCTGTGGTTCGATGGCAAACCCCATGGCGTTGGGTTATGCCAACGAGACCATTGAGGGCGAACATGTTGCCGTGGCCTATACTTCGGTTTATCCTCTCGGTATGTTTGTAAGAGTGATAATTGCTCAGGTGATTATCATGTTTATGGTTTAGAACGTAGGGGAAAGGTGAAGTAGAACTTTTCCCTTTTGTTGCATAAGGACAAAAAATAAGCCGCTAGACTCTCGTCTAGCGGCTTTTTTCTCTCAATTCGTAGCGAATTAGTTTACGCTATCAGTTGCAACGCTATCAACTGAAGTGCTGTCAGCAACGCTGTCAACAGCAGCTACAGAATCGGTGTCAACCTCAGCAGTCTGAGCTTTGTTACCACATGATGCGAAAGAGATAGCTGCAATAGCTACGAACATAAATACCAATTTTTTCATTTTTCTTTGCTTTTTAAATCTGTAAAACAATCATTTGTTTATTAAAACGTTGCAAAGGTAGGCATTTTTTCAATATGTTGTTCTCTTTTTTAAGACTTTTTTTAGTGTAGTTTTGTAACTTTTTCGCAAAGTGCTAATATATAAGCACTTACGAAATGTTAAAATTTGGATAATCTCGGCGCATTTCTTAAAAAACAGCAAAAATGCCGTTTTCTTGCATTTACTTGAGTACATTGTCTTTTATCCAATTTGCCTCAAAATTGCCCATAAAAGGGCAATTTCGGCCAATCATCAACAAAGAAAGCGCTGTTTATACCGCTTTTTACTATTCCTATATTAGAGTTTTGGGTAGGTTGCATCTCTCTCTTACTTACCTTTGTTCTCCCATCGTGTTCCTATTCTCGTCCGTCAGTTTTGGGACTTACTTGGGACTTACTTATGACTTACTTCGGATTGACGTGGTAAATAGGATGTATGCCTTATGGGTACTGAGTTCCCGAAGACATCCCGAACTCATCCCGACGGTATAAGATAGGTATAGTAATTATTGGAAGTGCTTAATTTGAGTCTGGGGAATGGAATGTAGAAAGAAAAACTCAATTTTCTTTTTGTATTCTACTCACTTAATCGTACCTTTGACCTGTCGGTCTTAGGTACTCACGTTAACCTACGGTTTTCTTCCTCCTTGAAATGCATAACTCAAACAAGCTTGATTCTGCTCCTTCTTCGTTCGTCAGATCGATAATCCAAAAGAAAAAACTGTTTTTCTTTTTGTATTCTACTCACTTAATCGTACCTTTGCACGAGAAAACGTAATATATATAAATAAGGTATGATTGATACATCGGCATTTCAAGGAAAACGAGCCGCCTATTTCACTTTGGGTTGTAAACTGAACTTTTCTGAAACATCGACTTTTGGAAAGATGCTCCATGATATGGGAGTGACAACAGCACAGAAAGGTGAACGGGCTGACCTCTGTCTCATTAATACATGTTCTGTTACGGAGGTTGCCGACCATAAATGCCGTCAGGCCATTCATCGTTTGGTGCGCCAGAATCCTGGTGCTTTTGTTGTCGTTACGGGATGTTATGCTCAGTTGAAACCTCAAACGGTGAGTGAAATAGAAGGGGTAAGTCTTGTGCTTGGTGCTAACGAGAAGGCGCAACTCATCCAGTTTCTCTCAGAGAAATGGGGAGAAGAGTTGGGTAGAGCCGATATTTCTGTCTCCGATGGGCAGGATGAAAAGACTAAATCCGGCGAAGGCCACTATTTTGTGCAGAAAACCAAAGATATCAAGAGTTTTGCACCCAGTTGCTCACGAGGCAATCGCACTCGCTATTTCTTGAAAGTACAGGATGGCTGCGATTATTTTTGCACCTATTGTACCATTCCATACGCACGTGGCTTCAGCCGCAATCCAACCATCGCCTCTCTGGTGGAACAGGCAGAGCAGGCAGCTGCCGAAGGCGGCAAGGAAATTGTGTTGACTGGTGTGAACATCGGAGACTTCGGAAAGACTACCGGTGAAAGCTTTGTAGATTTGGTCAAGGCATTGGATGGAGTGAAAGGAATTTCACGTTACCGTATCAGTAGTCTTGAACCCGACTTGATGAGCGATGAACTCATCGACTATTGTGCCCAGAGTCGAGCGTTCATGCCCCATTATCACATACCGCTACAGAGTGGAAGTGATATGGTATTGAAATTGATGCACCGCCATTACGACCGTCAACTCTTTGCCGATAAGATACATCGCATCAAGGAAGTAACTCCTGAAGCTTTTATCGGCGTGGATGTTATGGTGGGGTGTAGAGGCGAAACACCAGAGTGCTTTGAGGAAACATTTGAATTCCTGCAATCGCTCGATGTTACCCAGCTTCATGTGTTCCCTTATTCAGAGCGTCCTGGTACATCGGCACTCTCTATTACCTATGTGGTCAGCGATCAAGATAAGCGTGAGCGTAGTAGAAGACTGTTGGAACTCTCCGATCAGAAGACCGAGGATTTCTATCGCCAGTTTATTGGCACTACAGCCGAAGTACTGTTTGAAAAGGCACCACGAGGCAAAGCTATGCATGGATTCACTAAAAACTACGTTCGTGTGGAACTTCCTGCCGCAGAAGCGCGTGAGGAATATGATAACCAGCTGATGACCGTCAGACTTGGCGACTTCAATCACGATCATAGTGCTCTACGTGTTACATTAAAATAAACAAGAACATCACAACTCAATATCACAACCCGCAAAAGATGGATAAACTGGCAATTGTTATTCTCAACTGGAACGGACAGAAAATGTTGCATCAATATCTGCCTACCGTTCTGCAATACTCCAAGGATGAAGCTGTAATCTATGTGGCAGATAATGCCTCGACAGACCAATCGCTCGCTATGCTTGCCAGCGAATTTCCATCGTGCAGAACCATTACTCTTGATAAAAACTGGGGATTTGCCGAAGGTTACAATAAAGCGTTGAAACAGATAGACGCAGAGTATTATCTGCTGCTCAACTCTGATATTGAGGTGACCCATCATTGGCTGACACCCCTTATCGAGTTTATGGACGTACATCCTGAAGTGGCAGCCTGTCAGCCTAAGCTCCTTTCCATCTATGACCGCGACCGATTTGAGTATGCTGGCGCAAGCGGAGGTCTCATCGACTGTTATGGTTATCCCTTCTGTCGCGGACGTGTGTTCGAGACGGTAGAACAGGATAACGGACAATATGATTTCCGGCAGGAAATACATTGGGCAACAGGTGCTGCTATGATGATTCGTTCTGCCGACTATTGGGCTGTGGGCGGACTTGACGGTCGTTTCTTTGCGCATAATGAGGAAATCGACCTCTGTTGGCGATTGCGTATTAGCGGACGAAAGATATATTGTTTGCCAGAGAGTTACGTCTATCATGTGGGAGGAGGAACGCTCCCTAAGGGCAATCCGATGAAGACCTTCCTCAATTTCCGCAATAATCTTACCATGCTTTATAAATGTCTGCCCGATAAACAGCTTCACAAGGTGATGCTGATACGTTGGGTGCTTGACTATGTGGCTGCATGGAAGTCGCTCCTGCTTGACCGTAATGTCTGCGAGTTCCTGGCTGTTTATCGTGCACGCCATGCCTTCCGCCGTTGGCGTAAGGATTTTGCAGAAGACCGTAAAAGAATTCAGGCCGGCAGAACTTCTGCCAGCCTGACGGATACTTGTACGTTTAGTATTCTTTGGCAGTATTATGCCAAAGGGCGCAAACGTTATTCGGATTTTGTTTGACGGAGCTTTTCCGTTACCACAACGGGATTCATGAGGTCTTTCTTCCACAACTGGAGATAGTCGAACCAGTCTTTGGCAGAATGATAGCCAAAGGTCTCGTTGTCAGAACCAAACGTGATATAATAGCGCATGGCCTTATCGATACCGCCGATGACATAAGGATAGTTGTCTTTGTTGGCAGGCAGTTCGCTCACAATATATTTCATGGGAAGGCAGATGCCCAATCCGACTGTTTCGCGCTTATGACCTACAGAATCTTTGGCTGATACCGTCCAGTCAGAACCCCAACAACCGCGTAGTCCATCATGATCGGAGTATTCCGTTGAGTTTTTCACATTGATGATACCTGTAGAAAATTGATGGTTGGCAACTGCTTGTCTGAAAAACACATCAACTTGGCAGTCGCGGCGACCAGCATAGAGCGTGTAGCGTGTGGTCATCGTAATAGGATAAGGATGGAAAGCGTTGTTGCCCGTTTTGTCTTTCCAACCATCGTCCACCACTTCTACTATCGTGCGTAAGGGTCCGTAGCTGATGATGCGTTCTGTGCGATGATCTACATCCTCCAACAGGGTAGGCTGCTGTCCGTCCCATCCGCGCATAGTGCCCAGTCCAAATGTGTTACCCACCCAGAGCACGTCGTCACCATAGCCAGCCTCCTTTTGCTGTTTGTTGGTGTAGAATTGTGTTTCCTTCAGTTCCAGTCCCTTACGGTATTTTCCATAGAGATCTACGGTCTGACGATGGTCGAAATAGATGCGATAGGCCACCAACTCGTTTTCAAAGGCAGGTCCGTGGTGATGCATCTGCCAGTAAGGGTTTGTGCCGTTCTCAACGGTCAGACTGCTGATAAACAGGTTTTGCTCGTTGTTGGACTTCACTTTCTTGTTGAGCAGTATCATATCAGCATACACCAGAGGCTTGTATGTTCTTGGTTTCCCGCTGTTGAGCAGTTCTACGTTGTAGGTTGTCGTAGATTTCTTTGCCATATCAGCTATGAAACAGAGTTCATCGTAACAGCCGTCACCATTGAGGTCGTCCAACTGAGATGCAATTTCCTGCCCATTCATTTTAACGATGGCTTGACGGATGTCAGTACCGTATGGAGCAAGGTTAATCACGATGGGTTGGGCGGTACGTTCCGTCTTCATGGTGTTTTTTACAGTAATGTCTAATTGTTTCTGTGCCATAAGTACACAGCAAGACAAGCCACAGAGGGCAATAGTTGCTATTTTACGTTTCATATACCGAAAATCTCTTACGTTTGTTTTCTGATTAGTTTTTCTTGTGCAAAATTACCCTTTTTACCTTGTTTTTTATCTTTTTTTTGCTTAAAACTTGGAATATAAAATATTTTTTAGTAAATTTGCGGTGTATTTTAACATTATATAATATTTCAAAGACAGCCTTTTTTATATCAATGCGGAAAACTTATATACTTTTGTCGGTTGTGATGCTGATATGCCTCGGTTGCGAGTGGCGCCTGAAATCGGGCGATACTGACATGGGGCATGACCAGTCGTTGATTGACCGATATGACCGTATTGAGATGCTTTATCTGACCACGGGCGATTATTCCGCTTTGCAGCAGATGCAATCCGACTATCCTGGTCAGACTCGGATGTTGATAGAGGATGTGTTGCATATAGGCCATGTGAATGATGTTGGCATTAACCAACGTTTCCGTCATTTCTTCTGCGATTCCACGCTTCAGCGCTTGTTGGCAGATGTCCAGGTGGAGTTTGCCAGTCTTGATGATGTGTCGCATGACTTGCAGAAGGCTTTCAAGCGCATGAAGAAAGAGTTTCCAGATATTGTCCTTCCCACCATCTATACTCAGATTGGGTCTTTTGATCAGAGTATAGTAGTAGATAGCAATATGGTTGGTGTTTCGCTTGATAAGTATTTAGGTGCCGATTATCCATTTTATCAGCAGCATTATTCTGACGCGCAGCGTGCGATGATGACACGTCAGATGATAGTTCCAGATTGCGTGGCATTCTATATTTTGAGTATGTTCCCAACACCAGATGATTTGACCAAAGCGGAAATACATCGTGAGTTGCGTGCTGGAAAAATTCAATGGGTTGCTAATCAGATTGTTGGCAGGCGTGCTTTTCGTAATCCAGAAGTTGATGCAATAGATCGCTATATGAAATCTAATCGTCACATGTCTATTCAGCAGTTGCTCAACAGTCATGATGCTATTGTGGAATGAGCAACCCTGTTTTTATAGTTGGTTGTCCTTTGTACTTTAGAATCCCATCATTTTTATTTGTGCCCTTTTCTTACAAAGACTTTTCTTAGAAGCTATTTGACCGTGTAAAGAAATAGTGCCAATACTTATGACTTCGTTCCATTACAGTATTACAGTATTACAGTTTATGAAAACGATTTTTAGGCTCATATAATGGGTTTTTTATGGTTTTTGCTTGGCAAAGATGCTGAAAATCCATCGTTTTTGCTTTTTGAAAACTGTAATACTGTAATACTGTAATGGGTGTAAGATGATGCGGTGTAAATTTATATTCAGTATTGGATGCTTCAAAAACAGGGGCTGATACAATCATATAATGATTGCTATTAATCCCCAATTGTTCATAAGACTACTGCCAGTCATAAGACCTTATTGATATCCGAGTGCATGATAGAGCCGGCCTTGTTGGGCATTTGTCCTCGTCATATAGTTTTGAAGGCGGTCGGTAAACTCATGGTTTTTCAATCCCCATTGTGGGGCAATCTTCATCTCTTTTGGCGATTGCGACACGAAACGCTCTACCACGATGTCAGGTCTTAGTCTTTCCAAATAGGCTGTAACCAAACGGATGTATTCATCGACGGTATAGAGCGGAAAAGGGTTTTGTTGGTATAAGCGTGCTAATGGTGTACCTTTAATGATTTGTAATTGATGGATTTTTAATAAGTTGAGCGGTAGGGCAGATATCAAATCGGCTTGTCGCATGCTTTCTGCCTCATCTTCACCAGGAAGTCCCAATATGACGTGCCCACCAGTAAGTATGCCTCTGTCATGAGTTGCTTCAATTGCTTGACATGATGTCTCAAAAGTATGTCCGCGGTTGATGCGTTGCAGCGTGTTGTTGTTGGCAGACTCGATGCCGTATTCCACGATGAGAAAGGTCTGTTGGTTCAGTTGTTCCAGATAGTTGAGTGTTGTTGCGTCTATGCAGTCGGGGCGTGTACTGATGACCAGTCCTACCACGTTTTCTACGTCAAGAGCTTCCTCGTAGCGGCGTTTCAGTGTGTCTGTATCTGCATAAGTGTTGGAGTACGCTTGAAAATATGCCAGATATTTCATATCCGGATATTTATGACTGAAAAACTGTTTTCCCTCTTCCAGTTGTGTGGTGATGGATTTCTCCGGATTACAGTATGATGGATTGAAGGTACGGTTGTCGCAGAAGATACACCCTCCTGTACTGATGTGTCCATCTCGGTTGGGACAAGAGAAACCAGCATCAACGGCAATCTTCTGTACGCGAAAAGGAAACTGTTGCCGTATCCATGTACTGTAGGAGTTGTAGCGCATGTTGTAGGAAGATAAGGAATGTAGAGTATATAAAAAAAGAGTAAACAGTGTTTCTGTAAGCCGGGTTCTGTTCCTTGCCAAGGCAAGGCGTCTGCCATTTATCTACTACGCAGGTCACCCTACGTCTCTAGCATTCTACCCTCCATCGTTGTTACTCGGGCGGACAACCCTCAGACGATGGTTTACGTGAACTTGCAGCTCCCAGATGGAACAGCCCGACGATCACCCGTCGGCTGGTGGTCTCTTACACCACCTTCTCACCCTTACCCTTGCGGGCGGTCATTCTCTTCTTCCATATCCAGCTGTCGCCAACTGCTTCTGTTTTCGGAAGTGGGACGTCCTATGCTGCCCGGACTTTCCTCTCGCACCATTGCTGATGCCAGCGGCAGACCGAAACACTGTTTACTATCTTTTCTGCGTTTATTTCTTTGGTTCTTCTTCTATGTCAAGATTGACTGTAGAGAATTTGAAGTCGTTGGTATTGAGATACTTCATATCGTATTTGCGTTTCGACTTCGACGTGTATTGTTTTCTCATTTTGAGATATTTTTTCTCTGCATCTTCTCTTTTGAGTGCAAATATTACCAAGCAAACCCTATTGGGGTGTTGTTGTGCTGTGAGGTATTCGTTGAGTTGGCGTGAGTAGTGTTCTCTGCCCAACAGAAATTTTGTTTTGCTTTCTATCCAGACGTTGGTGATTTCCTGCACATCGGTCATGTAGATGGTGGAATCTTGGAAAGAAGCTGAAAATCCAAAGATATAGACTTTCGGAGTCTTTATGTTTTTGGCGTTGACTACCATTGGCATGGTAAGCGCCATGAGAAGCAATAATATTGCTTTTGTCATTGTTTTCATTGTCCTAAATATGATTTTAACATCGTGTTGTTCGTATTATTACGTAGCCTCCTAATGGCTTTCTCCTTAATCTGTCTGACACGTTCGCGCGACAGACCGTATTTTTCACCCACTTCTTCCATGGTCATCTCTGGTGAGTTGATACCGTAGAGGGCTTCTATTACAGAGCGCTCTTTGTTGGAGAGTGTTTTCAGCGCATTCTCTATTTCTGCTCGCAGCGATTCTCTTACGAGTTCTCGGTCAGCCATCGGTGAGTTGGTATCTTCCATCACGTCGATGAGGCTACTGTCTTCACCATCGGCAAATGGAGCATCCATCGATACATGGCGTGTGTGAGCATTGAGCGCTTCGTCAATTTTATCCTGCGGCAAATCAACAAGCTGCATCAGTTCTTCCGACGATGGTTTCCGCTCGTGTTCTTGTTCAAACTTATTAGCCTCATGGGTCACTCTGCTCAACGCACTTTGTTGATTGAGTGGCATTCTGACCAATCGGCTCTGTTCTGCAATGGCTTGCAGGATACTTTGTCTGATCCACCAAACGGCATAAGATATAAACTTAAAGCCTCGTGTCTCGTCGAATTTTTCAGCAGCCTTGATGAGTCCTATATTGCCCTCGTCGATGAGGTCGGGCAATGATAGTCCTCTGTTCTGATATTGCTTGGCTACTGAAACAACGAAACGTAAATTGGCCCTTGTCAGTTTCTCCAAAGCGCGCTTGTCGCCTTTCTGAATACGCTGTGCCAATTCCACTTCCTCATCTACTGTTAGCAGTTCTTCTTTACCGATTTCCTGCAAGTACTTCTCGAGAGATTCGCTCTCTCGGTTGGTGATGGATGTGTTGATCTTCAGCTGTCTCATAGGTTTTTTTGGTTTGGTGTATTTTGCAAAGGTATAGTATTTTTTTCGAAAGACCAAAACAAAAAACCTCTTTTTATAATATTTTTGTATCCTTGCTCCATGATTTATTCTTGGATCATGGGGGGCGAGGATACTGGTTAGTCTATGGACAAAGGATGTTTGTCTATGAAGAATAGATGTGGTAAATATCATTTAGTACCGCACAGACGCTGTAGTTCTATGACGGTTTGGTTGTATTCATTGATGGCTTCTGCGCGTTTCTGATAGACATCGATTTCATCTTTCAGTATGCCTACATATTCTACATATCCAATTTCGCCTTGTTCGTATTCAGCGGTGGCAAGTCTCACCATCTCATCGTTCCACTGACAACCGTTTTCGGCGTAGTATTCCACTCGTTGGCGTGCAGCATTGCAACGGCTCAATAGTGCGTTGTATTGAGATTCACGCTGTTGTGCTTCCTGTTGAATCTGTATTTGCAATTGCTCGCGCTCAGCTTTAGCAGCCTTGACGCGTGCTTTGGTAGCGCCATAAAACAAGGGAATGCCTACACCAATCTCAAAGCCCATGAAGTTTCCACCGTCATATCTGCTACGGTCTTCGTTGTAGGGATTCCATGAAGAGATAACCATCTGATTGCGTAGTGAGAGTGAGAGGGAAGGGGCATAACCGCTTTTTTCTACCTTCACCTGGCGTTCAGCAGCTTGCAGTTTGTCGTTGGAGAACCGTCCTTCTGGAGTTTGTTGATAGTTATAGGCCGGTAGGACGAATTCTATGGGAGTTAACAGTTCGTCTGCGGCAGTGATGGGTTCATCGGTGCCAATCACCTGCATCAGTTGCAATCGAGCATTCTCAGCCTCATTTTCAGCTTGTACGATGTCGAGTTGGTTTTCTCGCTGTAAGCGTTCAGCATTGATGAGTTCACGTCTGCCTGTCTCTCCAGCCTCCATACGTTGGCGCACCACGGTACGGTAGCGCGTCATGATGCTGTCTTGTCTTCTTAGGTTACGAAGATATTGTTCCTGATAAACCAGTTGGAAATAGGCAGAAGCCACAGCAGCCTCCACGTTTTTTTGTTCCATCTCCAGTCTGCTCCTTTCGGCTTGTGTCTCAGCTTTTAACTGTTGACGTCGGGCAATATATACTGTGGGAAAGTCGAAACTCTGCGTTACAGACAGTGCGTTGTCAGGACTACCTCCCGATGTAGGGTCTTGCGAAAGTGACAGCTCTGTCTTTTCCAAGTCCCATGCCGTGCCTTGCAATGCCTGCGCCCGTTCCACTTGTTTGTTTGCCATACGTATTGTCGGGCTCTGGTTCATCGCCATGTCAATACATGTTTGAAGTGACAGGTGGCGCATTTGTGCCATGGCAGCACCACTTATTATCGTACCCATTATTGTGAGGATGATGTGTCGCATAGTGTCTTACTCTATAATATATAAGGTGTGTGATTTATTCTTTTGTAAATGTGCGGTAAATCGCAGGCAACACCAGAAGTGTGAGCAGGGTGGAAGTGATGAGTCCACCGATCACTACTGTTGCCAATGGGCGTTGCACTTCTGCGCCATCGCCCGTAGAGAGTGCCATAGGCAGGAAACCCATTGACGCCACAAGGGCAGTCATCAGAACAGGGCGCAAGCGGATCATACAACTCTGTGTGATGCGTTGGTTGATGTCCGCTATGCCTTCACGTTGCATTTGGTTCATCTGTCCCACCAGTACAATACCGTTGAGCACAGCCACACCGAAGAGGGCAATAAAACCAACACCTGCCGATATGGAGAAGGGCATACCTCTGAGCCATAAAGCCCATACGCCACCGATGGAAGCCAATGGGATGGCAGAGAATACAAAGAGTGATTCGCGCAGGTTCTTCACTGTGGCATAGAGCAACAGCAGAATGATCAGTAGCGCGATAGGCACTACAATGCTCAGTCTGTTGATAGCACTCTGCATATTCTGGAATTCACCGCCATAGGTGTAATAATAGCCTTCGGTCAGGTGCACCTTTTCGTTCATCAGCGTTTCTATCTCCTCCACGGTTGACTGCATGTCGCGTCCCTTGATATTGAAACCGACGTAAATGCGGCGCTCGCCATTCTCGTGGGAAACCTGTGACGGAGCAGGCTCATTGACAATATCTGCCAATTGTTCTAAAGGCACCGTACTGCCCTCGCCAACGGGAATTGCCAACTGTCGAAGTTCTTCAACCGTGCGGTTGCGATTGTCGAGTCGTACCACCACGTCAAATTTCTTCTCGCCTTCATAGATAGCACCTGCTGTGGCGCCTGCAAATGTTGTTTCAAGTATGCGGTTTACATCATCTACGCTGACACCATAGGCAGCCATGCGTTTGTGGTTGTAGCGCACTTGTATTTGCGGGAGTCCAGAAACCTGTTCCACCTGTACGCCGCTGACACCTCTTACGTTGCGCACCAGTCCTGCAATCTTAGCAGCTTGCTGTTGCAATACGTTGAGGTCTTCGCCAAACACTTTGATGGCTACATCCTGTTTGATACCCGTCAGCAATTCATTGTTTCGCATTTGTATGGGTTGGGTCAGTTCGGCTTCGAGACCGGGAATGTTCTTTAGTGTTTCCGACATCATCGCCATGAGTTGGTCGGTAGTCTTTGCCGAAGTCCATTCGGCTTTTGGCTTCAGTGCCACCATGATGTCAGCACGTTCCACCGGCATCGGGTCTGTAGGAATCTCGGCACTGCCGATACGACTCACCACCTGTTTTACTTCAGGATATTTGGCTTTCAGGAGTTGTTCTGCTTTGCTGCAACTCTCCACCATTTGTGAGAGCGACGTGCCTTGTGCCATACTCATCTCGATGGCAAAGTCGCCTTCTTCCAGACTTGGGATAAATTCACCGCCCAAAAACTTGAAGCCTACACCGCTGACGCAGAACAGTGCAACGGCAATGGTAATGACATCTTTGCGACGTTGCAGCGTCCATTCCAATATCGGTCGATACCATTCTTGCAGTTTGGCAAGCATCCTGTCGGAAACCGTTTCTTGGGTATGTACCTTTCTGCTCAGGAATGTGCAACTTGCCATCGGCACATAGGTCAATGAAAGGATAAAGGCGCCGAGTATGGCAAAGAATACTGTTAACGCCATGGGGCGGAACATTTTTCCTTCAATTCCTATAAGTGTCATCAATGGGATATAGACAATCATGATGATGATTTCGCCGAAGGCAGCACTCTGTCTGATGCGTGATGCCGAGAAATGTACCTCGTTGTCCATCTCCTGACGTGTCAGCCGCAGGGTAGGGTATTTGTCGGCACTACTGTTGATATGGGTTACCACCGCTTCGACGATGATTACCGCCGAATCGACTATCATACCAAAGTCTATGGCTCCCAAACTCATCAGGTTACCGTCAATGCCGAATGTCTTCATCATACCGAAAGCAAAGAGCATACTCAGTGGGATAACACTTGCCACAACGATGCCTGCCCGCCAGTTGCCGAGAAAGAGTATCAGCACGAAGATGACGATGAGTCCGCCTTCGATGAGGTTGCGTGCAATGGTATGTTCCACGCGGTTCACCAGATTGGTACGGTCTATGAATGGTTCGATGACCACACCTTCCGGTAGTGATTTCTGTATTTGGCTGATGCGATCCTTTACGCGTTGGCTCACTTCTTGGAAGTTTTCACCTTTCAGCATGATGGCAATACCAGCCACCACTTCACCATTACCGTTGCGTGTTACTGCTCCGAAACGTGTTGCATGTCCCATCTGTATGGTAGCCACATCCCCCACGCTTACTACGTTGCCATCAACGGTCTTGACAGCCACTTGGCGCAGATCGTCGGCAGAGTTCAGCACACCCAATCCGCGGATGTAGTATTGGTTAGCATCCTGTTCGATATAGCTGCCGCCCGTATTGGCATTGTTCTTTTGTAGTGCTTCAAAGACATCGCCCACAGTCAGTCCGTAGGCAGTCAGTCGGTTGGTTTCGATAGCCACTTCATACTGTTTGACAAATCCTCCCCATCCGCTTACCTCAGCCACTCCAGGTGTTCCCGACAGTTGTTTGCGCACTATCCAGTCTTGCATGGTGCGCAATTGCGTCAGCGTGTATTTGTCTTCATAGCCCTCTTTGGCTCTTATGGTATAGTGGTATATTTCACCCAGTCCGGTGGCAATAGGTCCCATCTCGGTATCTGTATTGGCAGGCAGTTCCTTGGTCACGTCCATCAGTACTTGGCTCACCTGTGAGCGAGCCCAGTAGATGTCGGCAGCATCGTCAAACACAAGTGTGATGACCGATAGTCCGCTACGTGAGATACTGCGTCTTTCTTCCAGTCGCGGGATATTGGCTAATGCCATTTCTATCGGAGTGGTGATGTATTGTTCCACCTCTTGTGCGCCCAATGCAGGAGCTTGGGTGATGACCTGTACTTGATTGTCAGTAATATCTGGTGTGGCATCGAAGGGAAGATGCACCAATGATACGATACCCCATACCGCCATGGCAAGGGTCAGAATGCCTATCGTCAGTTTGTGTGTGACGGAAAAATCTATCAGTTTCTGAAACATAGAGAGGTATTAGCTATATTAATGGTTGTGTTCACCGTGTTCACCAATGAGCGAAGCCAGATAGAACACGTTTTCTGTTACGATTTGCTGTCCGTCTTGTATGTGTTTACAGAGTGCCACCTCGGTATATCCAGAATCGGTCACTCCGGTCGTCACCTCATGTCGTGAGAACACACAGTCCCCGTCTTTTCCTTTTTTGTCGAGTGCAAAGATGTAGGTTTTACCATCGGTATTGACAATGGCTTTTGAGGGCAGTGCTTTGCAACGCTGTCTGCCAGTGGCAATGCGTCCTGTGACAAACATTCCGTCTATCAGTCGTGCTTTGGCGTTACCGTCCAGTTTCACATGTACGGCAACACTCTTTGTACCATCGTTGAAATAGTCGTTGATGCCATAAACCTGTCCGCTGACTTCTATGCCGGGTTGGTTGGTGAGTGCCAGCAATACGCGGTCTCCTTTATTCACTTTCTGCAGGTCTTTCTCAAAGACGTTCAGGTCGCACTCCACTTGATCATTATTGCGGATTGTCATCAGTGGTGTTTGCATATCAGCATAGCTGCCCAGTGGTGCATTGAGTTGACATACTGTTCCGCTGATGGGAGCACGTAGAGGGAATGTTGTGGTAAACTGTCCTCGTCCTACGGCATTGGTGCTGATACCCATTTGTTGCAGTTGGCGACCAATACCTATCATCGTAGCATGAGCCACTTGATAGTTGCGTTCAGCCTGTTGGCGGTTCTTCAGCACACCAGCCCCCTGCTGTGCCAGTGTTTCTTGGCGTTGCTTTTCTATTTGTGCCATTTCACATTCTTTGTAGGAAGCATAGTATTCGCGTTGTAGTGTCACCACATCAGTATTTTCTATGGTTGCCACCACCTGACCTTTTGTCACGTGTTGTCCGTCTTTCACGAGGATGTTCTTTACCACGCCACCCATTAGTGAGGCAACATTACCCATCGACTGTGGACGCAAAACTATCGACCCGTTGACGCGGATGGTAGCATCGAGTTCACGGTGTTGCACAGAGTCAGTTTTTAAGTCGATAGTAGCTATCTGTTTAGCTGTTAGAGGTATGTTTTTGAAATCTTGTTCTTCATCGTGGTGTTCGTCTTCTGCGTGACTATGTCCTGCATGTGCATCGTGGTGATCGTCGTCACCGTGTGATAGTAGTGTAAATCCACCTACAGCCACCAGTGTTGCGGCTATCACTATTGCCAGTCGTTTGATATTGTCTTTCATATTTTTTTCAGGTTTTCTTTTTTTTTTATTCCGTGCAAAATTAGTGAAATGTCTTAATATCGAAGAATGATATAAGTATCAACTGCTATTTTCTGCAACTGGGTTGCAAATGTGTTTCATGTTCAATCCCAGGCGGAAAAGCGCTGGGCACTGGTGCTGTTTGGTTGTTTTTTCTTGTTTTTTGAAAACAGGTTGTGGAAAAGTTGTTTGATTGATGGGAAAGTTGTAATCTATATCGGTCATCATATTACATGCATGACCATGGATGATGATTGATTTGGATATAAAAAAGAGGCACGATACCTGTTTTGACAGGTCGTGCCTCTAAACGAGAGAACTTATGTTAGAAACAAATGTGTGTAAGATTTAACCCTAATCGGTCGGTTGGGATTAATACTTGGCATTCTGAGGATCGAAGTTAGTCCAACTATCGAGCCAGTTGTCGTCGGCATTGAATGCTCCAACGTAGTTGACAGAAGTAAACCAGCTGTCGAGACCCTTGAAGTTCTGTGCGCCAAACACAGCACTGCCACTCTGGGGAATGATCGCTACACCAACGCCTTTGGTGTCAGTCAGTTTCAGTGAAGTCTTGTCTGCCAGTGCCTTGTTGCCAGGCTGAGCAGTGAAGAAGGTGTGAGAGTATGACTGTTTGCTGTCAGCCTTTACCGTCTTGTTGGCGAAGTCATATTCCTTATCCTCGTAGCTCTTGTTGGCATCAGAACCGATGATGTCAAGATTAGCCATCAGTATGTTTTGCAGGCGAAGTGTTCCCTTGCTTGCTTCTTCAGGAGTATTGCCCTTTTCACCATCAATAATCAGACCGATGGGCCAGTCCATAACCAGCGAATTGACACAGTTCAGTCGTGACGAACGTCGAATCTGCATGGCAGCCTGGAATCGTCCGAGTCCCGAACCGTTGTTGGGGAAATAGTTGCCAGCAGTGATGTAGCTCTTGTCGTTGACAAAGTCAGAAGCCGGCTTCGGCCCTACGAAGGTGATGTTGGAGAAGGTTGCAGTGGTGTAAGGAGAAAGCTGAGAACCGTCAGAACAGTTGTCGCTTTCGAAACCATTGCTCTGGCTCTGGTCGGCAATCTTCGGGTCGCGTACGGCAAGGCCGAACTGTACCTTACCAGAGAAGCCGTTGTCGGTATCGAAGTCGTCATCCCATCCTTTGTAGGCAATGAGGTATTTGCAGTTGACCGTACCACCGAACCATTCAAACGAGTCGTCGTTGGAGAACGAAACCTGTACGTGGTCGATCTTTGTGGCAGAACCTACGCTACCCAGAGTCAGACCGTTGATTTCCTGGTCAGCTTTGAATGGATATCCAGCAAACTCGATACGTACATAGCTCAAAACACCAGAGTTGTCGGCATCGTCATTGCCGCCATGCTTGGTGCGTGGGCCACCTTCAATCTGCATCTCCGTCTGGTTGTTGCGTGCTTTACCACAGAGTATGATTCCTCCCCAGTCACCAGGGCGACGCAGTCCGGCAGCCGCAGCCGAAGTGAAGACGATAGGTTCGGTAGCAGAACCCTGTGCAATGATTTTACCTCCACGCTCAGCAATAAGCGTTGCCTTGGTAGTCTTGTCACCCTTGATGACACTTCCTGGTTCGAAGGTCAGTTCTGCTCCTGCTGCTATATAGACCCATCCTTTCAGCGTGTATGTACCTTTTTTGAGTTGTTGTTTTCCAGTAAATACAAACTCCTGGTCGCCGTTGCCAATGACAGTACCATTAGCATCTTCTTTGCCGTTAGCATCGAAGAGAATATGATCGCAGGCATTGAGTCCTCCGTCTTTGGTCCATTTATAGACCGTATCCTCTCCAGGTTGTGGGTTAGGTTCTGGTGTAGGATCATCGTTAGTACTGCTGCATGCGGCCATCATAGCCGTCATTGCGAGGATGCCCATGCACCCCATGAAATTCATCTTTTTCATCTTGTTACTTGTTTTTTTGATTAAACAAAACATCTGTTATTTCAGTATATTATCAATTTCGTATTAGAATTTGTAGATGGCCTGCACGCCAATGTTGCGACCGGGTTTATAGCATCTTGACACCTCTTCGATAGTGCGCTGGCTACCATCGGCGTATGTCACGTCGGCAAACTGTTTGTAGTAAACCTTTTCAGCCAAGATGTCGCGCAGTTGGAGTTTGATTTCCCAGTGCTCTCCAAAGCGTTTCGTGGCAGAGAGGTCGATCACGTTGCGAGGCATCTCATAGCTATGTGGCACACGAGCATTCTCGTCAGAGGCACTGCTTCCTTCGCTGCGTCCTACACCGATGATGCGCTTTCCGATGCGGTTGTAGAGTATTGCCACATCGAGGTTAAGTGGTTTGTTTTTGTAAAACAGTCCAGTGTTGATGAGGTATGGCGACTGTCCCTGCATGGGTCTGTTTTCCTCTTTGCTGCCCGGTGCGAAAGCCACCTTACTCTTGATGAGAGCCCCATTGAACGACCAGCTGAAGTCCGGTAGCCCGATGAAGTCGAGGTTTTTGCGGATATCGAGTTCTATACCGTAGTTGTTTGCGCTCCGTGCATTCTTATAGGAATAGATGAGGTTGGTGCCCCCTGCCACGGTGTAGGTCCATTCGATGGGCGAATCGAAATGCTTGTAGAAGATCGCCAGCGAGATGAGTTCTCCGCGGCTGGGGTATATTTCATAGCGCAGGTCTATATTGTCGATGTAGCAGTTGTTCAGTTCGGTATTACCCTGCACATCGCTTGCCAGGTCGAAGTCGTAATAGACCGACGATGCCACTTCGCGAAACTCCGGTCTGTTGATGCTTCGTCCATAGGAGAGTCTTACTTGGTGAATATTGTTCATGCGGTAGGTGGCATTGAGTGACGGGAAGATGTCGTTGGTGCGATAGTGGCGACTCTGTTCGCTCTTTTCGTTGTCTCGTGTGTTGGATATGAGTTCCATATCGTTGTGTTCGAATCGCAGTCCAGCATTGACAGTCACCTTGCCGAATGGCAGCATCATGTTGAGATAACCAGCCCCTAAGGTATTGTGTCCCCGGTAGTTGTTGCGCATCTGCAGTTGTTCGAAGATGTAGAGTTTGTCGTCACCCAGATTGTCGGGATTACCAAGGAGTGTTGGCACATCCATGTATTGGAAGTCGCTGGGCAATGTGTTGTTGCTGGGATTCCATTGGTAGTAGAACTCGTGAACTTCATACGCTCTTGTGCGGTATTCGCCATAGGCACCAGCCATGAGATCAGGTTCCCATGAACCAAACGTAAAATGGTGTTTCTCGTTGAGTGCAACAGAGGCGATGTGCTCATCGAGTGCAGTCCATTCGCGCTTCACATCGTTGCCCGTGCTGAGGGCAAACACTCCCGTTTCAAGTGCATCGTTCACCATATAGCGCTTGCGATCAGGCAGTCTGCGATTGGCATAGGCATAACCGATATTCCAGTCGAAGGTATCGTCAGTAAAGGAGTGTTTACCCGTCAGCTGTCCGTTGTACGTGGTACGGCTGCGATAGTAGTATTCCGCGCTGCGCTCCATATCCGACTGTGCGCTAACGCCGTCACGCCAGGTGTATCGGCTGGTAGCCAGTTGGTTGAAGATATTTTTGAGTTGGTATTTATGTTTTCCGTTGCGTGAGAGCAGGGTAAGGTTGACCATGGCACCCAGTCTCACATTATTGTTATACTGGTCGTCAACTGAATAGCGCAGATAGTTGGGCTTGTCGTTCACCGCATCATAAATGCCGAAGAGGTTGTTCTCCATGTTTTCGTATGTCCGGTATTCGTTGGTGTAGTTGAGCGCAGCCAACAGTCCGAGGGTGCGTCCGTTCAGGTTCCAACGGTGGTTCATGCTTGCCGCCAATTTCAGATCGCCGAATGGTTTCTTGCTCTTCACCGCCCAATCGTAGTTGAACGGCATTTCCATGCTGCGCTTGCCATTGTCGAATCCGAGAAAATCGGTGGCAGAACCCTTGTAATAGCAGAAGTTCTTCATGGCGGTAGAGGTATTCCAGTTGCCACCCAGCATCAGCGAGAAACCATTGGATGTAGGAATCTCCTTGGTATTGACGATGATGAAACCGCCAGAGTAGTCGGCAGGATATTCGGCAGAAGGAGATTTGACGATGGTGAGGTTGTCAATCTGCGAACTGGGTATGATGTCAAACGAGAAAGCCCTTGAGTCCGCTTCACTGCTGGGTACAGCCCCTCCGTTCACCCATACATTATTGTAGCGTTGCGAGAGTCCGCGCACCATCACAAACTTATCGTCGATGAGGCTCACACCAGGCACACGTCGGATGACCTCTCCCGCATTGGTGTCTTGTGTACGGCTGATTTCCTGAGCGGAAACATTGTTCATGACCAGTGCACTCTGTTTTGCCATCTGTACCATGGCAGCATCGGTATTCTTGCGTTCCACCGCCGTTACCGTCACCTCCTTGAGCTGTTGCTCGTCGGGAGAGAGAGCCACCTTCACCACTGGTGTGTTGCCCTTTTGTGCCTTCACCTGCAGTTGGCAGGTCTTGTAGCCTATATAGTTAATTAATAAGGTGTGTTTTCCTGATTTGAGTCCATCGAGTGCAAAGCACCCTTCCACATCGGTGATAGCTTTCAGGGTAGAACCCTCTACGGTGATGACCGCACCGATCAATGTTTCCTGTGTTTTAGCATCGCTAACGATACCTTTGATTTGTTGCGCCCAAGTCTGCAAACAAGCTATTGCAAACCATGCTGCAACAAAGATTCTCTTGTTCATTTTCATTTCTTTCTCATTACCATTATGATTTCGGCTGCAAAGTTACGAGCCTCTTATTACACGTCTGTTACGCAGGTGTTGAAAGTGAATGACAATGGTACGACAAAGGTGTTACAGGTATGGTGGAAGGCGATGGGTATAAAGAAACTTCCGGTGGTTGAACCAAGCGGATTCAATCACCGGAAGTGGAATGGGCGATAAGGGCTGCGCCTTATCGATTACTTATTGCCAGTAAACTGGCCAACGAACAACAGGGCGCCGCTCTGCGAATCGCTGATGGTATAGACAAACGGGTGGTCGGCAATGAAGTTGACATCACGATAGTCAGTCGGACTGAGTGATGTCAGCATGACAGCAGCAGTAACGGCAGCAGCCTTGGTGCCCTTCTCGCTCACTTCAATCTTAGCCTTCTGCAACATCTGTGATACATAGAACTGACCATCGGCAAACTTGCTGAAGTCGGCTTCGGCAGGATTGAAGATGCTGGGTGCTCCCAGTGTGCTGACAATGCCGTTGAGCGGGATGTTGGTCTCGGTGGTGAACTTCGGCAGTTGCAGATTGACATTGCAGATATCCATCTTGCTGGTCAGGGTAGAGAGTGTCGAAGCGTCGATAGAAGCCATCATCTCGCTGATGCTTTTACCTTCGTTGGGCAGCAATACAGTCATGTGATAGACACCATTGCCGTATGGCAGCACAACGGCTTTGTAGAGTGGCATTTCTGCGTATAGGAACTTGTTACGTTGGTGCATCATCTCCACCTTTTGAATATCGCGGGTGTATCCACGGAAATTCTTTTCACTGGTTTTGCGTGCATCAAACTTCTTCTCCCACGTGCCGTTGAAATAGATGGCATTCATCAGATAAGATACTGCTGCAGGATCAGTCTGGTCGATGATGGAAGGAATCATGTCGTCAGTATGTTTGGAACACCAGTTGTTGATGTGTTTTGCTGTGGCGGGATTGCTGAAGTCCAGACTTTCCACCCCAGCCATGTAATGGTCTATTACGGTGCTGACAAACTGCGGACGCAGACGATATGCCTTGTTCACGGCAATATAGTTGGCAATGCTTACCGTGGTCTGTTGATCCAGTCGGTCGGCAGTTTGCAGGATATTCTGATAGAGCGAGTTGAGGTCGTTGATGTCGATACCCTCACAGCCGATAGCTTTAAGGATTTCCTGTTGGCTGACACCATCTGCACCGTTAGCCAACATCCCCATGAGGTATGCTACGCTCAGTGGTGACACCACTTTGCTGCTGTGGTCGCTAACCTGATTGAAGAGTTGTAGTGCAAAGACATTGTTGCGGTTGACGATGTCGCGCTGTGCATCGCTGAGTGTGAGGTATGCTTCATCCATATCTGTAGAGTTAGAGGGAGTGACAACGACAGTATTGTCTGTCGAAGGATTGTTGGGGTTTTGGAGCTTCTTGCTACTGTTGCATGAAACGGTAAGGGCGGCAGTCAATAGTATCGCCGCTGTTGTTGTGTAGTGCTTCATTGTTGTTGTATGGTTTTAATTTCAAATTGTTTCTTATCTGGTAAATGCCGATGATAGGGATAGATTGCATGAGACAGCCACAATCTTAACAACTCTTAACCGTATAAGCCTCTCATGGCGGTCTTCCTTTGCAAAGATAAGTATATTTTTTGAAAACTCCTATTCTTGTTGGCTATTTTTCTTGGAGTTTTTCTCACTTAATCGTACCTTTGACCTGACGGTCTTAGGTAGGCTGCACCTCGGAAGTAAAAGAAAAAAATATTTTTTTTCTTTGTACTTCTCTCGGTTTGCACTACCGAAGAAATAATAAAGAAAACGAGTTTTCTTTTTGTGTTTCTCTCGGTTTGCACTACCTTTGACCTGACGGTCTTAGGTAGGCTGCACCTCGGAAATTAAAAAGAAAACGAGTTTTCTTTTTGTATTTCTCTCGGTTTGCACTACCTTTGCAACGCAAAACAGATTAAACAAGATAAAATGAAAAAACAACTAAAAACCGCCTCTATCTGTGTACAGGGAGGCTATGAAGCGAAAAACGGTGAACCTATTGAGTTGCCCATCATCCAAAGTACTACCTTTAAATATGATAACTCTGAAGAAATGGCGATGCTCTTCGATTTGAAGAAAGAAGGCTATTTCTATACCCGACTGCAAAATCCTACCAACGATGCTGTGGCCAAGAAGATTGCACAACTTGAAGGTGGAGTAGGGGCAGTACTGACCAGTAGCGGACAGGCAGCCAACTTCTATGCCGTGTTTAATATCTGTGAGGCAGGCAGCCATATCGTTACTTCCAACGAAATCTATGGCGGCACATTCAATCTCTTTGGCGTCACCCTGAAGAAACTGGGTATTGAATGTACCTTCGTCAATCCCAACGATAGCGAAGAGGAAATACAAAAGGCTTTCCGCCCCAATACCAAAGCCGTGTTTGGCGAAACCATCAGCAATCCCGGCTGTGCCGTGCTCGATATCGAGAAATTCGCACGCATTGCCCATCGCAATGGTGTGCCCCTCATTGTAGATAACACCTTTGCCACTCCCATCAACTGCCGCCCCTTTGAATGGGGTGCCGACATCGTGACCCACAGTACCACGAAATACATGGATGGCACCGCATCGCAGGTGGGAGGTGTTGTCGTAGATAGCGGACAGTTCGACTGGATGGCCAGTGCCGATAAGTTTCCCGGACTCTGCACTCCCGATGAGAGCTACCACGGCCTCACTTATGTCAAGGCATTCGGAAAGATGGGCTATACCACCAAACTCGTTGCGCAACTCATGCGCGACTTGGGATCTATCCCTGCACCGATGAACTCGTTTATCCTCAACCTCGGCCTTCAGACACTCCATCTGCGCATGGCACAACATTGCAGCAATGCCCAGCGTGTGGCAGAATTTCTGCAGGCAGACCCTCGTGTGGCATGGGTACACTATAGCGGACTGCCAGGCGATGCCTATCATGAGTTGGCAGAGAAGTATCTGCCCAACGGATCGTGTGGCGTCATAGCCTTCGGACTGAAGGGCGACCGTGAGACCGCTATCCGCTTTATGGATTCGCTCGACATGATCAATATCGTGACCCATGTGGCTGATGCACGCACCTGTGTGCTTCACCCTGCCAGCCATACCCACCGTCAACTCTCCGACGAACAGCTTCGTGAGGCAGGTGTGGCTCCCGACCTCATTCGTCTCTCTGTTGGTATTGAAGATTGTGACGATATCCTCGACGACATCCGTCAGGCTCTCGATAAGATCTGAAAGCAGTTTTCATAGACAATAATAAAAAAATAGGAGGCAAACACCGATGATGCGTGTTTGCCTCCTGTTTGTTTATTCGGCTGTCCAGGTGATTATTCCTTCACAGCCTTCATGATAACTTCCACATGGTTGCCAGACTTGAGGATTGTGTTCTGGAGGAAGTCTGAAATCTGTTTACTGTCAATCTCGTTGACCGTTTTCTTATAGTCGGTATGGGTATCTACGCCGCGTGTGGCATAGGTGATCAGCACGCTAAGCCAGTGGCTGTTCTCACGGCTATCCACATCGGCTTGCTTCAGTAGAATCTCCTTGACCTTCTGCAGGTCGGCAGCATCAGCACCTGCCACAACCTCTTTCATGCCTTGGAAGAAGCAGGGGATGGCAGCATCCGACTTCTCAGGGTTCAGCTGTGCGCTACCAACGATATTGACAGCAGCCAAACCGTCTTTATCGGTGAAGATAGAGGCCGTGGCTCCCGCATGATAGGCAGCGCTGAGTTCCTCACGGATAGAGCGCAGATACTTCATCTCCAACAGGCGAGCTGCCACGTCAGCCAGCACGTCAGCCTTCAGTGTGTAAGGCATCATGGCATACCACATCTCCTGAACCTGATTCTGTGGGTTGCTCATCGCCTTGGTGAATACGTTGCTCACCTTGCCTTTGGCATAGGGGATGTCCTTGTTTTGCAGTGTGCTGCCCTTTGCAGGCAGCGAAGCGATATACTGTTCGATGAGTGGCAGAAGTGTAGCCTCGTCGTAGTTGCCCACGAAATAGAAGGTGAAGTCTTTGGCATTGCCATAATACTGCTTACCCATGGCCAGCAGACGGTCGTAGTTGATGGCCTTGATGTCGTCGGCAGAAGGAATGCGTGCCAGTTTGCTACCCAGATAGACCGTGCTCTGTACCGAGTCTTGGAACACGAGGTTGGGGTTGTTGCTCTGGTTGGCAAGGATGGTGGCATAGGTGTTCTGCAGGTTGGCAAACGATTTCTCGTCTTTCTTCACAGCTGTCATATCGAGGTAGATGAGTTGCATCAGTGTCTCGATATCCTTCGGAGTGCTCTTACCGCTCAATCCGTGGTAGAACGGATCCATGGTGAAGTTGACACTCGCCTGCTTGCCAGCCATGGCCTTTTCCAGTTCTGCGCTGGTGAAATTGCCCAGACCGCTGGCATCCAGTGCCTGGGTCATCAGCATCACACTGCTCTGATCGGCTTTCTCAAATGCCGAATATCCCACTTTGGCTTTTGCAGAGAAGAGAATCTCGTTGTCTTTGAAGTCGGTCTTCTTCATGATCACCTTCGCACCGTTAGACAGTGTCAGTTCCTTATATCCCAACACCTTATTCTCTACGGTCTTCTTGATCTTGCCAGCCTTAGGTAGCTGGGCAATGAGGGGTTCGTTCTTCACGTGATCCACGTAGGCTTCGAGTTTCTCTGCCCTCACCCCTTTCACAATGTCAGCCAACTGCTGTTCGGTGGGGTATGCCTTACCGTCTTTCTCCTGCATCATCATCAGCGTCACGAAGTTGGTATCGCTGTTGCAGATGAGTTTCTTGGCATACATATTGATCACCTCCACGGGGATGTTGGGGATGAGCTGTTGCAGGATAGCACTCTCGTCTTCTATCGAGGGGATAGGTTCGTTGGCGATGAAGTGATCCACATACTGTGTGGTAAACTGCTCATTCTTCATTTTGTCCTTATTGGCAAGGCTTTTCTCTATCTGACTTTTGATCTCGTCCTTGACACGCTGATATTCTGTAGCAGTGAAACCGAAGTCGTGTGCACGCTTGGCTTCACGCAATACAGCGGCATACGCCTCCTTGACTTGCCCTTCCTTGGCGAGTCCTGTCAGCGTGAAGGCGCCGCAGGTTCTCGACATGAGGTAATCGCCATTGTCGCCCACAGCCTGCAGATAGGGGCAGTCGGGCTCCTGGGCTTTCTCGCTGAATCGGGTGTTCAGCATGAGGGTGAGTGCATTGTCCATGTATTTCATGAGGAGATAGTCCATGTTGACCTTCATCTCATCGGGAATAGCTTTGTGCTTCATGTTGATGAGGAAGAGGTCAAACTGCTGTTCCTTGTCCTTATCCACCACATAGATTGCGGTATCGTTGGGGCTTACCTGCTCTGGTATCACTTTTGCGGCATCGGCAGGCACCTTGATGTCGGCAAACAGCGTCTTGATCTGTGCTTCGATATGATCTACGTCCACATCACCCACCACGATGATGGCCTGGTTGTCTGGGCGATACCATTTGCGATAGTAGTCGCGCAGGGTTTCGGGGTTGCATCCGTCGATGACGCTCATCAGTCCGATAGGCATGCGGAAGCCGTATTTCTCGTTTTGGTAGAGGCGAGGCAGACTGCGCTCTAACATGCGCTGCTGACCCACCATGCGCATGCGGTACTCATTGTGCACCACATCGCGCTCGTCGTCTATGGCTTTCTGGGTCAGCGAGATGCCGTTGCTCCAGTCTTTCAGTATCAGCATACACGAATCCACAGCCGTTGGTCGGGTGGTGGGCACATCGGTGAAGAAATACACCGTTTTGTCAATACTGGTATAGGCATTGAGGTTGCGACCGTATTCCACGCCGATGCTCTGCAGATATTCCTGTAGGGTATTGTCTTTGAAGTGTTCTGTACCGTTGAATGCCAGATGTTCCAAGAGGTGTGCCAGTCCGCGCTGGTCCTCGTTCTCGTTGATAGAACCGACTTTCTGTGCGATATAGAAGCTTGCCACATGCTCAGGGAAATTGTTTTTGCGGATGTAGTAGGTCAGTCCGTTGTCCAGATGACCAATCTTCACCTTGCTATCCACGGGGATAGGGGGCATTTGCTGTGCCATCGTTGGTGTTGCACCCAACAGTAGCATTGCCACTGTCAATAGATTTTTTGGTTTCATATTTTACGATTTTGTTAATAATGATTTTCTTGCGATTAGGATATCGTTATGCAAAAGTAAGTATTTTGTTATGATAAGCAAAGCTTTTGTGCCGATTTATAGTGCCTTTTAATGTTTTTTAATTCAAAAAATAACACTCGGTGTGTTGCCTATGGCAGGATATTAATAATGGGGAAAAAAAAGCGTGCCACCCTGAATCGCTTCAAGGCGGCACGCAGTATGTGCATCATCCGTAATGGATGGCGTATCATTTTACTGGTATTACTCGTTGACCAGAGGAACGGCGAAGTATCCCTTCTTGCCAGTGGGGAACACGCCCTGGATGAAGAGTACAGGATCCTTAGAGGTTGAAGTTTCCTTCACCGCATTCTGCAGGTCCTCCACCGACTTCATCGGCTGTTCGTTCACGCGCTGGATAATGAAGCCCTGGGGCACACCAGCCTCTTTCAGTCTGCCGCCGCTAATCTTAGCCACCTGCAGACCATAGCCGATGTTCAATTGCTCCTTCTGGCTGTTGGTGACAGCACGGAACGTACCACCCAGTACATCGAGGTCGGCATTCTTCACCACCTTGGTAGTGCCCTGTTCGTTCTTCAGCGTCAGCGTAGCGGAATGGCTCTTCTTGTTGCGCAGATAGGTGACAGTCAGTTTATCGCCGGGGCGCTTCTGGGCGATGATGCCCTGCAGTTCGCCAAACTTCTTAATCTTCTTGCCGTCGATGCTCGTGATGACGTCGCCCTTCTTCAGTCCTGCCGAGGCGGCAGCACCATCCTCCACCACTTCGGCCACATAGATGCCTTCCATGGTGCCAAGGTCGAGTTCGTTGCCCTTTTCCTTCTCCACATCCACATAGGTGCTGACGTCGCTACCCTTGATGCCTATCATGGCACGCTGCACGGTACCATACTGTTTGATGTCAGCGACCACCTTGTTCATGATAGCGGTAGGAATGGCAAAGCCATAACCGATGTTCTGTCCGGTCTGAGAGTATATCATCGCGTTGATGCCGACCAGTTCGCCACGTGTATTGACGAGCGCACCGCCCGAGTTACCCTGGTTGATGGCAGCGTCGGTCTGAATCATCGACGAAACGCCTTCGCCCATCTGGCGTGCCTTGGCAGAGATGATGCCCGCAGTCACTGTGTTGTTCAGGCCGAGGGGATTGCCTATAGCCAGTACCCATTCGCCCACTTTCACATTGTCGCTATTGGCAATGGTGATGGCAGGCAGATTCTTAGCATCAATCTTGATGAGCGCCAAGTCGGTGGTCTTGTCGGCACCGACGATGCGGGCTGAATACTCCTTACTGTTCTCGTTGAGCGTAACGGTCAGTTCGTCAGCGCCATCCACCACGTGGTTGTTGGTCACGATATATCCGTCGGCAGAGATGATCACACCGCTACCCGCAGCAGCCTGTTTCGGGGTCTGCACCTGTCGCTTGCGGCTTCCGTTGTTACCGTTCTGTCCGCGGCCGAAGAAACCACCGAAGGGGTCTGAAAAGAAATCCTCAAAGGGGTCGGCATATTCCACGGTTTGCACCTTAGAGTTGATCACCGATTTAATGTAAACCACCGAAGGCAGTGCCTTGTCGGCAGCGTAAGTCAGATCCACAGGTTGTCCCGGAGCAGTAGCAGGAGCTGCTTGAGTCTTGTTGCACGATGCTGCCGAAAATGCGATCACCATCAGATAGACCGCTGGCCAAATGCTTTTCACAATCTTTTTCATGTTCTTTTTATGTTTTTTGATGTTATAATTTCCGTTTTCGTGAAACTGGGTGCAAATATAGACGCAAAATATGTTAAACTGCCAAAATGGCATTGCTTTTTGGCGCATTTTAACACTTCGACCGCTCCCCTTAACGGCTGTTTGCGCTTTCCCTGCTATTGTTGAAAAAATCACAAAACATCATTTGAAAAAGTTGCAAGTTGTTTTCTTATCATCCTTCATTTTCTCGCCATGGCAGACTTTAAGCGAGCTTTATTCTGCTCATTTGGCTTAACGAAAACGTTCCTTTAATTCTGTTACCGACCACACTTTGCAGTAGGTCAACACTGAATCCGAGTTTGTTTGCCAGTTCGCTGATAATTTGCGATTTCTCGGTACTGGGTTTTTCTTTTTCTTTTGTCATAGCTCGTTAATTTGAGGGTTAGTGAATAAGTTACAAGTTACAAGTTACATTCGGTGTAACAAGTACTACATGCTTGAAAGTCTGCCGAATTGTAAGGTATATAATTTTATTATATATTATAATATTATATATTATAATAATATAATAAAGTTTTACAT
>OQVT01000095.1_pt1 | contig 34746 bp, 27 predicted proteins | sample 1691561 | NCBI WGS metagenome assembly OQVT01 (sample SAMN03418260, study PRJEB22391) | human gut metagenome | biome: human-gut; feature: organic feature; material: feces | host: Homo sapiens | place: Tanzania | collected 2013-01 | reverse complement strand
GCGGTCTTTCTATAGGTAGTTATGGCTATAAGTCAGGTAACTACGGCGGAAACGGTATGACTCAACTCGGCGCAGCTTTCGCGCAGGGAACCTACGGAACTGCCTACGAGACTTCTTACATCCGTTCGGACCGTGTCATTAAGGACCACATCTATGTGGAGTCTCCTCTGGATGCAGAGCCTCAGACTCCGATAGTCCTTACCGAAAAAGACCTTCCGGCTAAGGACGCCACCCTTTCTACCTGTCCTTACCTCGGCCGTCTCGTGACCTTGAAGGGACTTAAGTATGCCGATCAGGTCTTCGCACTTCTCTATTTGAGCAGCGACGAGTCTAACAAGAACTCCCAGAACCGTGTGTTCCTCTCGGATCAGACTTGGGGAATAGACTCTTGGGCTATGAGCAAGGCCAATTTCCTTACACACCTTCAGCGCGGGGATTGGGACGCTGCGATGATAGGTAATGCCAATGACCAGAGCTACGGCTCGGTGGGCTCTGTGGATCTCAAATACCTCGAGCAGGCAGATGCACCTTTCTATCAGAATGTAATGGAGCTTGAGGACCCTGCTTTCTGCCGCTCGGTATATTATTGGGTTTATGGAGTATATCCTGAAAAGGAAGAGGATAAGAGCCTAGTGGAGGAGAGAATGAAACCTGAGAATCTCGTGAAGATGTGGCCTCGCTACTGTTTGGCACAGAACGCAAACGGCTATGCCGTGAGCCAGTATTTCACTCTCGGAGGCACCACCATACAGCTTCGCACGAGTGGATTTGCCAAGTTCGCCGACAGTAAGATTCCTGCATCGGTGCTCAATGGCAGCAAGTCAGTTTCCCTCACCGGTATCCTCACCCTTTATCAGGGAAGTATTCAGTTCATAGTAAATAGTTTAGACGATATCGTAGTAGAATAATAAATGAAAAGATTAGCAGCTATAATTGTGATGGCAGTTTCATTAACATCTTGTCACAGTAATCCTTTTCTCAAACAGTGGAATACCCCATACGGTATTCCACCGTTTGATGAAATACGTACCTCCGACTATATTCCTGCCGTAAAGGAAGGTATTAAGCAGCAAAATGCGGAGATAGTCGCCATCGTCGGCGACACTCGTACTCCTTCTTTTGAGAATACCATCGCACCTCTCGAGCTTTCAGGTGGCATCCTTTCTAAAGTGGAAGGCGTTCTCTTTAATGTGGCCGAGACTGACCGCACCGAGGAACTCGACGCCGTGGTGGAAGAGGCGATTGGCCTGTTGAGTGCGCACAGCACCGACATTAATTTCAATAAGGCTCTCTATGCCAGGGTCAAGGCCGTTTACGATGCAGACCAGAGCGCGCTGACCCGCGAGCAGCAGATGGTGCTCAAGGGCTGGTACGAGGGCTTCGAGCGCGAGGGAATTGGCCTGAATGCCGAGCAGCAGGACGAGCTTCGCGAGATTAACGCACGCGTGGCCGCACTTAACCAGAGGATAGGAAACAACATACTCGCAGAGTCCAACGCATTCCAGCAGAAGTTCGGATTTAGCGTGAGCTCTTATCCTGCGATGATGACCACGACTGCCGACCGCGAGCTTCGCAGGCAGTACAACGAGGCTTATCGTTCGCGCGGACATAACGGAAATGAGTATGACAACCGTGCGCTCATTCTCGAATTGGTGGCGCTTCGCACCCGTAAGGCCAATATCTTAGGCTACGAGTCTTCAGCTGCCTTCACCCTTTCGGACAAGATGGCAGCTACCCCTCAGACCGTGGATGAGTTCCTGAAGGGCATAATGGATGCGGCTAATGTCAGGGCCAAGCAGGAAGTGAAGGAGATGCAGCTCTTTATGGATGCCGACGTCAAGGCGGGACTCCTCCCTAAGGGCTCCAAGATAGAGCAGTGGGACTGGTGGTACTATGCCGAGAAGGTTAGACGTGCCAAGTATGACTTGGACGAAGACGCAGTAAGCAAATACTTTAAGGCTGAGAATGTGCTTAACGGAGTGTTTACCGCTGCGAAGACGCTTTATGGCGTCAATGCCGAGAAGATAGAGGGCGTTCCGAGCTATAATCCGGATTGCGTGACCACTTGGAAGCTTACTTACGATGACGGTTCGCTTATCGGTATTCTTACTACGGACCTATTCCCTCGCAACAGCAAACGCGGCGGTGCGTGGATGAACAATGTCCGCAATCAATACTACGATGCAGCAGGTAATGACGTAAGGCCTATCATCGTGAATGTAGGCAATTTGTCGGAGTATATGAGCATCGACGACGTGCAGACTACTTTCCACGAGTTCGGACACGCGCTTCACGGATTGTTGTCGAAGTGCCATTACGCTTCGGTAAGCGGCACGAGCGTCAAGAGGGACTTCGTGGAGATGTTCTCTCAGTTCAACGAGAATTGGGCTTTCCAGCCTGAGTTGCTTGCGCTTTATGCGAAGAACGACGCCGGAGAGGTGATTCCGTCGGAGTTGGTCGAGAAGATCAATGCCGCTTCCAAGTTCAATCAGGGATTTATGACTGCGGAATTGGCTGCGGCTTCGATTCTGGATATGCGTTGGCACGAGCTCACTAGCGTGGAGGGCATAGATGTCGACAAGTTCGAGGCTCAGGTGGCTAAGGAGATAGGGCTCATTCCTCAGATTACATATCGTTATCAGAGTACCTATTTCAACCATATCTTCGGTGGAAGCGGTTACGATTCGGGTTACTATGGCTACCTCTGGGCGGAGGTGCTCGACAAGGATGCTTTCAGTATTTTCCAGAGTTCGCCGAACGGAGTGTGGGATAAGGATTTGGCACTTAAGTTCAAGAGGACTTTCCTCGAAAGGGGTGGAAGTGAGGAGCCTATGGTGCTTTATCATGAATTTGCCGGTCGCGACCCTCAGTCAGACGCCATGCTCAAGGCACGCGGCTTGAAGTAGTCCGTAATATCAACGAAGAGAAAGTGCCCTTAGGACGATACGCGCTTCGCGCTATCCCTCCCACTTCGTGGGCCCCTCCCGTTCACAAGTCACGGGCGACTAGCCGTCCTAAAAGCACATTTCTCTTCGTTGAAGTGATATGAGACTTAGTGGTTAAAGCTGACAGTTAAAGCAGAAATTAGATAGAATTAGTTAGTATAAGTATATGAATAGAAAAGTACTTTTAATGATTTTGGATGGTTGGGGCGAAGGCCGTCACGACCATAGTAATGCCATTTACACACAAGGGACTCCGAATATTGACGCCCTTCGTGCCAAATACCCATTCAGTCACCTCCAGGCTTGCGGAAAATACGTAGGTCTCCCGGACGGACAGATGGGGAACTCCGAAGTGGGACATATGAACCTCGGAGCAGGTAGAACCATCTACCAAGACCTCGTAAAGATCAATATGGCCTGCGAAGAGCACAAACTGCTCCAGAATAAGGAAATCGCAGCAGCCTTCGAGAACGTTAAGAAAAACGGAGGCAAACTCCACCTTATGGGCCTCTGCAGCCACGGTGGCGTGCACTCATCACTCGATCACGTCTACGAATTCCTCGCAGAAGCTAAGCGCTACGGCCTCGATAATGTGTTCGTACACTGCTTTATGGACGGACGCGACACCGACCCTCACAGCGGACTTGGCTTCGTGAAAGAGCTCGAAGAGAAGATGGCAGAAAGCACCGGTAAGGTAGCTACGGTCTGCGGACGCTTCTATGCGATGGACAGAGACAAGAGATGGGACCGTGTCAAGACAGCCTACGATATGCTCGTAGACGGAAAGGGAGCCGAGTTCGAAAGCGCTCAGGCCGCCATCCAAGCATCTTATGACGAAGGCGTTACCGACGAGTTCATCAAGCCTGTGGTAATTACCGAAGGCGGCAAGCCTCTTGCTAAGATAGAAGCTAACGACACCGTTATATTCTTCAACTTCCGTAACGACCGCGCCCGTGAGATGACATCAGTCCTTACGCAGCACGATATGCCGGAGCAGGGAATGCACACCATTCCTCTTTACTACTGCTGTCTTACTCCATACGACGCTTCCTTCACTGGACTCCATATTCTCTTCGACAAGGAACTCGTTACGGACACCCTCGGAGAGACCCTCGCACGTGCCGGAAAACACCAGCTCCGCATCGCCGAGACAGAGAAATATGCCCATGTGACATTCTTCTTCAACGGAGGACGCGAAGAGCCTTTCGAGAACGAAGACAGAATCCTCGTGAACTCTCCTAAGGTCGCTACCTATGACCTTCAACCCGAGATGAGCGCTCCTGAAGTGGCCAGCAAGCTAATCGACGTGTTGAAGACAGAAAAGGAAGACGCCATCATCCTCAACTTCGCTAATGGCGATATGGTAGGACACACCGGCATCTATCCCGCTATCTGCAAGGCCGTGGAGGTCGTAGACAAACTCGTGGGAGAAGTGGTTAAGGTCGCTGTCGAGCACGACTATGTAGTTCTCATCACTGCAGATCACGGTAATGCAGACTATGCAGTTAACGAAGACGGTACCCCTAATACCGCACACTCATTGAATCCTGTACAGTTCGTCGTAGTAAACGCAGGAGACGAAGTGAAGACCGTAAAGGATGGAGCCCTGTGCAATGTGGCACCTACCATCCTCAAACTTATGGGCATTCCTCAGCCTGAGGCTATGACAGCAGAGCCGCTCATCTAAAGATGTTCAAGTTTAAACCGATATTGAAAACTCGCGTGTGGGGCACCGAAAGCTGGGTTCTTTCGGCTGTCCCGGGCGACGAGTCCATAATAGCGGAGGGCCCGTGGGCAGGAAAGACCATAAACGATGTCTATCAAGGCACCTTCCCTCTGTTAATCAAGTTTATAGATGCCCGTCAAGACTTGTCCATACAGGTTCATCCATCCGATGAACTCGCTCGTCAAAGACACGGGTGCAAGGGCAAGACCGAGATGTGGTATATAATCGATGCCGCACCAGGCGCGCATCTTATAAGCGGACTTAAAACCGCCATTACGCCCACAGAGTATGTCTCTTTGGTGCAGCAGGACAAGATTACCGATGTGCTCCAAGACTATAGCGTAGCTCCGGGTGACGTGTTCTATCTGCCTTCGGGACGCATCCACGCCATAGGCGGAGGTTGCTACCTCGCCGAGATTCAGGAAACGTCGGACATTACCTATCGCATCTACGATTATGGAAGGCCTGGTCTGGACGGAAAGCCGCGCGAATTGCACACCGAATTGGCCCGAGAAGCCATCGATTACACGGTGCTGCCCGACTACAGGACGCACTACGAGCACGTTAAGGATTCGAGCGTGAATCTGGTTAGCTGTAAGCACTTCACGACGGACCTTCTCGAATTGGACCATCCCCTCGAACTATCGCTGGACAAATGCGGAGAATTTATGGTGGTGATGCAGATGAAGGGCCGAAGCCTTTTGAAAACCGCTTCCGGAGCATCGGAGCTTCACCCCGGAGAATGTGCGCTGATTCTCACCTCGCAAGAGCGCGAAGTGCAGATTAGCCCACTTGACGAAACATCAAGCCTTCTGACAACCCATTGTTAGGGGGCTTTTTTATAGACAGAGCGCAGCCGCTCCCATAATGCCGCTTTCCGCACAGTCGGAAGCCAGAAGCCGGATTCTCGCGGCCGAACGCGGATAGACGAAACTCGACAAGCTTTCCTCCAGCGAATCCTTGAAAAAGTCGAAGGATTGGGCGATGGAGCCTCCGAAAATAATCGCCTGCGGGTCCACGGCGTACATAATTATCTGTGCCAATTGGCCCACATTCCGGCCGTACTCTCGAAATGCCTGCAGTGCCTGTTCGTCCCCTTTTCCTGCCTTTTCGGCCAATTCCGCCCCGGAGCATCCGAACTCGCGCGGGAAGAACCTGCTCGCACAATAATCCTCGATTATGGAATCTCTATAGGGAATCATTCCGAACTCGCCCGAGCCGCAATTGGCATCGCTGAGAAGTGCTCCGCGATGGATTATTCCTGCACCGACCCCTGTTCCCAGCGTGACTCCCACGAACTCTGTGAATTGATGCCCTTGCCCGAAGTAACGCTCTGAAAGGGCGAAGCAATTGGCATCGTTATCTACGAACACCGGTACGCCGAACTCGCTCTGCATCATCTCCTTAAGCGGCACGCAATCCCATCCGGCGATGTTAGAGAAGTCATAGGCTATGCCTCTTTCCCTATCCACTACGCTCGCCACGCCCAGCCCGATGGCCTCGCAGTCCGGAGTCCACAGGGCGCGAATTACCTGTTTGAGAACGCCCAGCGTTACCTCGCCGCCCACGTCTGCGCGTGTCGGCATCTCTGCTCTTCTTACCAGTTTTCCGTCGTGGACCAATCCACCCTTGATGTTAGTCCCGCCTAAGTCTATTCCTATAATTTTCAAGACGATAATTATTTTTGAGCTTTACGGCGCTCCTCTACCAACTCGTAGTCCAGCAGCCTCTGCTCCAGATTAGTGTTCGAAACGCGGATGCGCACCTCGTCGCCCAGACGATAAATCTTGCGCGTGCGCCTTCCCTTTATGCGATAGAGTTTTTCGTCAAATTCGAAGAAGTCCGACTTGATGGAACGCAGCGCTATCATACCCTCGATATGGGTAGGTTCGATTTCTACATACATTCCCCATTCGGTAAGGCCGGAAATGTGTCCCACAAACTCCTGACCCACTTTGTCTTGCATGAATTCCACGACCTTATATTTCACGCTGGTGCGCTCTGCCTCGGTGGCCAATGCCTCCCTTCCCGAAGCATACTTGCACTCGCTCTCGTAGAACTCCCTATCCTGACTCTTCGCATTATCCAGATACAGGGCTAACAGCCTGTGAACCATAAGGTCAGGGTATCTTCTAATAGGAGAAGTGAAGTGCGTGTAGTCTGCGAAAGCCAGTCCGTAATGCCCTATGTTCTCGGTGCTGTATTTTGCCTTCGCCATCGAACGAAGCGCTATGTCCTTGAATGCCGCCGCCTCAGGTTTACCGGTAGCCTTGTCCAGCAAATCGGAAATCGCTCCCGCAGCCTTCTTCCCTTTCAGCTCGCCGTTCATCTTGTAGCCCAAGCTCTTCGCGAAATGCCTCAGCGATTCCAGTTTCTCCGGATTAGGCACGTCGTGCACGCGGTAGACGAAGGTCTTTCCGGTAGCAGCCACGAACTCGGCGACGCTGCGATTGGCCAGAAGCATAAACTCCTCGATGAGCCAATTGGCCTCCTTGCTGATTTTCTGGTAGACGTCTATCGGACGCCCGGTTTCGTCGCACAGTACCTTCATTTCCGGTCGCGAGAAGTCGATCGCTCCCGCCTTGCGGCGTTTGCCCTTTAGGATTCCGGCCAATTTGTTCAAGTCCGTTATGGCCGTTTGGAGCTCTGCGTCCGGGCTGTCTGCGATGCCCTCGATGATGTCCTGGGCCTGTTCGTAGGTGAGACGGAAATTCGACTTGATAACTGTCCTGCCGAACCATTTCTTTCTTATGGCAGCTCTCGGTGTGATCTCGAAAACTACTGAGAAACAGAGCTTTTCCTCGTTAGGACGAAGCGAGCACAGACGGTTGCATAGCTTTTCGGGAAGCATAGGAACGGTGCGGTCCGCCAAGTAGACGGATGTACCCCTGTCTCTGGCTTCCTTGTCTATGTCGCTTCCCGGAGTTACGTAGTGCGACACGTCGGCGATATGCACTCCGACCTCGAAATTGCCATTTTCCAGAGGCTTGAATGAAAGCGCATCGTCGAAGTCCTTAGCGTCTTCGGGGTCTATGGTGAAAGTGAAGGTGTCTCGGAAATCGCGACGCTCCTTAATGTCCTTTACCTTTATCTTATCTGATATCTTCTCTGCGGCCTTTTCCAATTCGGGTTCGAACCTATAAGGAAGACCGAATTCGGCGAGAATGCTATGCATCTCGGTTTCGTTCTCTCCTGGGGCTCCGAGTACGTCGATAATCTTTCCGAAAGGAAGGCTCTCGCCTTTATTCCAATGCTCGACTCTGACGGAAACTTTCCAGCCCTTTTCGGCGCCGGCCTTCCTGGCCTGCTCGGGGTCTACCTCTATGTCATAAGGCATTACGCGACTCTGCATAAGCACCCAAGCGCCTTTGCCGCTGCTGTGGAAGATACCTATGAAAGGCTTTTCACTACGCTCCAGAACATCTACGACACATCCCTCGCGGCGTCCCTCCTTAGTGGACTTGCTCTTCTTAGTCGCAGGCGCCTTCTCCTTAGTCACGCTCACGCGCACCAAGTCTCCGTTAAGTGCACCTCGCGTTTTCGAGGCAGGCACGAATATGTCCTCATCTTCTCCTTCCACTCTCACGAAAGCGAATCCTTCGCGAGTCATTTGTACCGTTCCTATGAACGTAGGAAATATTTTCTTTCCGGGATGACGCTTTTTCTTTCTAAGCATAATGTTTGAAGTTTTTTAATCCTACAAATATACTTAAATTTTTGTTTACCCTTAATCGGTCGCGGGCGCCTCGCACTGATTCAAATAAATTATGTAAATTTGTAGGTATGACCAAAGGAGAGGCGATAGTAGTAAAGAACGCGGGAAGTCACTTTGTGTTGGGACTCCTTCCACAGTGGGAATTGTTTCCCGCCGTGCTCCGCGGCCGCGTAAGGCTGAAGGCATCCTCGTCCACTAATCCTATAGCGGTAGGCGACAGGGTGGAGTACGAATATGAATCCACTCCGACCGAGACGAATCCGGCGCAGATAACCAGGATTTTGCCTCGGCATAATCATCTGATTAGAAAGTCCACGAACCTCTCGCGACAGTCACACGTGATAGCGGCGAATCTCGACCGCGTGTTCCTGGTCTGCACACTCTATTTTCCGGAAATAAAACTCCCGTTTCTCGATAGGCAGCTCGTTTCCTGCGAGATGTTCAAGATTCCGGTAACGATAGTCCTGAATAAGGTCGACCTATACAGGGACGAGGCGAAGGATTATCTGGATTATTTCAAGTCCATATACACCGAAGCGGGTTACGACGTGCTGGAGACTTCGGCGAAAACAGGAGAAGGCATAGAGGAACTGCGGGCGCTGTGTCGAGGAAAGGAAGGCGAACAGGGAATAAATCTCATAAGCGGGGAGTCCGGAGTAGGCAAATCATCGATTATAAAGGCAATCGACCCGGCTCTTGACCCTAAGGTAGGGGAAATAAGTCTTTCGCATCTTCAGGGAAAGCACACCACTTCGCTTTACGAGATGTACCCGATAAGTAGCGGAGGCTACATCATAGACACTCCTGGTCTTAGGGGGTTCGGTCTGTATGGTCTTGAAAAAGAAGAGATTTACACCTATTTCCCGGAGATGCTGAGGGCTTCCGGAGGGTGCAGGTTCACGCCTTGCTCCCATACTCACGAGCCTGGATGTGCGGTGAAGGAAGCCGTGGAGATGGGTGAGATATCGCCGGAAAGGTATGCATCCTATTTGGGGATGCTGGAAGAAGACAGCAAATTCCGTTAGTAATATGATAGATAAGGTTAAAAACATCACTGAGGAATTATTCCGCAGCATAGAGTTCCCGCAGACTCCTCGCGGCTTGTACGAACCGCTGCGTTATATGATAGGGATAGGAGGAAAGAGAATCCGTCCTACGCTTTGTCTGCTTGCATACGGCCTGTTCCGGGACGAGTGGAACGAGCAGATTCTAAGCCCTGCCGAAGCCATCGAGGTGTTCCACACCTTTACTTTGATTCACGACGACATTATGGACCGTTCTCCGCTTCGCCGCGGACAGCAGACCGTGTGGAAGAAGTGGAACGAAGACACTGCCATATTGAGCGGAGACGTGATGCTAATCGATGCCTACAAGCGTATAGCGAAAGCTCCCGGCGAATGTGTGCGACAGGTGCTGGAGTTGTTTTCGACTACGGCGGCGCAAGTCTGTGAAGGGCAGCAACTTGATATGGATTTCGAGCAGCGCGACGATGTGGCTATGTCGGAATACGAAGAGATGATTGGCCTGAAGACGGCCGTGCTGATAGCTTGCTCGGCGAAGATGGGTGCTATGATAACGCTCGCGGACCCTGAAAAGTGCGATGCTCTCTATAACTATGGTTATCAGTTGGGTATGGCTTTCCAAGTGGCAGACGACTATCTCGACGCGTTCGGCGACGAGAAGGTGTTCGGAAAGCCGATTGGCGGAGATATCCTGCAGCAGAAGAAGAGCTGGCTCACCATAAGGGCCTTCTCGAAGTCGAAGGTCCCGCAGAAGTTCGTGGAGGCATTCAAGTCGCGCGACATAGAAAGGGTAAAGGCCATCTACACCGAGCTGGAAGTGGACACAGATGCTAAGAAAGAGATAGAAAGTTATAATCGTAAGGCCATAGACGTTTTGAAGGAGGCCGATTTCTCGAGCGAGGACATAGCCGTTCTCGAAGAATTCGCGCACAGTCTGGTAGGAAGAGTAAAATGATGGATAAGAAAGAATTGGAGATAATGGCGCCTGCGGGCAATTTCGAGTGCCTTCAAGCTGCCATACAAGGTGGTGCCGATTCCGTGTATTTCGGTGTCGGAAAGTTGAATATGCGTAGCCATTCGGCTAACAATTTCGCCCCTGAAGACCTTCAGGAGGTGGTGGAGATATGTCGAAAGGCCGGCGTGAAGTCCTATCTCACGCTGAACATCTGCCTCTATCCGGAGGACATCGAAGATGCACGCGAAGCCCTGTTGGCTGCGAAGCAGGCCGGGGTGAGCGCGGTAATCGCCTCGGATATGGCAGCGATTCTGATGTGTAGGGAGATTGGCCTGGAAGTGCATATTTCCACACAGCTGTCGATTTCGAATGCACAAGCGCTCAAATTTTATGCACAATGGGCGGATGTGGTCGTTCTGGCGCGCGAATTGAACTTGGGGCAGGTCAAGAGCATATACGAGACTATCGTGCGAGAGCAGATCAAGGGTCCTTCAGGCCAATTGGTCCGTATCGAAATGTTCGCCCACGGTGCCTTGTGTATGGCCATCAGCGGAAAATGCTATTTGAGCCTGCACGCCTATGGGGCATCGGCCAATCGGGGAGCGTGCTATCAGATATGCCGTCGCGGCTATGAGGTGACTGACCTCGAGACCGGGAACAAGCTGGATATTGAGAACAAATATATAATGTCGCCGAAGGACCTCTGCACCATCGAGTTTATGGACAAGATCATAGATGCCGGGGTGAAGGTCTTCAAGATAGAGGGTAGAGCTCGCAGCGCGGAGTACGTGAAGCGTTGTGCCCAGTGCTATAGGACTGCGGCAGATGCAGTGTGTGAAGGCAGGTATACTCCGGAATTGGCCGGGAAACTGAAGGATTCGCTGAGCGAGGTGTTCAACCGCGGATTCTGGGACGGCTACTATCAGGGCGCATATTTGGGCCAGTGGAGCGAAGTCTACGGCAGTCAGGCCAAGTTGAAGAAGGTCTATGTCGGGAAAGTGACGAATTGGTTCGACAAGATAGGCGTCGCGGAGATTTTGGTCGAGAGCGCACCGCTGCAGAAGGGAGATAAGGTGATGGGAATAGGTCAGACTACAGGCGTGGAGGAGTTTACCGTAGAGGATATGCGCGTGGATTTCCAAAATGCCGACATCGCGACCAAAGGCACCAGATGCTCAGTGGCGGTACCTGCACCGGGAAGACTAAAGCGCGGCGACAAGATTTATAAATGGGAGGAAAATTTATGAGAAAGGCAGTGATTGTGTTAACGGCCTGTCTGGCGCTGTCCGGCATATCTTACGGACAGTCAAAGGATTTCAGGCTTGCCCGCTGGATGCAGATTCAAAGCTCCATTATCAAGGAGTTGGACAAATCCTATGTGGACACGCTTCCGGTTTCCAAGATGGAAAAGGCGGCGATTAACGCTATGCTAAAGGAACTTGACCCTTACACCATATATGTGCCTGAAGATGAGGTGGAGGATTTTACCCTTCAGATAGGCGGTGTCTATGGCGGAATAGGTGCCATTATCTATAAGCCGGATAATGACAATGTCTATATCAACGAACCTTATGCCGGCTCACCTTGCGTGAAGGCCGGAATGGAATCCGGAGACCAGATACTTAAAATAAACGGCGAAGACGTGACTCCTCTCACCTCTGCGCAGTGCTCCGAAAAGATGAAGGGCCAGCCCGGCACCATAGTGGAGTTTCTGGTTAAGAAAGTGAATACCTCGGACACGCTTAAGGTAAAGGTGCGCCGCGAAAAGATTCATCTTCCTGACATCCAATACGCCGGTATGATAGAACCTAAGACGGGATATATCTGCCAGACGGGCTTTACGGAGGGCGTCGCCGAGCAGATGCGCACCATGGTCGCTCAGCTTAAGGCTCAGGGTATGACCAAGCTCGTGCTCGACCTTCGCGGTAACGGCGGCGGACTTATGAAGGAGGCCATAGACATAGTGTCCATCTTCGTGCCTAAGAATTCGCTCGTAATGACTTCACGCGGACGCGACGGGCAGAATACCGAAGTATACAGGACGGACAAGGACGCACTCGACGAGAAATTGGAGCTGGTGGTGCTGGTCGACGGCGGCTCGGCATCTTCGTCCGAAATCGTGAGCGGTGCTCTTCAGGACCTCGACCGTGCTACCATCATAGGAACCCGTACCTTCGGAAAGGGCCTCGTGCAGAATGTTCGCCCTCTTCCTTTCGGTGGCCAATTGAAAATTACCGTGGCCAAGTATTACACCCCTTCCGGACGCTGCGTGCAGGCCATAGACTACTCTCATCGTAACCCGGACGGCAGCGTAGGACACATTCCTGATTCGCTTACCCACGTATTCAAGACGCTGAAGGGTAGGGAAGTGCGCGACGGAGGCGGAATAACCCCGGATATAGTAATCGAGGGCCCGGAATACGACGACGTCATCTACTCTCTGGTTCTTAGCGGTATAGTGGGCCAATACGCTCTTCACTATAAGATGTCTCATCCGACCATAGCTCCCGAATGCGAGTTCGATTTTACCGAGTTCGACGACTTCGTAGAATACGTCCTGCCTTTCGTGAAGGACAATGCCAAGGAGTCCGTGAAGAACATAAATCACGAGCAGATAAAGCCTTTCATCGAAGAGGAGATAGTGACTCGCTATTACTATCAGGAGGCCGGTGCTAAACATCGACTCAAATATGACGAGCAGCTTAAGGAGGCGCTTACTAAAAAATCGGTTCTATGAGATTAGTCTTCGCTACGGGAAATAAGGGGAAGCTGCGCGAGGCGCGCGAGATTCTCGGCCCGTCCTATGAAATCCTGAGCCCTGCCGAAATGGGCGTGGAGGGAGAAGCCGAGGAGACAGGCTCTACGCTGGAGGAAAACAGCTTGTTGAAAGCTAAATATATAAGTGATAGGATTCCGCATGATGTAATGTGTTTCGCCGATGATTCTGGTCTCGAAGTAGATGCTCTCGACGGCGCTCCCGGAGTCTATACTGCGAGGTACGCAGGGCCGCAATGCGATTTCGACGATAATATGGACAAGCTCCTGAGGGAATTGGCATTAAGGCCGGAAAAGGCCCGCACTGCGAGGTTCGTGTGTGTGGTGACGCTGATAAATGGCGATGTGGTCAGGCAGTTCAGAGGCGTTCTGGAGGGGCAGATAGCGCTGGAGAAGAGGGGCGAGCTGGGGTTTGGGTACGACCCCGTGTTTATCCCGAACGAATATCCGCAGATGACATTGGCCGAACTGGGAGAAGATGTAAAAAACGGCATCTCGCACCGTTATAAGGCTCTTATGCAGATGCGTGGGGCACTATCGGAATAGCTCCCGAAGCACATCTAGCGACTGGATGTTAAGATGGTAATCCAAGTGGACGCCGAGGTACTCAAGCAGTGCTTCGGCGATTTCGCTTCTGCTTGTGCCGTTAAGAGGATAGAGCAGGAATCCCGTGAGGTCGGCTTCGAGAAGGTTCCGGATGTCTTCGTAGTGCTCCCCGGCGAAAGGTGCGAGGCTTTCTATGTCCGGACTGAATCCTAGTACCGCAGCATATTCGAAGAGAAATCTCAGGTGAAAGGAAGCGTAGTCGTCGGTGAGAGAGTCAAGTGTCAGTATCATCTCCTTACACCACTCGTAGAGATGGTCTTCGTAGACTCCGTCGTGGAGGCTTCTATACAGCACTTCGCTTAGGAAAAGCGTGATGGTGTTCTTTCTTATGTCGCTTCGCAGTCCGTTCAGCGGAAAGACCGATGTGAAAGAGGAGGCTCGCCAGAGGTCGGTGCGAGGGTTTTCCATTACTTTACACTGTAAGATGTTCAGCGGCAGGAATAGGGACATTCTCGTGTTTTTCCCTATGCTTACTATGAAACTGCGCCTACCGTATTCGCGGCTTAGCGTGTGAATGACTGCCGAGGAATCGCCTACCTTCGTGGTGGCGAGTATGATTAGCTCTATGTCTGTGCTATGTCCCATTTATTTGGAGCCGAGAAGCAGAAGAACCATACCGAGCATCAGTACGGCGATATTGACTGCCTTACGCGCGACGTGCTTTTCCTTGAAGAAGAAGGCTCCCGCTACGAACGTAACCAGAACGGAGCATCGCCTGAGAAGTGATACTACCGAAAGCATCGCTCCTTCTTGTTTCAGTGCGAAGAAGTACATAGCGTCTGCGCCCGTTATCAGTAGTGCGATCAGCACCAGCGTCCAGTCCCATTTGATGCCCGTCTTTTCCTTTTGGCTCCATCGACGCACTCCCAAGCAGATTCCCAGCAGGATGGTGATGTAGAAGTTACCCCAGCTCTGCACGAACAGTGGCTCGAATCCGGTAATTATATGCTTGTCATACAAGGCACTGACTACTCCGCTGATGATGGATATGCACATCGCCAGCATACCGCTGTTACTCTTGAACGTGATGCCTTCCTGCTTGCTGGAGCGGCTCAGGAGCATTAACGCTATGAAGGCCGTGGCTACGCCGGACCATTGGAGAGCGTTTAGCCTCTCTCCGAAAAGAATTATGGAGAATAGCACCACGATGAAGGGCCTGGTGGCTTTCATCGTGCTTACCGTGGTGATGGGCAAGAGCTTGAGCGCTACCATTCCGCTTATCCACGAGGTGGTGACTATGGCTGCCTTTATGAGTAGGAGCAGGTGAGAGTGGATGTCGCTTTCGTATTTGAAAAGCCACGGGATGAGAAATAGCGTCGACAGGGCCGTCGCCACGAAAAGTACTTGAAGTACTCCGTTATTTTCGGATGCTTTCTTTTTCGCTATGTCATAGAGCCCTAAAAACAGGGCTGAACCTAGAGCCAGATATAACCACATTTGATTTTTTTGTTTTCGGATGCAAATTTACCACATATTTTTGTATTTTTGGGTAATTAAACACACTACTACTTATGTATAGAAACACTTTTCGTGCGGCCTTCGTGCTGCTTTTTTCTCTTTTTCTGCTCTCTTGTACGCAGAAGGACGATTATGGATATACCGTCAGGAACGGTAGGATCGTGTATAACACCCCGGCGCGCCCTGCCGACCAGCAGTCTATGCTGGGATTTGCGGCCGAGCCTATCGAGAATGTGCGCGTGGGATTCATTGGCCTGGGAATGAGAGGGCCAGGAGCCGTAATGCGCTTCACTTATCTGGAGAATGCCACGATAGTCGCGCTCTGCGATTTGCTTCAGGATAGGGTAGAGGTCCAGCAGAAGGCATTGGCCGAAAGGGGAGTATGCGATGTGGCCGGCTACTGGGGCGAGGATGCTTGGATGCAGGTTTGCGATAGGGACGACATCGATTTGATCTATCTGGCAGTGCCGTGGCAGTATCATACGAAGATGGCGGTTTATGCTATGGAGCACGGGAAGCACGTGGCTGTGGAGGTGCCTGCGGCGACCAGTATCGAGGAGTGTTGGCAGCTCGTGAACACTTCGGAACGCACGCGTAAGCACTGTATGATGCTTGAGAATTGTGTCTACGACGATTTTGAGCTCACTTCGCTGAATATGGCGCAGAAGGGGCTGTTCGGGGAGATAGTCCACGTGGAAGGGGCATATATCCATAATCTCGACCCGTATTGGGATTTGTATCAGGGGGATTGGCGTATGGAATATAACAAGGTCCACCGCGGAGACGTGTATCCGACTCACGGAATAGGCCCTGTGGCCATGGCTTTGAACATTCATCGCGGAGATAAGATGGATTATCTGGTGTCGATGGATACGGATTCGTTCCACGGCCGCGATTTGAGCGAGAAGCGTTATGGGGATCGTGAATATGCTAACGGTGACCACACGGCTACCTATATCCGCACTCGTAAGGGCAAGACCATCGAAGTGCAACACGATACCTATAACCCACGTCCTTATAGCCGTATGTTCCAGCTTACCGGCACTAAGGGATTTGCCAATAAGTATCCTGTCGAAGGGTTTGCTCTGGGTGAGGTTAAGATCGACGGAGAGCCCGATTTCGAGAATTTGGATGCGGAGAGTTTCGTCTCGGAAGAGGTGCGTAAAAAGCTTATGGACGAGTATCAGCATCCTATAACTAAAGACGTGCTCGCTCTTGCGAAAAAGGTGGGCGGCCACGGTGGTATGGATTTCATAATGGATTACCGTCTGGTTTATTGTCTGCATAATGGTCTTCCGCTTGACCAGGATGTCTACGACGCTGCGGAGTGGAGTAGTCTTGTGGAACTCTCGGAAGTGTCCATCCTTCACGGAAGCGCCCCGGTCGATATGCCGGACTTCACTCGCGGTGAATGGAATAAACTAAACGGAGTTCATTTCGCGCTGTGAGTTTAGTTGGTTTCCTGGAGGAAAAATGTCGTTTTCGCTCGCAGCAAAGTTCGCCTTCGGACGGGTCTCCACTAAGCCGTGGATGGCATTGCTCTCAACTCGAAAAACACCTTTGAACACCAGCTGCATTCTACAGCGTTCTGGTAATGGTGCGACCTAAAGGTGTACGAAAGTACAGTACACCTTCGGATACCGCACCATCTAGAAGCGTGTCTACGGCATCCTGACTCCAAAGGTGTTTTTCGGGTTCGCGGTAGCAAATACAGAAAGTTTGGAGTTGAAGTGCATTACGATGGCCGGTCTGGCATCGAAACATAGTTCCCGAGTTGTATGGGTTTTCGCAGAACGGCCAGAATCAGTTTCCGTTTTACAGATACACAGGGGGTCCCCACTGACCCGTTTTTCTGAACTGTCATTAAGTCGAATTAAAAGAGCCGGACAGAGACTCATTCTGCCCGGCTCTTGATTACCAAGTTATTCTTTTAATAAGATCATTATCATTCTTATTCTCTTTCGCTACGTCGCCGAGATAGTCAATATTATATATGCCATCTCGTAGTTTATTCAAGTCAAAGGAAAAAACGGGACGAGGTAGGAAATTCAATACATATAATGTATTGTTTTTTATTTCAATTTTCTTGAAGTCCTTATCGAAAAAGAGCTCGTCTGGTCCTTTTCTAAAAACTAAACCTTCCGTAATGAGTCGTGTCTTCTTAAGGTCATAGACTTCCAGATTCAACGTAAAGTCGAATGTGGTGAACTTGCACCTGAAGACGACATAAATGCCATAATCTCTTAGAGGCTTTTTTATCCAAATCCACTCGTTTTTATAACCACCATCGCGGAACTGCTGGTGAAGCTGTAACAACTCCTTTACGGGAACTTTAAATTCGTCTTCGGCGAATCTATACCCTCTCTCAAGACAAGATAGATAAAACTCATATCTGTCTTCCAGCTTGGACATCGTGTTATATGCGCGTTGTTCATCTGTGGAAAGGTTTAATTTAATTTCGATAACATCGTCATTGACGAGGCTATGGGAAGCCCGGGTCTCATTAGAAGTTATATCAACAGATATCATATTGTAACTACCATCTCCGACCAATTTAAGTGGTCTGACCGCCTTAGACAGATAGTTACATATAAATCTTGCGTTAAACCAAAAATTATATGTATTAATAATCGTTTCTTTTCTGTCGTGATCTAGTGAAATATATCGAATCTTTTTCTCTTTCGTTGTCATGGCATTATATGAATGCTCTCTATACTCCCACGCCTTGTCGGGTTTTATCAGTCCCCTGGTATCCTCGATTCCGTGTATCAAAGAGCTGGTCTTGAATCCATTTGCAAGATACGAATTATTAATGAATTCTGTACCGGATACCTTGTTTAAATAGTTATTATACTTGATTCCGTGTGCGCCATTCGGCGTATAGTCGTTAATGATTCGTCCACGTGAGTCGTATTCGAAGCTATGTGCACCTGCCCCGAGGTCGAGCGACGACAGCCTGTCACCGGAATAGGCGTACTCCTCCGTGACGATGCCGCCCTGACTTATCGACAGAAGGTTGCTTCGGGTGTCGTAAAGGTAATCGGTGTAGGAGGCTTTGCCCACCTTTTCCCTTATTAGCCTTCCGGCATAATCGTAAGTGTAATGGGTCGTTTCTCCCGGTGCATCTTCTCTCTGAGTCACGAATCCCGCATAGGAATTGGCATAACTCAAGCGCTCTCCATAAATGGCGCTTGTCCCTCGCATGTAATCGTTGCAAGACAACCAGCCCTGCGGCGTGTAACTCATCTCCTGCATCACTTTCGAGGATGAGGTCCCTGCGCCGGTGCGTACTTTATATAGACGGCCCATCGAATCGTACTCATAGTGGACCAGAGGGAAAACCATGTGTGTCTATAATTCCAGAAACTGATTCTGGTCGTTCTGCAAAAACACATACGGCTCGGGAACTCCGCGAGCCTGTAATCTGCTGAATATAAACAAATTTCTAGCCGAAATGCGGTATTTGTCTCTTTAATCCAGAATAAAACGTTAACTTTGTTAGGACATAAATTGATTTGTTATGAACGTTTTGCCTCAGATATACCAGGACGCTGTCAAGATTATCAAACAAGCTATCCTTGAAAGCCAGTACCGTTCTGCCAAGATGATAAGCGGTGAGCAACTCTCGTTGTACTTTGGCATCGGATGCTATGTGTCAGAGCATTCCCGTACAGGCAAGTGGGGCACAGGAGCTATTGAGTCCATCAGCGAGCAGTTAAAGAAAGAGCTGCCGGGCCTTCATGGTTTTTCCGCTGAGAGTATCAAAAAAAATGCGCCTGTTCTATGAGTACTGGAGCCAGTTCATAAATCGGTCGCCGTCGGCGACCGATTTACAGGTGGCTGCTTCAAAGGAGGTTACATCCTATATTCAGGTGAACTCATTCGCGCTTCAAAATTGGTCGCCGATGGCGACCGAAATCAACCGGGACGATTTTCTGGGCATCAGTTTCTCCCACCACATGGAGATTCTCAACAAGACAAAGGATATCGATACCGTTCTGTTCTACATCCACGAAACAGTGATGCACCGCTGGGACAAATACACTCTCCGTGACAAGTTGAAACTCAAAATCCACGAGACGCAGAAAGGAATTCCCAACAATTTCGTCCAGACCATTCCTTCATCCCGGCAAGCCCTTCAGGCTGTCAAAATGTTCAAGGATGAATACCTGTTGGACTACATTAACCTGGAGGACATTGATGCCGCCGATGAAGACGACGTAGACGAGCGCGTGGTAGAGAATACCATCGTCCGAAACGTAAAGCGCTTTATGATGACTTTTGGTAAAGATTTCGCCTACGTGGGTAACCAGTACGACCTGGAGGTTTTCGGGGAGGAGCAACGAGGCGACCTGCTGTTCTTCAACCGTCAGCTCAACTGCCTTGTGGCCATCGAACTTAAAGCCGGGAAATTCAAAACCGCATACCTTGGCCAGTTGTACGGCTATCTTCAGGTCCTTGATGACCATGTCAGAAAGCCGCACGAGAACCCAGCTATCGGCATCATCCTCTGCAGGCACGCCAACCGCGCCTTCGTCGAATATGCCGTCCGCGATTACACCAAGCCGATGGGCGTTGCTACATACAAGACCCTCGGCGATATGCCTGAGGCTTTCCGTGACGTACTTCCCGACGAAGACGATCTCAAGAAACTTCTGTAGCAGTTTGCTTTCGAGAGGACTCTGTTTGCCCCCCATGACCTGAAAAATGTCTAAAAGTGATAAAGTCAGGAAAGAAAAAGAGGCCGCAAATACTGCGGCCTCTAAGTTTTATTCGTTATCGTAGATTTCTTCCGGTTTGTCGTCGTCTTCATCTTCTTCGTCGACTTCGTCATCGTCGTCTAGGAAGTTATCGTCATCTTCGTCGTCAGGAAGTCTGCGCCTTTCTTTAGGAAGGTCTTCGAAAGCCACATATCCATTTTCGAACGCTGCAGGCTCCGGCCCTTTTGCATCCGGCAGGAGCGTAGGAACGGTGATGGCGTTACCGCTCTGCTCGCCCTCAAGAGTGAGTATGACTCTTTTTTTCGATTGAGTATCGTAGTAGTAGTCAAATTTCACCGCACCGTCTTTCAAAGCCTTTTCGATAGTAACGTCGTCTACTGCTCCGAATCCCAAATCTATCAGGGCATAGCGTGCTATGACATTCTCGTCGGCATCGTAGGCCTTGAAGAGTATGGGTTGGTCGGCAGGAAAAGCCAAATCTGACTGTAACTGCTTGTGAAAGTGATATAATGAATTGGCAGAATTTACCTTGTAGATTCTGTAGAAGCCCTTAAGTCCAGGGAGTGTGACACGGAATTGATAAATCATAAGGCGAATATAAAAAGAAATTACTAAATTTGGATATTATGTCTGCAAATTCTGACGAATATTATAGCATAGAGTCCCCTTCGACAGGGATTTTTAAGGATCAGAAGAGTAAGTTCTACGCCTTCGCGTACCCTGTGGAAAGCGAGGCGGAGGTTAAGCGCCTGCTCGAAAACGTGAGGAACGAGTACCACGACGCCAGACATCATTGCTGTGCGTATAGAATAGGATGCGACGGGCAGAAATGGCGCGCAAGCGACGACGGAGAGCCATCCGGAAGCGCAGGACGTCCTATTCTAGGCCAAATCGACAGCGCGTCTCTTAGCGACGTGGCCGTCATAGTGGTCCGCTATTTCGGAGGAATAAAACTGGGCGTACCCGGACTCATAGCCGCATATAAGGCTGCGTGTGCCGACGCTCTGAATAATGCCACGCGAATAACCAAGATAGCGGGGAAGTGGTACACCCTCCGTTTTGACTATTCGTCTATGCCCGAAGTGATGAAGGTAGTAAAGGAGATGAACCTCCCTCAGCGTAATCAAGACTACGGTTGCGAGTGCTCCATGGAAGTCCGCGTACGCACTTCACTCGATGCCGACTTCCTAAAGAAAGTTTCCGCCATCCCGAAAATGCTATGTAACGAAGAATAAATATAACCACTATAACACTATTGATTATGAAGGCCATAACACGCTTAATTCTTACAATCGGCACTATTTCAGTTTCGCTGGTGTCCTGTTATAAGGGTCAAATCGATGACCTCCAAACGCAGATCGATGAGATAAAGAATACTCAAATCAAAACCGTGTCCGAGCAGCGCTCCGGCATCGAGATTTCTATTGCCGATCTCGAAAAATTAGACGCCGAACTAAAGAACTTTATCTCCACTCTTCAGTCCCAGTCCGCAGAACTCGAGAAAACCGACAAGGTTCTCGAGCAGAGCGTCGAATACCTAAAGACTGAGCTTGGCGGTGATGCTTCCGTCGCACAGGCCAATTGTCTCGCACAGATGGAGGCGCTTAAGATAGGTGTCCATAATAAGTGCACATCCCTCAAGACAAGCGCATCTTCCCTCCAAGAAAAGGATGACGCGCTCAAAAAACAGACGGCCGCTCTAAAATCCTATATAGAAAAGGAGATGGGGGAAATCTCTGACTGGACGAGTGTCACATTCTCCACACTTGCTCAATATAATGCTACGGCAGAGATAGTGGCTGCGATACACTCTCTCGTAACTTCTATCACGGACGATATGAAAGCTATGTCCGTCGGCGTAAGTCAGGAAGACTTGAACAACTCTATCGACGGCCTTCGAAAAGATATCCGGTCTAAAGTGAAGAAGTCGGCAGACGATGCATTCGCGACGCTTTCGCAGACCGCTAAAAAAGTCGCGTCGGCCTACACTAAAGCCCTCTCCGATGCCATTAAGTCGAGCGACTCTTCCATCAAAACCTGGGTCAATCCCCAATTCGCGGGCTATTACACCGTGGCACAGATAGACAGCAAGCTCAGCATCCTAAAGACAGCGCTCGAACTTCGCGACGACGGCCAGAGAGCCTATCTCACCACCTTCGTAAACAACCTGTCCGCCACGCTTGCTGCGAAAATCAGCTCTAACGACACCCAAATCGAGCATCTTCAGGGCCAATCAAACCGCCTTGGTACGGACCTCGCCGCTCTCGCAGATGCAGTGCTGTCGAATTCGACCACCATCTCCCGAAACGCCTCCCTGATAAATGCCAATTCTACCGCTATTTCGAACAGCTGCGAAGATATCGCCCTCTGCGAAAAACTCGTCGAAGCGAATAAGAGACTCGCTGCCGAAAACGATAGGGACGTAGAATCCAGTGCCAATGCAGTTAGGAGTTTGCAGACCAGTGCATTGGCCGATGACCAGAAGCTGGTAAGCCGTTACCGCGACGTCGCCACGAACGCGAGCGACATCGCATCCACTGCGTCTCTTTTAGCCACTGCGGCATCTGCGGCAGCATCGAACGCATTGGCCATAAATGCCAATTCCGAAGGCATAGGCAAGTTAAAGGACGAATTGGCCCGGACGAAGGAAGAGATTATAGAGGCTTATAATCGGGCGATTGAGGAGGCCATCAGCGCATTCGGAGGCCGGATTCGAGGTGAAATCGCTGCGGAAGTGAGTAAGATAAACGGCACCATCGAGGCTCTTGCCGGGCGCGTCGCAGCTTGTGAAAAGGAGATTGAATCCATAAAGGATAGCATCGAGGCCATTAAGGAGGACATAGAGAGCGTCAAGGGACAGGTTTCGTCGATTCTTTCGCGCGTTCAGTCCATTTTCTATGTGCCTAGGTATTCCGATTCTAAGGCTGTGATGACTTACACCGGAACGGACAAGATTAACCCTGGCTTCGCAGAGTTCGATTTCGAGGTAAAACCCGCTGCGGTGGCGGCCGAATTGGCAGAAGTATGGCAGGGAATTATGTCTATGAAGGCGGTTTATACTATCACCAAGGCTGCTCCCGAGATGGTTGAGCTCGCTCTGGAGTCGGTTACTGCCGAGAATGGTTTCCTTAGCGTAACAGTCAGTGGAAAAGCCTTGAAGGACGAGTTTTTTAAGGGATTGTGTTCTGCAAATGTGCGTTTGAGCATATCGGACGGAAATAATGACCTCGCTACCGAATATATTCAGATGGTTCCTCAGGCCTTAGAGGTGATTTCCTTTGAGGATGAGGCGTTTAAGGGCTATTGTGTCGAGAATTTCGATACCGATGGCGATGGGGAGATAAACGTAAAGTATGAGGCTAAGGCCGTTACGGCTATGAATTGCAGTAACAGAAACATCTCCTCTTTAGTCGGGATAGAGCATTTCGTGAATCTCAAGTCTCTCGACTGCTCAAACAATCCTCTTACGGGAATCGACATCTTGAAGAATAAGGAGCTCTCGACATTGTGCATAAACGCCTGTCCGATAACGTCTATGAAGTTCTCGGGGTATCTGTCGCTGGGGGGCCAATTCATTACTCTTCCAGGAGATGAAAAAGCGATTATCTATTATGCCGAGGATTCGAAACTTAGGCTCGTCTCGCTCGACGAAACCACTCTGGATTGGGGCTACGAGGACATCTCCTCGAACGCAAGAGATGAATTCGATGGAGTGGTTAATACAGATAAGATAATCTCCGGTTCGCCCGCAGCGCAGTGGTGTCGTGCGAAGGGGGCTGAGTGGTATCTGCCGTCGAGAAGGGAACTTTTCGAAATCTACAGAAGTAGGGTAGCGATAAATGCCACCTTGACTTCGTTTGGCGCACAGACACTATCGCCTTCTTCCTACTGGTCGTCGACAGAGTATAACTATAATAACGCCTACCTCGTCTTTTTCAAAGATGGAGGTGTTACGCAATACTATAAGTGGGCAAAGTATAAAGTCCGCGCCGTACGAGTGGTGTGAAGCGAGTAAAAATAACACAGGCCAGTCGCGATGACTGGCCTGTATTTGTATCAAGAGAAAGATTAACCTCCGAAGTTATCGTAGAGGATGTTCTCCGGTGGAACTCCCAAGCTGTCGAGCAGGTTGTTAACTGCACCGACCATCATAGGAGGACCGCACATAAAGTACTTGATGTCCTCTGGTGCCTCGTGATCCTTAAGGTAGGTTTCATACATCACATTATGAACGAAACCGGCTGTGTAAGGAACTCCGGCCTCATCTGCTGCAGGATCCGGACGGTCCAGGGCGAGATGGAACTTGAAGTTAGGGAATTCTTTTTCGATCTCTGCGAAGTCCTCCAGATAGAACGCCTCGACAAGCGCACGAGCTCCGTAGAAGAAGTGAACGGTGCGATTAGTCTTGAGAGTCTTGAAGAGCTCCATAATGTGAGAGCGAAGAGGTGCCATACCTGCACCACCACCCACGAATATGTATTCGATATCATCCGGGTCATTCTTAGGAAGAAGGAACTCTCCGTAAGGACCGCTGATGGTAACCTTGTCGCCAGGCTTGCGGGTAAATACGTAAGACGAAGCTATACCAGGGTTAACAGGGAGAAGCTTAGGACCCTGCTCGCGAGGAACGCTGCGATCGAACGGTGGAGTAGCGATACGGACGTTGAGCTTGATTATGCCCTTCTCACCAGGGTAAGAGGCCATAGAGTAAGCTCTGATAGTAGGAGTCGGGTTAACGCTCTCGAGATTGAAGAAACCGAATTTCTCCCAATCCTTACGATACTCAGGCTCTACGTCGATGTCCTTAAAGTAAAGGTGATAAGCCGGAATGTCTATCTGAATGTACTCACCGGACTTGAACTCGAGGTTCTCGCCTTCCGGAAGCTTCACTGTAAACTCCTTGATGAACGTAGCGACGTTCTTGTTAGAGATAACCTCGCACTCGAGTTTCTTCACGCTCAATGCGCTCTCTGCCACCTGAATCTTCAGGTTATCCTTAACCTTTACCTGACATCCGAGTCTCCAGCCTTCCTTAATCTGCTTGCGGTTGAAGAAACCGGTCTCGGTAGGGAGAATCTCTCCGCCACCCTCGAATACCTGAACCTTACACTGTCCGCAGTTAGCCTTACCGCCACAAGCGGAAGGAAGGAAAATCTGGTTGTCGGCAAGCGTACCCATAAGGTTTCCGCCAGGGGTAACGTCGAGGGTCTTCTTACCGTCGTTAATGTCGATTTTAATAGTGCCCTTAGGCGTGATAGCTGTTTTTACAATCAGCAGGATAGCCACCAAAATCAGGATGACGACCACCATAAGCGCTATAGCTGAAATTAAAGTATTGCTCATAATTTCTGTCTCCTTTTTATAGTGAAATACCCATAAATGCCATAAATCCTATACCCATAAGGCCCACGGTGATGAATGTGATACCGGTGCCCTTGAGTCCTGCAGGGACGTTGCTGTAAGACATCTTCTCGCGGATGGCTGCAAGTGCCACGATGGCCAGATACCAGCCAAGTCCGCTACCCAGTGCATAGACTGCGCTCTCGCCTACATTGGCAAAATCCTTCTGCTGCATAAACAACGCACCTCCGAGGATGGCGCAGTTTACGGCGATAAGCGGAAGGAAGATACCCAGTGATGAGTAGAGGGAAGGCATAAACTTCTCCACTACCATCTCTACTACCTGCACGATAGCCGCGATGACGGCGATGAACAAGATGAAGCTGAGGAAGCTCAAGTCGACAGTGGCGAATTTCTCGCCCAGCCATACCAATGCTCCCGGCTTGAGGACGTATTCATTAAGCAAATAGTTGATAGGCAGGGTAATCAACAACACGAATACCACCGCGATACCCAGACCATTCGCTGTCTTAACATTCTTTGATACTGCCAGGTATGAACACATACCGAGGAAGTATGCAAATATCATATTGTCAACAAATATTGACTTTACGAATAAACTTAAAAGATCCATAATTCTTCTGTGTGTGTCTTATTATTTCTCCTGAAGTGACTTGTCTATGCTTCTGTGAACCCAAACGACACATCCCAGAAGGATGAGGGCCATAGGTGGAAGAATCATAAGACCGTTGTTAGTATAACCGATGGCTGAAAGAACAGGAACACCGAAAAGGGTTCCGCTTCCGAAAAGCTCGCGGAAGAAAGCCACGATTACGAGTATCAAGCCGTAGCCGAGTCCATTGGCCATACCGTCAAGCAGTGAAGGGATAGGCTTGTTGCCGAGTGCGAATGCCTCGATACGACCCATCACGATACAGTTGGTGATGATAAGTCCGATATAGACTGAAAGCTGTTTTGAAACCGCAAAGGCATAAGCTTTAAGCACTTGGTCCACCAAGATTACCATAAGGGCCACGACTACCAACTGTACGATGATGCGTACACGGTTAGGAATGGTCTTTCTGATGATGGAGCATACGAAACTGCTCACTGCTGTTACGATGGTTACCGAAAGGGCCATAACGAGGGCACCTTTAAGCTCGACTGTAACGGCCAGAGATGAACAGATACCGAGGATAAGGACCGTAATAGGGTTGCCCTTGAATATCGGATTGAGAATTGTTTCTTTAAGATTGCTCATTTTTATTTCTCCTCTGCGTTTTGAATGTAATTCTTATAAGCTCCGAGCCAATTGTTGATGGCTGCCTCCAGACCCTTGCTGGTCATCGTAGCACCAGAGATGGCGTCGATGGCATTAGTCTGTCCTGCAGGAGCTCCGCCCTTAACGATTTCGAAAGGCTTGGAACCTGCCATATTCAATGTCTTGCCGGCGAAGGCAGCACGGAAAGAAGGGTCGTCCTTAATCTTTCCACCCAGACCAGGAGTCTCGGAAGCGTGGTCGAAGTAAGCACCTACTATGTGGGTAAGAGACGCATCCATGGCGACATAACCCCAGATAGGACCCCAAAGACCTGCACCATAGACAGGGAACACGTGAACACCGTTATTGAAGATGTAGACAGGAATCTCGAAAGAAGCATCGCTCAATTTGTAGCCTTCGGCCTTAAGGTCGGAGGTGCTGTAAACCTCAGCGTGAGATTTGTCCAGATTGCGAACCTCCTTACCCTCTGCATTTACTAACGCAGCGTGGTCGAGCTCGTCCTGGAACATCTTGATGATGGCCTTGTTACCCTTCTTTGCCAATTCTTCCTTCTCTCCGAACCTTCCTGCAGTAAGGATCTGGCTGATGGTCTCTGCTTTCTCGTTATCTTCCTGCATAGGCTTGAGGCTCTGTGAAACGAATGCCAAAATGGCTGCTACAAGCACACAGATTACTGTGGTGTAGACTACTGTATATACGTTACTATTTGTATTCATACGATTAGCCTCCTATTATTCAGCGATTGCTTTTTTGCTTTTAGCCTTAAGGTGAGCGTTAACCACTATGTAGTCGATAAGAGGTGCGAAGATATTTCCGAGGAAGATGGCGAGCATCATACCCTCAGCATATCCAGGGTTGAAGAGTCTTATTATCACACAGAGGGCACCTATAAGGATACCATAAATCCATTTGCCCGGTTCGGTCTGAGCCGATGTAACAGGGTCTGTAGCCATAAACACTGCACCGAATGCGAAGCCGCCCATCACCAGATGGTAGTAGAACGGAACGTCCGAAGCGCCGGTAAGATTGGCCAATCCGGCCACTGCCACTGCACCTATCACACTGCCGGCCATAACCTTCCAGCTGGCCACGCCTGTCCAGATGAGGATGATGGCGCCGAGTAGGATGGCGATTACCGAAGTCTCACCCACAGAGCCCGGGATACCACCCCAGAACATGGTCCAGAAGCTGGTGCTGTACTGAACCGGAGCATTTGTGAGGGCATCCATACCGTTAGCTGCGAGGGCCAATGGGGTCGCGCCGCTGAAGCCGTCGATAAGCTCACCGCCCTTCGCTGCGATCCAGCAATCCTCACCTGACATGTGGTTAGGGTAAGAGAAGAACAGGAATGCGCGAGTAAGGATGGCAGGGTTTATCAGGTTCATACCTGTACCGCCGAACACCTCTTTACCGAAGATTACTGCGAAAGCCACAGCTATGGCGAGCATCCAGAGAGGCACGTCGATAGGCACGATGAGAGGAATGAAGAATCCGGTTACCAGATAACCTTCGTTCACCTCTTCGCCCCTAATTTGGGCTGAAGCGAATTCTATGGCCAATCCCACGATGTAGGATACCAAATACAAAGGAAGTACCTTGACGAATCCGAACCAGAAAGCCTGGAGGACGTTCATCGAAATACCGGTAGCGAGTGCGTGCTGATATCCCACGTTCCACATACCGAAGAGGGCTGCCGGACCTGCTGCGATAACAGCGATGATCATAATACGCTTGATATCCACTGCGTCGCGCACGTGTGCACCTTTCAGTGCTACTGTGCCAGGGACGTGAAGGAATGTCTCAAAAGCGTCAACCGTAGAGTGCAGCCAGTGAAGTTTGCCGCCTTTTTGAAAAATCTTGTTCATACTCTTAAGCCATTTCTTTAAGCATCAGGTCGATACCTTTTGCGATTATATCTTGAATGTTATTCTTCGAAGGATCTGCGAATTCGCATACTGCCAGATCTTCAGGCAGGACCTCGTAGATGCCGTATTTCTCCATCTTCTCGATGTCGCCTGCCAAGCAAGCCTTCACCAAGTAGAGAGGATAGATGTCCATAGGGAGGAACTTCGCATAGTATCCGTCTGACATGACGAATGCACGAGGACCTCCGTGGAGGTTAGTGTCCATATCGTACTTTCTCTTAGGAGTAAGCCATCCGAGGCACCAGTTGAAGTAGGTGTGGTCTGCGCTGAACTGCTTTACGCGAAGAGGACGAGCCCATCCGAGGAGTTCCTGCTCAGTACCTTCCTTAATGAGGGTGACGGTGTTGTCGAAGAAGCCGAGATAGCCGTTTACACCGACGTTCTTACCGGTCATAATGTCGCCGCTGACAGCGCGGAGGATGTCCTCGTTAGTGCCGTAGAAGGCTTTAAGACAATTGATAGGCATACCCGGAGTGGTGTAGATGTATGATGGCTCTATAGCCAAAGGACCGCTGACTGCCACCAGTCTGTGAACGTCATGGACGCCCTTTGAGAAGAGCTTGCCTATCGCTGCGAGACCTGCAAGCGATATGGTCCATACTGTTTCCTCCTTACGGATAGGAGAGATGTGGCTTATCTGCACACCGACATTACCCATAGGGTATTTTCCTTTGAAAAGATGAATGTGGGCCCCTTTGATCTTGTTAAGCGGAGAGTGCTCATAGGTCTTCTCGTCGAAGCTCAAGTGCATACCGCCTTCGCTGAGTTTGGAAAGGACATTTACACCCATCTGGATGTTAGCCACTTCGTTAGCGAATGCGAAATCCGGGTCTGCAGCGTCCGGTGCCGAACAGATAGCCGAAGCGAATATGGCCTTAGGCTTGGCTGCAGGGTCAGCTAAGATACCGTATGGACGGCTGACGATGAAAGGCCAAAGACCGCCTTTCAAAATAACGGATTTGATTTCTTCTGCGCTGAGAGAATCAAGAGATTTTACGCCGAAATCTACGGATTTCTGTTCCGTGTCGGCCTGAATTAACACTGCGAGCAGTTTTCTTTTCTCGCCCCTGACGATTTCTTTAACTACACCGCTTACCGGCGATGCTACGATAATGTCAGGATTCTTCTTGTCTGACAAAACTGGAGAGCCTGCGAGGACGCTGTCGCCTTCCTTTACAAGAAGTCGTGGAAGCAAGCCCTTGAAATCAGTAGGCTGTACCGCAACGATCTCGCTGCTGATGGTTTTGCTCAGGCGTTTCTCTGCCATTCCGGAAACGGGAATGTCGAGACCCTTTTTCAAAACGATGGTTTTGGACATTTTATTTAAGGTTTTATAGTTTATCTTAAAAGCGCTGCGAAGATAACAAATTTTTGCGTAATTTCGTAACCTTTTATGGATGGATATGAATCAGAAACTACAAACGATACTGGAAGGACTTAACGACGAACAGAAAAAAGCGGTCGAAGCGATGGAAGGCCCCGTTCTCATCGTCGCCGGAGCAGGCTCCGGAAAAACGAGGGTTTTGACAAGCCGAGTGGCATATATGATGGCTTCCGGGGTGGACCCCGCAAGGATATTGGCCCTGACCTTTACGAAGAAGGCCGCCACGGAGATGAAGGAGCGAATCGCACTGATGGTCGGTAACGGCGCCGCGAAAAGGGTGACTATGGGAACTTTTCACGCGATTTTCGTGCGCTTTCTCAGGGAATATGCCGAATTTTTGGGCTATCCTAAGGATTTCACCATTTACGACACGTCCGATTCCATCTCGGCCATCAAGTCTTGCATAAAGGCATTGGGCCTCGATGACAAGCTCTACAAGCCGAAGGACGTGCTGGGAAGGATATCGAGCGCGAAGAATAATCTCATTACTTGTGAGAGCTACGCCACGCGCACCGAGCTGTTGAATGCGGACAGTCACGCGCGCAAGCCGAGAATCTGCGACCTGTACAGGCTCTATCAAGACAAGATGAGAAACAGCGGAGTCATGGATTTCGACGACATCTTATTGAATATGAACATTCTGCTGAGAGATAACAGAGAGGCTCTGCTTTCTCTGAGCGACAGGTTCTCGTACATAATGGTGGACGAGTATCAGGACACTAACTTCTCCCAGTATAACATAATACGAAAGCTCACGCTCCAGCACCATAATATATGCGTGGTGGGAGACGACTCCCAGTCCATCTACGCATTCCGTGGCGCGAGGGTGCAGAACATACTTAACTTCCAGAAGGATTATCCTGAATGTAAGGTGATAAGGCTCGAGAGAAATTATCGCTCCACCCAGACCATAGTGAATGCGGCGAACAGCGTGATAGAGCATAATAGCAGTCGAATCCCTAAGAATTGCTATTCGGAAGCCGACGCAGGCGAGAAAATCCGGATTCTGGAGTGTATGAACGAAATCGAGGAAGCTGCGCGCATCACCTCTGAGGTATCCATCCGCAAATCCGTCGAAAACGGTCACTATTCCGATTTCGCCATCCTCTATCGCACTAATTCCCAGTCCAGAGCCATCGAGGACGCCCTGCGACGCAGAAACATCCCTTATATGGTCTATTCCGGAAACTCCTTCTACGAGCGTGCGGAGATAAAGGATATGATGTCCTATCTTAAGTTAGTGGTAAACGTTAACGACGACGAGAGTTTCAAGCGCGTGGTCAACAAACCTACCCGAGGCATCGGTGACACTTCAGTCGAAGCGCTCACTAAAGCGGCCAATGCCCACAAGACCTCGCTTTTCAAAGCCATCTGGCTCGACGGCCTCGCATCCTTCGACCTCAAGAGTGCCGCGCAAGCCCGCCTGAAGGACTTCGGAGAGAAAATCAGCCGCCTTTCGGCTAAGGTCCTCACCATCGATGCCAATGTCCTCGCTCGTGAGATCGCCGACGATATGGGCTATCTGGACTTCCTGAAAAAGGACACCTCCCAAGAAGGTATCTCCAAACTGGAAAACGTAAACGAGCTGCTGGATTCCATAGAAACCTATGTTCAGGAACGCACCGACGAGGCTTTGGAAAATGAGCAGCAGCCTACGGAAATAGCCCTTCCCGACTTCCTGGAGAACGTGTCGCTTCTCTCAAATGCCGATACCTCTGCCGACGGAGACGAAAACGACAAGGTGGCACTTATGACCGTCCATTCGTCCAAGGGTCTGGAATTCCCGTATGTAATCATCGCCGGAATGGAAACGAACCTCTTTCCTTCGCTGTCGATGATGGGCTCCTCGCGCGACCTCGAAGAGGAAAGGCGCTTGTTTTACGTGGCCCTCACCCGTGCTAAGAAGAGCGTAGTTATCACCCACTGCGACAGCCGATTGCGAAACGGGAAGACGGAAACTAACGAGCTGTCGATGTTCGTAAAGGAGATAGACCCTAAGTATCTGGCCAATCCGCCCGCACCGTCCCGCCCTTCGTTTGGGACCTCCTACGGACGCAGTTCTGCAGTGCGATACGAGTCTCGCACGCCTCGCCCCGATTCTGTCTCGCGTCCCGATTTCGCCTCGCGTCAGAAGCCTCAGAGCCCGATGCCGAAAGTCCAAAGCCCGAGAGCCGCAGTCGTGCCGCCTCCGGTCCAATTAGACTTCGTCCCGGACAAGATGGAGGTTTTCCGTGCCGGACAGAGGGTGGAGCACAACCGTTTCGGCGGTGGAAGAATCATTTCACTCACCGGAGAGATTCCGGAACTTCGCGCCGAAGTGGAATTCGATGCTTACGGTAAAAAAATACTCCTTCTCAAATACGCTAAGATGCGAGTAGAGAAGGAGCATTAGAATTATAAATCTTACTTACACCATTTGTCTAACCAGCTGTAGAACTCTTTGTGCCAGAGCAGAGAGTTCTGCGGTCTGATAATCCAGTGGTTCTCTTCCGGGAAGATTACCAGCTTGCTTGGCACGCCCATCATCTGGGCCGCGTTGAATGCCGCCAATCCCTGCTCGTACGGGATGCGGAAGTCCATCATGCCGTGGAAGCACAAAATCGGTGTATGCCAATTCGTTACCTTCATGTCCGGAGATTCTGCGTAGTGGCGCACTGCCTTAGGGGTGCGGGCATACGGAGCACCTGCCTGCTGCATACCTCCGAATGTGATTCCGTCGCCGCGAGGGCCCACCTCACCAGGGGTATAAGCGAACTGGGTGAGTCCGCCGTTATCCCAATTGGCAAACCACATCTCCTCAGTGGTGAACCACATCTGACGCTCGTTGAAAATACCGGCGTGCGCGATGAAGCAGTCATACAAATCGCCGTGCAGGCCTTCGAGCATATATACGGAATATCCGCCGTAGGATGCTCCTACACAGGCCAATTTGTCCACGTACGGCAAGCTCTTTACATATCTTCCGGCAGTTAGGTAGTCTTGCATATTCAACCCCGGATAGTCGCCGCTGATTTGCTCCTTCCACTCTTGACCGAAGGCCGTGGTGCCTCGCCTGTTAGGCATCATAACTATGTAACCCTGCTGTGCCATAAGACGATAGCACCAGCGATAGCTGAAGTCTTGTGAGTTCGTGCCCTGAGGGCCTCCCAGTACTATCTCGATGGCAGGGTATTTCTTCGACGGGTCGAAATGTGGAGGATATAGCATCCAGCACTGCATCTGCTGTCCGTCCACGGTCTTTAGGTGGATGCTTTCCGATGTCGGAGCGTCGAGCTGCTTGAGGATGTGTTCGTTCTCGTGGGAGATTTGCTTGAAATTCGAAGAGGCGTCTTCGTTTACGCTGACTTTCACCAGTTCGACAGGGAAATTCAGGCAGTAATAGGTGGTGTAGATGTCTACGGCGCCGTTCTCTGCGTTTCGGATATACCATGGAGAGAAGAAGTCGTAAGCCCAGTCCTTATTTGTCAGTTGGCTTATGCGGCCCTGCATATCCGTCTTGAGGATGGCTTGGGTGCCGGTAGGGCGCATCGAGCTGAAGTATATCTCGTCTCCGTGCCACACAAGCGAGTTCGCGTCGTTGTCGAAATTGGCCGTCAACTCCTTTATGCTCTGGACGGTAGGAAGTCCATTCCGGGTAGAGATGTCGGCGAGCAGGATTCTCTGTCTGTCGGCCTCGTAGCCGTCGCGCTCCATTGAAATCCACGCGAGTCGGGTGCCGTCTTCGTTCCACACTGGGTCGGTATCGTAGCCGCCGTCTGTTTTTACCGGGATGGTGGTTCCGCTGGCGGTGTCGTAGATGTAGATGCCGCAGTTCGTGCTGAATGCGTATTCCTTACCGGTGCGCTTGCGGCAAGAGTAGGCGATGAGTTTTCCGTCAGGAGACCAGTCAAGCTGCTCTGCGCCTCCGAAAGGCTCCGTAGGCAGTTCGTATGGCTCAGAGCCCAGGATGTCGGTGCTGTGCTCAGGGTCGATATGTGCGATAGGGGCTATGTAGGTGCGAGGCGTCTCGGTTACCCAGTGGTCCCAGTGTCTGTACATAAGGTCTTCCGTGATATAGGCTTGTGCCTTGTCGAGAGCGGGGTCGACGTCGGTCGGGGTCTTGACGGGACCCGGTACCGTGCTTATGTAGAGAATCCGGTCTGCGGAAGGAGAGAGCTTGAAGTCGGAAATCCCTGAAGGGACGTTACTGATTTGCCTGCGTGCGCCTAAGGTCTTTCCTCCCAGTGGGGCTTTCCAGATTTGTCCGTCCTGAATGAAATAGATGGATTTTCCGTCCGGCGCCCATCGCGCGCACGATACGCTTGAGGCGTAACGGGTGATTTGGCGCAGCTCCGTGCCGTCTATGTTTGAAAGGAACAGGTTACGGCAGCTCCTGTTCTTCGCGATGTCCGTGTAACTTACGCCGTAGAGGACTTTCTGCCCGTCAGGGGAGACCTGTGGCTCGGAAATTCTTCCGAATGCCAATAATGTCTCGGGGGTCATCACTCCGTCTTCTATCTTAATCTCCGACGGCCCGATGTAGCCTTTTTCAGTTTTGCATGGTGTCATAAATGATAAAAATGCGGATGCGATGAGGTAGCCGCCCAGGCCGGCCACCACACATATCCCAAAGTTTCTTAAGAATCTTTTCATAAATCTATAGCTGTAAATCGAAATCCAATTTATGTATTTTTAGCAAATTAAACAAATAGTTTTGATTTTCTGGGATTGGTTGAGTTTATTCTTTGGAGCAATTCGTCGGCTGTGTACTCTGTCATCAATGTGACAGCGAACCATTTCTTGCCAAGATCCTTGATAGATGCGCCAAAATGATAGACACTGGAATCAATTATTAAGAATCCGTCGTTCTCCTTCCTCTTCCAAGACCTTCACTTCGCCTTTGGCGATTCCTC
>OQVT01000094.1_pt1 | contig 34749 bp, 27 predicted proteins | sample 1691561 | NCBI WGS metagenome assembly OQVT01 (sample SAMN03418260, study PRJEB22391) | human gut metagenome | biome: human-gut; feature: organic feature; material: feces | host: Homo sapiens | place: Tanzania | collected 2013-01 | reverse complement strand
ATCAATGCGCTGGGTACTGCCGCCATTGCCGGGCAGACCGCGGGCGACAAGATCCGCCAGATGTTCACCCTGCCGATGGAATCGGTCGGTATGGGTATGGCGACCTACGCCGGGCAGAATGACGGCGCCAAAAATTATACCCGCATCCGGCAGGGCATCCGCGCCGGTCTTGCCATCCAATGGATCTACTGTGCCGCCGCATGGGCTGTTATTTTTGTCGGCAAGGGTGCCTTCACCGGTCTTGTGCTGGGCAGCACTGCCGATGCCGCCGCTGCGTTCTCGGTACAATATCTGGGCATCATCAGCTGCCTGTTCTGCTTCCACGGCGCACTTATGATTCTTCGCAACACCCTGCAGGGTATGGGCTACAGCCTGCACGCCGTGCTGAGCGGTGTGGGCGAGCTGGTGGGGCGCGCCGTCTGCGGCTGGGCAGCCGTCAAGACCGGCAGCTTTGTGGGCATCTGCCTTGCCAGCCCCGCCGCTTGGGCGCTGGCGCTTGTGTATTGCAGCGTTATGACCGTCCTGTTCCTGCGCAAAAGGACCCGGCAGGCAGCACAGACGGTTGGCGCAGTGTAAGTAAAGGTATCTGTTATGAAAATTATTGATTCCCATGTACATCTTGTGCAGTGCATCGCCGGAACCGAAGCCAACGGGGAAATGCGCCCCTGCGGGCAAGGGCGGGGCATCTGTGCCGACGGCACGGTGTATGAGCTGATCCCCGCCGAATGGCACACCGATACCGTCACCCCCGAGCGTGTGCTGCAAGTTATGGACGCCCACGAGGTGGAGCGTGCCGTGCTTTTGCAGGGCGGGTTTCTTGGATTTCAAAACCTTTACAGCTGGCAGGCGCAAGAAAAGTACCCGCATCGCTTTTTGGCGGCGGGGGCGTATGACCCGTACAGCCGCAGCCGCGATAAAATCGTTCAGCATCTGTTTGAGGATCTGGCGCTGCGGGTCGTAAAGTTTGAGGTTTCCACCGGCTCCGGGCTGATGGCAAACCATCCGGTATTTTCGCTGGACGGCGAGATGCTGGAGCGTGAGCTGTCTTTTGCCGAGCAGCACCGCCTTGTGGTGGTTATCGACATCGGCAAGCTGGGCAGCCCCAGCAGCCAGATCGACGCTTTGCGGCGTGCGGTTTTGCGGCATCCCGGGGTGAAATTTGTCGTGTGTCATCTGCTGGCGCCAAAGCAAAGCGAGCTGTCCCTGATGGCTGCCGGGCTGGAAGCGCTGCATCTGCCGAATGTCTGGTTCGATCTAGCATCGCTGCAGCACAATGTGCGCCCCGATGAAGCGCCCTACCCGGTGACACGCGCCTTTATCCACAAAGCCATAGAAATCGTAGGGGCAGAGCGTCTGCTTTTCGGCACCGACCTGCCGTCCAATCTGTGCAAATTCCGCTATGCGGATATGGTAAACACCGTCGCTGAGGATGCCGTTCTTGCCTTGGAGCAGCGGCAGCGCATCCTGTATAACAATGCACTGGATGTATTCTGGGACGGAAAATAATCCCGCTTAAAATTGTGCGGCATTGCCTTAAACAAATGTATAACTTTTGGATTTTTCTTGTCTATCCCACACAATTGGCGTACAATAGAGGAAAGGCAATCGAAAGAGGGGTTATGCTATGCAAATAAACCAAACCGTCAAAATCATTTCGGACAGCACCTGTGACCTTTCGCAGGAGCTTGTTAAGAAATACGATATCGACATTCTGCCGCTGCATATCCTGTTGGGCGATGCAGAGTACCGCGACGGAAAGGACATCTCGCCGGACAGCATATTCAGCTGGGCAGACGCAAACAAAGCCACGCCGAAAACCTCGGCACCGTCCTTGACGGATGCCGTAGCGCTGCTGCGCCCCTATGTGGAGGAGGGTCGTGAGGTGATTTGCTTTTCCATCTCCGGCAGTATGTCCACCTCCGGCAATGTTATGCGCCTTGCCGCAGAGGAGCTGGACGCTTCCTCGCTGGTCACGGTGATCGACTCTGAGAATCTTTCTACCGGTATCGGGCTTCTTGTCATAGAAGCTGCCATTCTGGCAGAGCAGGGACATTCGGCAGCGGAAATCACCGCAGCGATCCGGGAAATTATCCCCAAGGTTCGTGCCAGCTTTGTGGTGGATACGCTGGTCTACTTATGGCGCGGCGGGCGGTGCAATGCCGTGGCGGCACTGGCAGGCAGTGCGCTGAAGCTGCATCCCAAGATCGTGGTGGAAAACGGCGCTATGCACGCCGCAAAGAAGTACCGCGGAAAAATCGACACCGCCATCATGAGCTATGTGAAGGATCTGGAATCCGACCTGAAAACCGCCCGACCGGATCGGGTTTTTATTACCCACTCCGGCTGCAGCCGCGAGGTGGTTGAGGAAGTCCGTGCCTATCTGGAAAGCCTGCATAGATTCCGCGAAATTCACGAAACAAGAGCCGGGGGTGTGATTTCGAGCCACTGCGGACCGGGGACGCTCGGCGTGCTGTTTATTGCGTAAAAAGGATTTGACAATTCCGCAAGACTGCTGTATTATAAACAACGGCAAAAAGAAAAATGCTGGAGGGGCCTAGCGCTGAGAGGGTTTACACCCGACTCCTTGCACCTGATCCGGGTAATACCGGCGTAGGGAAAGCATTGTATAACCGAAATTGCCGGGTGCCTTGCGCCCGGTGTACAGGGATGCTTTTCCGACGAAAGGCATCCTTTTTATTTTTGCAATCACTTGAAAGAAGGTTTGATTATGGAAAAAGAAACCTGCTGCTCCGGCTGCAACCGCCCTGACCTGCCTTGGGCAGGGCGCGGCACGCAGCTGCCGATTTCCGGCTGCCGGTTCACGCTGTACCCGATGTGCGATAACTTCATCGACATCATCCTGAGTTCGCTGAAAAAGACCGACACCTCGGCCGTGTGGAGTGAAACGGACGCCCTGTCCACCGTGTATCGCGGCAAGCTGGCGTATGTTGCGGACGCGGTGCAGGCGCTGTTCTTAAACGCCTACCGCCCCGGTGTGCATATGGCGTTGGAGGGTCAGTTCTCCAAGGGCTGCCCCGGCGATGTTTCCGGCGACAGTGTGCTGAACCGTGAGGGCGATGCCCCCAACGCAGCACTGGTCAAGGACATTCACTTCCCGGTACACTGCAAGCTGGCGCTGTACCCCTTGGGCGATGCCGATTACATCGACGAAATCGCCAAGGTCTGGTATATGGCGCAAAACGAGGGGCTGGACCCCAAGACCATCCACTACGCCACCCGCATTGACGGGGACGTGCAGGATGTTTTTGCTTATCTTGTGCGCGTGTGCGAACTGATGGAGAATGCCCCCAACGTACACCACTATGTCTTACATTTTACGATGAACTGCAATAGCCCGACGGAGGAAAATTAACGATGAATACGAAAAACTGGAAACTGAAAGACGTTCTGCTGATTGCCATCTGCGCCGTTTTGTTCGGCGTGATCTATCTGGGCTGCACCTATGTGGGCGGCATCCTGTACGGTGTACTGACCCCCATGGGCATGGCGTCTTTGGGGTATGAGCCGTTCTACGGCATCTACTTTATGGCAGGTGCTTTCGGCATCTACGTTATGCGCAAGCCCGGCACCGGTCTGATTGCCGAGCTGCTCGCCGCCGTGTTGGAATGCCTGTACGGCAACTACTTCGGACCCATTATCATTCTGTCCGGCTTGGTGCAGGGTCTGGGCTTTGAGCTGATCATCGCCCTGAAACGCTACAAGAAGTTTGACCGCCTGACCATGATCCAGGGCGCTGTCATCTGCTCTGTGCTGACGATGGGCTACAACCTGATCATCAGCGGCTACAGCAAGATCGCTCTGCCGGTTCTGGCGCTTATGCTGGTCGTTCGCATCGTCAGTGCCGTGATTTTTGACGGCATCGTCACCCCGCTGCTGGCGGACGGTCTGGTCAAGGCCGGTGTGCTGAAGGGCTACGCAGTCGCCCAGAACCAGACTGCCGATTTGGAGGACTGACCCCATGCCTGCCGAAATGGCTTTGCAGCTGCGGGACGTGGTGTTCCGATACCTTGAAAACGGCAAGCGCAACATTCTGGACCACACCGACCTCGACGTTGCCGCCGGTACGCTGACGGTGATTATGGGCGGCAGCGGCTGCGGCAAAAGCTCCTTGGCAGCGGTGGCGGCAGGGCTGTACCCCGAAAACGGCGGTTATTTGCAGGGCGGCAGCATTCGGCTGTTTGGTCATAATCTGAAGGAATTGGACCCCCAAAAGCGCGCGGCGTATCTGACGGTGCTGTTCCAGAACCCCGACCTGCAATTTTGCATGGACACCCTGCGGGCAGAAATGCGTTTTTGCTTGGAAAACATCTGCGTACCCGCCTGTGAGATGGACAAACGAATTGAAGCAGCCGCCGCAGAGCTGCAAATTGCCGACCTGCTTGACCGCACACTGACGACCTTGTCGGGCGGTGAAAAGCAGAAAGCTGCGTTGGCGTGCCTGTATCTTTTGGAAAGCCGCTGCATCCTGCTGGATGAGTGCTTTGCCAATCTGGACGAAGCCGAAGCAAAACGGCTGCTGCCGATGCTGGTCAAGATGAAAGCGGAGGGGCGCACCCTGATTGCCATTGACCATAAAGCCGATCTGTGGCTGGACTATGCCGATGAGTTTATCCTGCTGCAGGAGGGCTGCCACATAGCAGCGCGCGGCATAAACAAGCAAAATATAACGCAGCACCGCGCGGATTTTGATGCACTGGGGTTGTTTTACCCGTTAGCTGCCGCGCCCTGCCATGCAAAGGGCAAGGCAGACAACGCGCCCATTTTGCAGTTTCGCGGTGTCAGCATCCGCAAGGGTCTGCCCCAAAAGCGCAAGTGGAAACGGGCAGTCTACGACACACCGTTCCTTTTGCAAAATGCCGACGCGGATTTTCCCGCCGGCGCCATGACCGCGGTGCTGGGTGCCAGCGGCATCGGCAAGACGACGACTTTTTTGTCGGTGTTAAAGCAGCACCCGTACAGCGGGCAGATCCTGCTGCAGGGGCAGGATATCGCCCCAAGCAAGCCGCGGGAACTGTACCGCCAAATCGGCATTGTGTTTCAAAACCCTGCCAACCAGTTTGTGACCCAAAATGTCGAGGACGAGGTCTGCGTCGGGCTGCGGCTCTGGCAGCCTGACCTGCCGGAAGATGCCTGCCGCAGTAAAGCGGAGGAACTGCTGGAACGCTACGGTCTGAAACGGCAGCGGAAATATTCGCCGTATATGCTCAGCCAAGGGCAGCAGCGCCGTCTGGCAGTGCTTTCGGTGCTGACGGGCGGGCAAAAGCTGCTGCTTTTGGACGAGCCGACCTACGGGCAGGACGCAAAATCGGTAGATGCCATTATGGGACACCTGCGCCAAAAGGTGGAGCAGGAGGGACTGACGGTGATTTTTATCACCCACGACAAGGCGCTGGCCAGACAGTGGGCAGATAAAATTTATCATATGGAAAACGCCGCCCTGACAGAAAGCGAGGAACCGTAAATGCTGGAACGTTGGAACCCCACGGTCAAGGCGGCTACTGTGCTTGTCTGCGTGATCTTGCTTTCGTTTGAATATCTTGTCAGCCTGAACCTGCTGGTGCTGGGCTGCTGCTTGCTGCTGGTGGTTTTTGGCTCACGCGTCAGCATCAAAAAGCTGGGCGCTTTGCTGCTGCCCGCGCTTGTAGCTGCCTTCGGTCTGTTTGTTATGGGTCTGTACTATGCCAAAAGCGGCAGCGGACAGGCGGTGGATATGCAGGCGCTTTCTGCCATGCCTTACGCTGTGCGTGCCGCCATGTCGCAAAACCTGTACACGGCGCTGCAATTGGCAACGCGGCTGCTGGCATTTGCGGGGCTGGGCATCCTGTTCGCCCTGACAACCGACAGCGATTTCTTTATCGCAAGCCTTCTGCACCAGTGCAAGCTGCCGCCGAAGTTCGCCTACGGCATTTTGGCGGCGTTTCACCTGATGCCCGGTATGGTGCGGGAATACGATCAGGTGCGCACGGCGTTCGCGGTACGCGGACTGAAAATCGGTGTATTCTCGATGAAGCCGGTATTTACGATGCTGGTAAACAGCGTCCGCTGGTCGGAGTCCGTGGCAATGGCTATGGAGTCCAAGGGCTTTTGCGGCACAGCACCGCGAACCTACTACACGGTACCCAAGGTGCATCCGGCAGACCTATTGGCTGCCGCCCTGTGCATCGGCGGCGTGGTCGCCGGTATGGTTTTTTTGCGTTACTAAGAATCCTTATCTTTGGCGTGATTTGCACAAACGCAACGAAAAAGCAACACGGATAACCAACCAAACAATGCGCCAAATTTGAAAGTAGCACAAGAATACAAGAAGGATGTCCCCAAAAGGGTCATCCTTCTTTTTTAACGTTCTCAAATACTGAAAAAACAATTACCGCCCCCTGACATTCAGGGGGCGGTGATTGGAGCATAGAGAGAATAGCAGATTAAGCGGATTCCTGCATAGAAGCCGTCAGCTTACGGGCGGCAAATACCAGCGCCACCGCGACTGCTGCCAAAATAGCGGAGCCGAGATACCCGGCAACATACGAACCGGTCGAGTCATAGAACCCGGCACTGATTTTGGGACCGACAAAGGCACCAATGCCGTAGCCGATGAAAATCAGACCGTAGTTGCGGTTGTAGTATTTGCTGCCGAATACCGTTTTGACAATGGGCGCAAACACCACCAGCAAACCGCCGAAGGAGAAGCCGACCAGGCAGATGCAAACGATAAAATAGGGCAGGCTCTTAGCCACAGTCAGCATACACATCGAAAGACCGTTGAGTACCAGTACCAGAATCAGGGAGTTCCAGCCCTTCAGCTTGTCGTAGATAAAGCCGAAGGAGATGCGTCCGCACATATTTGCCAGCGTCATAATGCTGACACACATGGCAGCGGTCATGGCATTCTGACCGATCTGGTTCTGCGCAATGGGGGAGGTGGCGCTGACCATCATGGTACCGGCGGCGTTGGCAAAGATGAACATCACCAGCATAACCCAAAATACCGGGGTTTTGACCATGGCGGGAATGTTGTAGTTTTTGACATTCAGCTCCTTGGCCTGTGTGGCGGTGGGGGTCCAGCCCTCCGGCAGCCAGCCCTCGGGGCAGGGGACGATCATCCATGCCACAGCGCCGACGCCGATCAGGAATACTACCGCAAGGATGCGGCAGGCCATCTGGGCACCGTAGGTATCAATGAGCCACTGGGCAATGGGCGACATAATGAAGGGACCGCAAGATGCACCGGCCTGCACCAGACCGGAGATAGAACCGGCTTTATCGGGGAACCATTTCAGTGCGGTGGGCAGGCAGGCGGGATAAATCGTACCGGCACCGGCACCCGCCATGATGCCGTAAAAAAGATACAGCTGCGGAATTGTGGAGGCAAAGCCGGTCAGGAACCAGCCTGCAGCAAAAAATGTCAGACCCAGATAGATAGCCACGCGCGGCTGCAGTTTCTCTGCTAAAAGACCGCCGACAAAGCCCATAGCACAGTAGACAAACATATAAATGGTGTAAGCCATACTGAACTGGGAGCTGCTCCAGCCGAACTGACCGGTCAGGGGCAGTGCGAACAGGCTGAAAAATGCGGTAGCAGAGGTAAACAGACTCTGAATCCATACACCGGCAAATACCCGCCAACGGGTTGCTTTTGTGATTTTCATCAAATCCCCCTTACTGCTGCAGCGTGCCGAGGTCAAGACCCAGATCACGACCACTGAATTTACCGGCGGACAGGCTGGTACCCAGCCAGTAAACCATATCCGAGATGTCGGCAACATCCAGGAAGGGGACACCATCGTACATTTCCTGCCAGTTGGCAAAATTCTTGCCGGTCAGATCGTTGATGAACTGCACATAGCTGTCAGTTTCACACATCGGGGTCTTGACCTTGGTGGGGCAGACCGTGTTGACAACGATGCCGGTACCCTTCAGCTCCTGCGCCAGCGTCTTGGTCAAGCCGCGCACACCCCACTTTGCCATGCAATAGGTGGCAAGCTTGGGGGTGCCGTACATACCGGAGGTAGAGGAAATATTGATGATACGTCCAAAACCCTGCTTACGCATATACAAGGCTGCGTACTTGTCGGTGCGCCAAGTGCCGATCAGGTCAATGTCGATGACCTTTTGCACCTGCGCATCGGTCAGCTCCCATGTGTAGCCGAAGTTGATAACACCGGCGTTGGCGACAACGACATCGAGGCGACCAAAGGTCTGCCACGCCTGTTCAAACAGTGCCTTCATGTCATCATCCGAGCAGACATTGGCGCGCACTGCCAGCGCCTTGGCGCCGGTGGCTTCGATCTCGGCAATGGTCTGCTGAAAGACCTCGCCTGCGGGGTCCTGCATATCTGCAAGAACCACATCAAAGCCGTTCTCGGCAAATTTCAGCGCGTGGGACTTACCTTGACCCATAGCGCCGCCGGTAATAAGTACAACTTTACGATCCATAGCTCATTTCTCCTTCTTGGGTTTGTTATTTTTTCGGCAAACCCGACTTGACTTTATTATAAAAGTTATGTAGTATAAATACAAATATATATTTCTTATTAAAACCATCAAAAATACAGATGAATGAGGTAAAACCCATGAATCTTGACCATTTGCGCTATTTTGAGACCGTGGCTCGATTAGAGCATTACGGTCGCGCAGCCGAAGTGCTGCACGTCAGCCAGCCCAATCTGAATTATGCTATCACGCAGCTGGAGCAGGAATTGGGCGTGCCGCTTTTTGAACGCCGCGGTCGCAATGTGCAGCTGACCCGGTACGGCAGGCTGTTTCTGAAAAGTGTGCAGCAGTCTCTGCAAATTCTGGACGCAGGCACACGCAATCTGCAGGAGCTTGGCAGCGGCGGCGGGGTAGTGCTGGTGGGCGGCATCCGCAAGCTGGCGGCGCAGACCGTACCGGACTTGATGCAAAGGTTCCGCGCTCTGCCGGAAAATGAACACATCCGCTTTGAGCTGCATACCGAGAGCAGCTTTACCGCCGATTTACTTAAATCTGTACAGGAGGAGCGTCTGGATATGGCGTTTGTAAGCGTCCCCGGTGACGAGGCAGTATTTGAAAATATCGCTTTTGCGCAGCTGCCCTTTGTAGTTATTGTGCCGCCCGGGCATCCGCTGGCAAACAAGAAGAGCATCGCCCTGCGGGAAACGCTCGAGTATCCGTATGTGTATTTTTCCCAAAAAGGAGGGCTGCGCAAGCCGATCGATGCGATGTTTCGGCGCATCCATGCTGTGCCGCAGATTGCCTACGAAACCGAGGAGGACACCGTTGTCGCCGGTATGACAGCGGCAGGGTTCGGCATCGCCATCGTGCCGGATCACCCGGTTTTGCAAAGCATGGAGCTGAAAACCCTGCGCATCACCGAGCCTTGCCCCGACCGCACAGCCTACCTGTGCCGCAAACGCGGCGTATTGCATCCGTCCGGGGCGGAGAGGTTTTTTAATTTCTGTAAAACGGAATTGAAAGGAAGGGAAATCGCCGACAAGTGAAGTATACCCAGTAACAGGACGCATAACCGAGATAAGAGCCTATAAAGCGTATAGGCAAGCCCCACAAGGCTCCGAACGGTTCAAACCGACGGAAAGCCTTGCGGGGCTTTTTAGCAATTTTTCTAAAAAAATTTCGCTACCATCCTGACATCATGCGGTATGCAGCTCTTACCCGCAGAGCATAACTTTGGCGGAGAAAGTGCCATTCTGATAGGTAAATGTACTTGTACCGCCGGTTTTTTCTGCAATATGGGTGACGGACTGGATGCCGATCCCGTTACCCTTCCGCTTGGAGGAGCGGAAAACGCCGTTCTTTTCGTTGACCTCGCCGTCAAACGCATTTTCAACCTCGACCAGAAGAATCCGATCGGTATGTACATAGGCGGTTATTTCGATTTGCCGCCTGCCCGGTGCCGTGCGAAGGCTCGCTTCCAGCGCATTTTCCAGCAGGTTGGACAGCACCATGCACATATCGATCTCATCGACCGGCAGTGTTTCCGGCAGGTCGAGTCTGGCGCGGAAGGGGATATCCTCGCGCTTTGCCATAGCGCAGTAATAGCCGACAACACTGTCAGCGGCACGGTTTTCGCAGAAGCACATATCAAGATTCGGAATGCGGGCGACGGTTTTTGCGAGGTAGCTTTTCAGTTCCTCCGGATCACCCGCCTCGACCAGCGCAGAAATTTGATTGAATTGGTGGCGCATATCGTGCCGTGCCTGCCGCGCTTCCTCGATGGCAGTCTTGAGGTTTTCATAGCGCTGCTGCTGCATGGAAAGAAACTGGTTTTCCTGCTGCAGCTTCGCATTGCGGTTAAGGCTGGTTGCCATCAGCAGAAAAACCGCATTGAAGCAGAACATAAAAACCAAAAGCGCGCTGCTCAGCACAATATAGCCCTGCAGTACGCGCCCGGTCTGCAGCGTTGTCTGATAGCGCGGGATCATAAAAAGATTCAAAAGAATGAACGCCAGCGGCAGGACCCAGAACACATACCAAGTTTGCGCAAAATTATCGTCCTCAACCATCGCACGCACCGTATGTGTCGCAGGATAATACGCGGCCAGCACAATGATCCAGCAAACGATATTATAGAACACGCAGGCGCCAAGGCAGAGCCACGGTTCGTCCAGCGGCAGCTGCTGATCCCGGATGATCGCGGCACTGACGGCGCGGGACAAGCTGTTCACGCACGCGAACACCGCGCAGACGGACAGCGCAATCGTGCCAGATTTCCAGAGGGAGATGATAAGCGTTCGGGTATACAGGCAGACGGCAATCAGCGCGATCCCCGCAAGGGCAAACACGGTAGAAGCCCGCAGCCGATAGCAGACAAGTCCGCTGCCGATGCACAGGCACGCCATCAGCGGAAAAAGCCAGGCGGTCAGCCTTTCCGGTGACTGCTTCAGATAGGTTCTCACAGGGAAATATCCAAGCAAAAGACCGGGGAGTACGACAAGCAGCTCCAGAATCGGACGCAGAATTTCTTTCATCTCTTACGCTCCCTTTGCAGCAGAAATTCCATAAACGCCTGCCGCGCAGGCTTCAAAAGCTCCTGACTGACATAGGCACTGCTGCCATCTGTCATACAGAAGGCGCCATCCCGAAAATCAGCGGCGTGCTCTAAATTGACGATCACACCTCTGCCGCAGACGAAAAAGCGGGGGTCTTTTTTCAGCGGCGCGGTAAATTCCTTGAAGCTCTGGCGTGTGACCAGCGTTTTTAGGGCGGTCGTGCGGATGTTGATCCTGTGCGCAAAATGCTCTGCCGAAATAATATCCCGATAGCAAAGACGGACATCGCTGCCGCCGGCTTTCACCGTCAGGACCGGCTCAGGGCGGGGAAGTCTTGCAAGCATCTCGGCAAGCAGGGCGGAAAGATCTTCCTCCGAAAAAGGCTTCACGAGATAGTGAAGCGCACGCACCTGAAAGCCTTCCAGCGCGTGGTCAGTCGAGGTCGTGGTGAAGATCAGAAGGCAGTCTGCGTCCGTCTTGCGCAGCTCCTTGGCAGCGTCCATGCCGCTCATCCCATGCATATAAATATCCAGAAATGCGGCGGTAAAGCGTTGCTCTTTTTCTGCGGCGAGAAAGCTCTCTCCGCTTTCAAATTCCAAAATTTCCGCCTTTGCGCCGCACAGGTTCAACTGCCGTGCAAGGCGCGTTTTCAGCAGCGAGCGCTCGGTTTCCAGATCATCCACAATTGCTATTCTCATGCCGGACTGACTCCTTCGGGAAAGATTCTGTTTAGATTCTGTCACAATTAGATTATAGCACAATTGTCCGGCATCGGCACAGCGAAAAACCCGATTTCGTGCCGGAATTGGGGCTTTCGTGCCAAAAGGCTTGAAAAGCGTGAACCATTCCGTATACTGAAAGCAGAAACAGTCAACGACGGCAGGAAAAAAGGGGAGGAGGGCGGAGCGCTATGTACCACATTGCCGTGCTGACAAAGAGTGAAACACAGGAGATTTTTTACACAGAGCAGCTTTCGCAGTTCTGCGCCGAGCGCGGTCTGTTTCCTAAGGTGGATTGCTACCGCGGGCAGGAGGTGTTCTTTGCGGTCACACGCAAAAATGCGCCGACCAACGCTGTGATCGCCCTTCCGGGTGTGGATGGGCTGAATGCGGTGGAACACCTGCGAGCGCTTTTTCCGGAAACGCGCATCATCTGGTGCAGCGAGCTGGATTTTTCCCTGCACGCATTTCGGCTGCGCGTGGACTACTTTCTGCTGGAGCCGATAACAGAAGAAGCATTCCGGCAAGGACTTTGTGCATGGGTAGAGGAAAAACAACCGTCTGCTTCGTACCGAGCGGATCACAACCAACATAGCAAGGAGGATCACTGATGAAAAAGAGAAACCCGATTCCATCTGTATGCAGTTTTTTGCTGGCAGGAAGCCTGACCCTGTCGATGGCAGCCTGCAGCGCAGCACAGACACCGGCGCAGGACACCGCGACGCCTTCACCGACTGCTGCCGCCACGCCTTCTGAGGCAGCGACACCTTCTGCGCCGGTATCCGGTGCGCTTCCCGTGAAGGCTTTGCAGCCCAAACAGGTCGAGGAAAACCCCTACATGGCAAAAAGTGATGCGAACATCCATCACGATGGCTATAACACCGATTCAACCGATGAGATCCTGCCGCTCGGCATCTATCCGGAGATCCACGTTTCCTATGAAACGACAAACCCAAATGCATCGCCCGCCATTTACTTTGACAACTACGGTCACGCGGTCGTTCCGCTGCTCGGCGGCATCGCCATCCGCGATCTGAATGCGGAAGAAACAACGACGCTCGGTTATTTTTCTCCGAAGCAGCATGACGGCGGCAGCTACCTGATCCAAAGTTCCTATACTTTTCTGGACGCTGAAAACCGCATCGTCTGCCCGACCAGCAACAACCATGTACTGATGCTCCGCACAACGGATGAGGCGGGCAATGTCCTTCCCGAGTTTGAAAAGGTACTTGACATTGACATCGAGGCAGCGGCAGAGAACGCGCTCGGCAAGGAATTGACGCAGAATCTTCTTTCCGTGGTCTTTGATTACGATGGGAACCTCTGGTTCGCCACCGGCGGCTTCCGCATCTATCCTGAGCGCCAGCAGCAGGGTGTTCTCGGCTACATCGCTCATTCGGCGATCGAAGCGATCCTCAACGGTGAGCAGCCCGACCTGTCGAAGGCGGTTTTCGTCTACGAGCTGACGCCCGGCGAGGGCGCGGAGAACGGCATTGCCGCTTCCAAAGACGGCGCGGTCATTCTGACCAACATGAATTGCTATCTGCTGCGCGCCAACAAGGGCGTCGAGGCTGTCTGGTGTACGCCGTATGAGAGTGTTGGCGCGAAGGTCAGCGGAGAAGGCGATAAGACCACTGGCGGCGGTCTTGCATGGGGCGGCGGCTGCTCTCCGACGCTGACGCCGAACCTTGTAATGTTCACCGACAACGCAGACCCCGTGAATCTTCTTGCGCTCGATATGAAAACCGGTGAGGTCGTGGCAAAAATGCCGGTGCTTGATGATCTGCCCGATGGCTATCAGGTGGCGATCGAGAACTCTGCCATCGTCTACGATGACGGCGAGGGTACGGTCAGCACGATCGTTTGCAACTGGTTCGGCGCGGGCAACGCAGGTCTTGCCGACCCCAACAACGATTCTTCGATCCAGAGCTACGCCAACATTTATGACCAGAATTGGCTGATGAAGGGCAATGCCATGATTGCTCCCGGCGTCGAGCGCGTGGACACCGTAAAGACTGACAGCGGGTATGAGATGAAGAGCATCTGGACCCGAAATGATCTGAGCGACACCGCGATCATGAAGCTTTCCACCGCAACGGGCTATATCTACGGCTATGTGCAGGATCTGACCACGGGTATGTGGCAGTACATCATTCTTGACTTTGCAACCGGCGAAACCGTCTTTACGATGGATGTATCCAACAAGTACGGCTACAACAATATGGCCATCGGTATGTACACCGGCAACAGCGGAAATGCACTCTACTGCCCGACCGGCTATCTGGAGCTGCTTCGCCTGCAGGATCGCTTTGTCTACCTGCCCGAGCTTCCGTACCGCGAGGTCGATCTCGATCAGGCGGCAAGAAATGTCCTTTCGCAGGATCAGTTTGCACAGGACGGCGGCGAAGGTACGGTTGCAAGTTGGCGCAATACCGCGACCATCCGCAATGTGCATCCCAATACCACAGTAGCCTTCCGCATAAACAACCTGTCCGGCAACGTTTCCGATTTGACGCTCTACGCCTATGGTGCAGACGGCAAGCTGGTAAAGGTTGCTTCCGAACTGTGGTCGATCACGGACGAAACCGGCGCGGCTGTCACGGAACTGACGGACGGTGCACTCTATGAGCTGCGCGTGACTGTTGCCGATGGCGGCGATTTCGACCTGAGCGAAACGGAAAAAGAAATCAAACTATCCATTGTGCTTGGAAAATAACGCAGTAAAGAATCCGGCGTTTTGAACGCCGGATTCTTTATGATTCTTTATGATTGCCAATCCGGGTCGGGGAGTGGTGTATTGAGGTTGTTTGATGCGTTTCGCTAAATTCGGGTTTAGCGAAACATAGGGAAGAGAAAACTGTTGGAATCACGAGGTTTACCTATAGTTTGTCACTTGCATTTTTTACCGCAATTTTGCAGGACTTAATGCAAGATATAGCTTTTTGTTTTGCGAATAGATGTAAATGTGTTTTAAAATAGAATGCTTACATCTTGACTGCGCATAAGAAAATTTTCTTTCGTGCTTATTTCGCTAACGCTGTAAACGCATGGATTTATGATTTCAGCGGGAATTGTGCGGTGTTACATTAATAGGCGAAGTTCTCCGCATAGGGCGACCATGCATAGTTCAGGCAGTAGGCGGTGTAACTTGCGGCGGGCACGCGGATACGGCAGAACGCGGGCGCGCCGTCGAGCAGGGCTTGCCCTACGGAAAGCCGCGCGGGGTCCGACTGGGTCAGCGTGATTTCCTGCAGCGCAGAGCATTGGGCGAAAAGTCCATCCGGGAGCGCCGTGATATTTTGCTGTATCGTCAGTTTTTCCAGCATACTGCATCCCGCAAACGTGTCGGGGGTCAGCGTCGTCACGGGTCGACCGTCCACCTCACCCGGAACCGTCAAGGTGCTGCGACTATGTCCCGCCGCATTGACGACAAGACGGTCGCTTTCCCATGTAAAATACGCAGCATCGCTGTTATCTGCGGCTTTTGTGTCGGTCTGCATCCGGTGGGCAGGCATGGCGGGCAGCGCGATTTCCGTTGCCGAGGTATCCCCCAGCATTGCTTTCAGGTCGCGGATGAACTGCCGCGTGAACACAGTCTTGCCGTCGGCGTTCAGATGGAAATTTGTATCGTAAAACCACCCGGCATCCATCACACAGGTGTGCGGATCACCCGCCAACAGGGCGGTGATCTGCGTCTGCAAAAAGTCCGCGTAGGCGTCTATATTATCGGCGTTTTCCACTGCGGCGGCGTTCATCGGCGGGAAGTGGTAGTAGACCGTCGCGCCGATTTTCTCAGCTTTCGCCGTATAGTCGTTCAAAGCGGCGCAGAAATCGGCGTTCAGCATCGCATTGTCAAAGCGTATCGGCATCGTCGGGTCGTAGCCTTCGGGCATCGTATTGGCACTGCATAGCGGGTTTACCACATCCCCCGCCGTGTTGAAAGAACTGCAGCGGTACACGCCGTCGGGGGTAGGCGCACCGGTGAGAAAATAGCGGAACTTCGCACCGGCAAAGCGCGGAAACGCCCCCAGCATGGGACCGAAATCCCGCACGTGTAGACAGGCAAGTGCCGAAAAGTTTCCGTCGACAGCCTGCCAAAAAGTGTCCGCGCCGATGGTATCGGAAAGTGCCTGACGTTGCTGCTCCGGCATGATAATGACAAGATCGCCGGGGCGCAGTTCATTTATGGACAAATCGAGCATGACCCGTGTGCCGAGTGCTGCGTACAGACCAAAATTAACAGGCTGATAGTCAGGCAGTTCCCGGCTCAGCAGAGCGCTGTCAACGCCGAAAGCGGCTGCACTGCCGCCCACAAGAATAAGACGCGGTTTATCACTTTCCGCGGCCAGCAGGGCGCGCTTGGCGGGCAGTTCCCCCACAAACGTGTTGCCGTACTGCGCGGGCAGGGCAAAGCCCCACACCGTCAGAAGTAACGGTATGGCAAGGGAAACACCAAGCATAGCTGCAATAAGTTTCTTCATGGTTTCGTCAGAATTGGAAGTAGATAAAGGCGTTGGCGGTTCCCGTGTGCAGCGCGGCGAACCACGCGGCGACCACCGTCAATGCCAAAAGACAGAAGCCCAATACACTGCGCGGGGACGGTGCTGCGGATGACGTTTCGGGCAGCAGATGCAGGCAGAGCGCCCCCAAAACAAGCTCTGCCACCGGCTGTATACCGATGTTCAGCAGCGTTGTGTGCAGTGTGTTCAGCGACCAGCCGACAGGCAGGCGGGACAGCAGCAGAAGAGCATCCGGGACAGAGGCTGCCCGGAAAAAGACCCAAGCGATGCAGACCAGAGAAAATGTATAGGCGTGGCAAAGGCACACGGCGCTCCAAGTGCGGGTCTTGTGCTTTACGCCGCAGGGGGTCAGAACCTTTTCCAAAAGCAGCAGCGCACCATGCACACCGCCCCACACCACAAAATGTAACGCGGCACCATGCCAGAAACCGCTTAGCAGAAACACGACCATGGTATTTACGACCCGCCGTACCGTGCCGCGGCGCGAGCCGCCGAGCGGAATATAGACGTAGTCCGTAAACCACCGCGTCAGGCTGACGTGCCAGCGATGCCAGAAATCCCGCAGGGAGTCTGCACGATAGGGGTGGTCAAAATTGCGGCTGAGCCGCACGCCCAGCAGCGCTGCCGCCCCGACGGCTATGTCGGAATAGCCGGAAAAGTCCCAGTAGATCTGCCCGGCAAAAAGCAGTGTTGCCAACAGAACCGCCGGACCGGAGGCGTCGGTCGGGGATGTGTAGACGGCATCCACAAAGACGGCGGCGGTGTCTGCCAGCAGCAGCTTTTTGGCAAAGCCGCGCACCATCCAAAGCCAGCCGCCTGTATCCATGCGGCGCTCCGGGTCATGCAGCTGCGGCAAAAGAATGGTGCTGCGCTCAATCGGTCCCGCTACCAGCTGCGGGAAAAAGCTGACAAACAGGGCGTAGTATCCCAAATGGCGCTCCGGTTTCAGCCGCCTGCGGTAGACGTCGATGACGTAGCCAAGCGTCTGGAATGTGTAAAATGAGATGCCCGCGGGCAGCAAAAGGGACGTTCCCGTGCCGAAAAGCCCTGCGTATTTAAACACGCCGAGGCAGCCAAGGCACAAAAGCACCGCACAGACCAGCCAGCACTTTTTGACGAGTGCGTGTTCACTTTTGGCAATGCCAAGTGCCGCAGCGTAGGTTCCCAAGGTAATGCCCGCCAGCAGCGGCAGTGCCTGCGGGCTGCCCACGGCGTAAAAGCCCAGGCTTGCCGCCAACAGCAATACCCAGCGCGCTTGCGGCGGCAGCACCCAATGCAGTGCCAGCACAAACGGAAACGCAAGCACAAAAGCGGGAGCGGTGAAATTCATAAGCGCCCTCCTATCGGACACATGGCGGCGGCGCAGGGAACCAAGAGGCAGAGCAGCATTGTGCCGGTGGACACACCCAGTACCAGCGCCGCCAGAACCACAGCAGCACCCGAAGCCATGCCGAGTGCTGCAGCCCATGCCCAGCGATGGGACGCCAGTGCCAGCACAGTGGTCAGTGCAGCCAGAACGCAGACAAAAATCATGGCGTAATCCCCTCCCCTTGCAGTTGGTTTGTCAGCGCATCGATGACCTGTGCCGTGCGCAGGGTCACCCCGTTTGTGGACAGATGATTGTCAGTGCCGTAGAAATACTGCCCGGGCATCAGGGAATCTTGCAGCGGCGTCAAGAACGTAACATCAAGATTTTCTCGAAAATACGCATCCAGCGCGTCCACAGCCTCCGGCGTGGAATCCGCCGAAACGGCGCGGCTGTTGCGCGGGCTGTAGGTCAGGTACACCCGCACACCGTCCGCCGCAAAGCGATCAAACTCGGCGTTGGCGGGGGCTATATATGTGTCATACGGGAAAGACGCCGTCGTGTAGTCCACAGGCAGACCGTAAATCGGTGTGTCATCGGCGGCATCGGGGCGGTACAGGATATAGTCACCGTACTCGTTGTAGCTTGGCGTGTCGACGGCATTTCCGTCCTCGTCCAAATCGGACGGCGAAACGGCATAGCTGCGCGCCGCCATGCCTGCACGGGTCTGCAAATAGGTGTTGAACGCCGAAAATACACCGCTGTACTGCCGTAAATCAAGCTGAGCGGCAAGGTCATAGTTGGCTTCGACCATGCAGAAAAATTTATCGTCAAAGGCATTCGTTGTGCAGAACTGGCGCTTGGCGGCGTCAAATTCGGGCGAGAGCAGCAGCAGGTCGCCGGGGCGCATCTGTGCGCGAATCAACTCCAGCTGCGGCAGGGCGTTCGTGTAGGCGAACACCCCCATATTGACCACGGCGTAGGACGGCAGGGCAGCGTCCAGTGCGGCACTGTCATACCCGAACCGCGCCGAGGAACCGGAGAACAGCACAAGCTTCTGCGTATCGGTCAACGAAAGCAAGCGGTCGTACTTATCGGCGAACGTCGCGTAGTAGCTGCCGCTGTAGACGGGCGCAGTCGCGGCGTTGATGTGCAATGTTTGCAGGTTTGTGCAATCTTCAAATGCGTAATCGCTGATCTGCTGCAGGTTGTCAAACAGGGTCACGCTCTCCGCGGCGCAGCCGCTGAATGCCCCGGGCTGCACGCGGCACAAAGTATCCGGGAAGATGACCGTTTTGCATGGCGCATCGGCAAACGCCCCCGCCGCAATTTCTACAACGGGTGCGCCGCCCAGCGTATCGGGGATGACAAGCGCTTCTCCCCCGCCCTGCCAGCCCGTTATGACTGCGGCGTCGTTTTCGACCGTGTAGGTGAACTCCGCAGCGTCGTTTTGGGCAGTCCACTGCGCGTAAAGCCGCGCGCCGGGTTCGGTGCGGCTGCCAAGTCCGACGGCTTGACCGCTTCCGTCCGGAGCGGTGTTCCAGCCCGTCAGCGTGTAGCCGGGGCGGGTAAACAGCGCACCGTCGATGGCGGTGTTCAGCCGCAGATGGCTGGGGGTGACGGGTACCGTGACCCATCCGCCGCCGCAGTTGTCATTATAATACAGCGCCGTATCGCTTTTTTCCGCGGTCACTGCCACGGCAACGGAGTAGCGGACATCGGGCAGTGTCAAGGTGTACACCGCACCGGTGCGGGTAAGCGATGCACCGGCGTAGTCTGTCCCTGTCAGGGTATAGCCGTCGGCAGGGGTCAGGGTGAAGGTCACACTCTGCCCCGGGGTAACGGCTGCGGTCTGGGTCTGCGCTGTAAACGCAGACGAGGATTCCAAAACGATACGGCATTGCGCCGCGGGCTTGGCAGCGGCAGGCGCACAGGACGTCAGCAGCACAGCGGTCAACAGCAGAGAAAACAGGCGGCGCAAGGAAAAGTCACATCCTTTCGCAACTACATACGATTCTACAGAAAATACCCCGGAGAGAAAGCCCCCCGGGGTGTTGATGAGGAAAAGGCTGTTACGATGAAGTGACGCGGGAATGGCGTATCATTACTGCTTGTTCACATTGGTGAAGGCGGCGATGATGTTCAGCACCACGGCAATCAGCAGCGCGGCCGTGCCGTAGATGGCGCTGGACAGGTCAGCCATCGTCTGGGCGTTGTTCGTAAAGGTCATGATCGAGGCGATGGTGTTGACGCGGGGGCTGATGAACTGTACGGCAGCCACGACCAGCGTGATACCGGCGACTACGCTCATCGCATCGGCGGCGATGGTCAGTTTCTTGTCCAGCACGACGCGCAGCACCAGTGCAAGGATGGCGATGACGGCGCAGCCGATGACAACCGGGCTGGTGCCGATCTTGCGGAAGGAATCCGTCCCGGCGTTGACAATGCAGAAGCCAAGACCGACAGCACCGGCAACGGCGGTCAAAAGCGACAGGATCAGACCTGCGCCCTTTTTATTCGTAGAACTCATGGTTTGCACTCCTTTACTGCTTCTTGGATTTGCGGTCATTCAGCACATACATGGCGGCAGCCAGCACGGTCAGGGCGGCAAAGACGACCTGCACGGCAACGAGGGCATTGTCATACCAGGTGCGCACGCTGACGAGCTTGGTGTTGGAAGCCATGCCGTCCAGCGCGTTGGAGTTAGCCAGCGCGTAGGCCTGCCATGTCATGGCCTGCTTGATGGCGCTCATCAGCTCGGTGTCCTGACCAACATTTTCGGTGGTCCAGTAGGCAAACTTTTCGCTGACAGCGGTCATCGTGTTCTCACCGGTGAAGGTGGTCATCGTGCCGCCGTTGAGGGCGTACTCCTTCAGAACGGCGTAGTTAGGGTTCATGATGAAGTCCTGGCTTTCCAGACCCTTGAAGCCCCACTCGCCGCGCAGAATGTTCTTAAGCAGACCGGTGTGGGCGTTGGCGGCGGTGATGCCGACACGGTTGAAGGCGGTCATGACGCCCAGAGCGCCGGCATCCTCGATGGCGGCCTGGGTGCCGCGCAGTTCGTTCTCACGCGCCTGCTGCTCGGTCATAAAGACGGAAACGCCGGTACGGTTGATCTCGGTATCGTTGAAGGCAAGATGCTTGGGGGCGATGATAACGCCGTACTCCTTGCCGCCGCTGATAAAGGCAACGGCCTGACCGGAGGTAAGAACGGCATCCTCGGAATAATACTCATGGTTGCGGGAGTTGTAGGGGGAACGGTGCAGGTTGGTGCCGCAGCCCCAGAAGATGGTCAGGTTGCTCCACAGGCTGTAGTTGCCGCAGATCTTGCCGTACTCGTTGGCGAGGTCTTTGTTGAAGGTCTGGGCAATGACGGTTTCGTTGACCATTGTGCCGAACTTGTATGCGAGGTTGGGGTCGTTGGCATCGACGGCGCAGGGGTCACCGGAAGATTTATCCGTGTTGGCATACTGACCCAGAGGATAGCTGTAGATGCCGTTGGGACCATCGTTCTGGATGGTTTCGGGGCTCATGATAGACTCGATCGCCTTGGTGGAGGTGCCGCCCAGACCCAGACGGATCATGCCCTCCTCCAGGGTGAGCTGATCCATCAGCATACTCCAGCGCTCATCATCGAGGTCCGTGACGCCCTTCAGGTCAGCCAGGGTCAGACCGTTGTCGGCACCGAAGGTGACGGTGGACGGGTCGCCGTTCGCGTTGATCTCATAGATGTCATTGTCCAGAATGTCGATCATCTCGTCGGTGGCGGTCAGATCCTTGTAGGTCTTGGGGAAGGTGCCCTCCCAGTCAGAGCGGGTCATGTAGGTGGCAGTGCCGGGCAGCCAGCTGTTGATGTCCATGTCGGACAGTTGGTTCTCAACAGCGGTGCCGTTTTTGGTTGTGGCAAAGGACGTGCCGTCAAAGGAATCGAGCGTCCAGCTCTTAGCCTTATCGGCGCTGCCGTCCACACTCTGACCCTCTGCGGCCAGTACATTGTTCACGGCCTCGTGTGCGCCGTTGCCGATGGTGAACCAGTAGTCACCGGCATCGAGAATGTAGCAGCCCTTGGTACCGGCTGCGTTGTCAGCGGTGGAATCCCAGCTGGCCATATTCTGCATATCCGCGGTGATGGTCACGGTTTCGGAGGCACCGGGCGCAAGCTCGGCGGTCTTGCCGTAGTCCAGCAGCTGGATGGCAGCCTTCTCAACACCGTGTTCCTTGTCATAGTCGGTGTAGGGCAGGCTGACATAGAGCTGCACAACATCCTTGCCGGCTACGCTGCCGGTGTTGGTGACTGTGACCTTAGCGGTGACGGTCTCGCTGCCGAGGTCAACGCTCAACGAATCGAGGGTCTGCTCAAAGGTAGTGTAGCTCAGACCGTAGCCGAACGGATAGGTGACCTCATTGTCATAGTTCCAGCCGCCGTCCGTGGAGGAGCCGACTGCAGAATCGGCATTGCCCTGCCCCATGACAGTGTCAAAATAGCGGGTCTCGTAGTATTTGTAGCCGATGTAGATGTTCTCCGCCTCGACAATGGCATCGTTCATGTTGATGTCAGGGTTGGCATTGGACCACTGCAGGTCGCCGTAGTTCTGGGCGCTGGGGGCGTTGGCGTTCTTGACGGCATAGGTATCGGTCAGATGACCGGAGGGGCTGACCGCACCGGAGAGAATGTCGGCTACACCGTAGAAGCCGTAGCCGCCCGGCAGACCTACCTGCAGGATGGCGTCAACACCGTCATTGTCCTCAATCTCCTGCACCTCCATGGCGCTGGCATTGTTCAGCAGCACAATAACCTTGCCGCCGTTGGTCGCCTTGGCGGTGACGGCTGCATTGATGAGGTCGCGCTCGTCGTCGGACAGCCCCAGCGGGTCGGTCTGGTTGAGGTTCTGGGTCGGGTCAACACCGGCGGTGCCGGGGTTGTAGCTGCCGTTTTCGGAGGCAGAGCGGGCAATCGTGACGATCATAACATTGTTGTCATTCATGCTGTCCTTCCAGCCGGCATCCTGACCGTCCATCGCAGCCTGGCTCGGCTCCTTGCTGGAGAAAACGCCGGTGGTGGAAGGTGCCGTGATGTGGTTGTACTCCACAGTGCCGCCCCAGCTCTGGACCTCGGATTTGTAGATCGGCTTGAGCGCCTCGTACATATCGGTCACAGTCTGGTTCAGACCAAAGCCCTTTGCCTTAAAGGCACCGACCAGATCGACGGTATCGGCATCCGTGCCGGTGTTTGCAACGTAGCTGGAGCCCATGTCGCCGCCTTGAACGGGATAGTAGCTCGAGAAGCCAAGCAGTGTGATTTTCTGGGTCTCATCCTTCGTCAGCGGCAAGGCACCGTTGTTCTTCAGCAGGACGCTGCCCTCTTCGCTCATCCGCTCACCCACGTCCTGAATGCCGTGCAGCAGCTCGGTAGTGGAGGTGTAGTCGGATTTGAAGGTATACAGGTCCGTGCCGTCGGAGTTCTCGGTCACGAGCTTGGTGCTCTTGGTGCCCAGGAACTTATCGATATCGGTGCGGAAGCCATCCACGATGGTCGACGCGCAGACACTGAGCGCCAGCAGCGACGCCGTGGCTGTGGTCACGCCGCGCCAGACGCGGCGTCCGGAATTTTTCTTACTCATGGTTTTCCTCCTTGTGTATCCTTGTGTATATCGTAATCGCGTGTAGGGCGCATTACTTCTTGCTGCGTTCCTTGATAGCCTTCTGCTCCTCGGGCAGGTTTTTCTCGACCGTCCAGAACAGAATCAGGATGACGGCGCCGATGATATAGCAGACGGTCTCGACCCAGATGTAGCTGACGGAGATCGCGGCCTGCACACCGGCGGTCTGGGCAGCCGTGCCCAGAGCGACATCGGCGGCCTGGTTGTAGCCGCTGCCGTTCAGCATGGCGCTGAAAATGGAGTTGCAGATCGGCGTGGCGGCGACCATCAGGGAGCTGTAGATGCTCATGGTCAGACCGTCGGTGCGGATGCCGGTGCGGTACTCAATGTGGTCGATAACATCGGCGATCATAGCCAAAATCAGATAGCAGGCCGGGGAAGAACCCAGACACTTGAGAGCTACGCCGATGGCGACCGGCACAAGGTTGCTGCCGCCCAGACCTGCGATGATGCCGCCCAAGGCACCCAGCAGCATGAAGCCGCCGCAGACCAGACGCTTACCGAACTTGTTGGCCAGAGGCACCACAAAGACCACAGCCACTGCCATCGGGATAGCGCCCATGATGCTCAGCAGGCTCTGGGAGGCACCCCATGCGTCCGCCGTGCCGAAGAAAGTGTTGTCCAGGACCCATTTGCAGAAGTAGCTCATGGAGCCGTTCTTCATCGCGCCGCTCCACTGGAACAGCATATAGAACGCCATGACGATCCACCACATACGGTCGCCGGTAACGGCCTTGAGCTGCTCGCCCAGAGTGGCGGACTTGGCAGGGGTCTCGGTGTCGGCGCGCCCTTCCTCGGTGACGCGCTCACGGGTGAAGAGGAACTGCAGGTAGATGGTCAATGCGCTGAAGATGGCGACGGCCAGCATGGTGAGGAACCACAGGTGTTGGTTCTCCTTCAGCGCGAAGGAAACGAGCATCGGGAAGACCATCGAGCCGCAGCCCATAACGCCCAGACCCGCCACGTTGGTGAAGGAAGCCAGCGCACCGCGCTGCTTGCTGTCACGGGTGGAAACGGGGATCATGGTGGAGTTGGCGGTGTTGTAGATGGGGTAAGCGACCGCGTAGTACAGGTTGTACGCGATGGCGATCCAGACCATCTTAGCCACGCCCTCAAACGGCACGATGAACATCAGCACACTGGCGACGGAAAGGGTCAGTGCGGAGAGCAGAATCCAGGGGCGTGCCTTGCCGGCCAGAGCCTTGGTGCGCTCGATCAGCTGACCGACGATGAGGTTGGACGCCACGATGAGTACCGTGGAGATCAGCTGCAAGGTCGTCAAAAAGCCAAGATCCAGCTTGAGAACATCGGTGAAGTAGTTCTGCAGGATGCTGGTAAAGATGCCCGAAGAAAGCAGTGCGCCGAACGGTCCGATAAAGTAGCCCAGCAGCATTTCCGGCATCTTGACGTCGTCGCTGGTGATACGGGACTTCGTCAGCGGCGACGACCAGAAGTTGGATTTCGAGGTTGACATAATAGAGAGTCACTCCTTCTTTGTGTATAGATGCAATTTGTTTACCGTATGCTTTTACGCCTTTGCCGCAACGGTATATTCCCCGCTGCCAAGCACCTTCTCTTCCCCGCTCGGCAGCACGACGGTGCATTCGGTGCCGACGGGTACCGCCACGGTCATCGTCATCTCGCCGTCCGCGATCTTCCATGCCGCCTTGATCACGCCGTAGGGCGTACCCACCGTGCCTTCGGCCTTGGTCAAGCCGCCGCCGACCACCGGCGCAAATTTGAACCTGCGGTACCCGGCCTCGGTGGGTTCCACACCCAGTACACGGCGGTAGAGGAAGGCACCCACCGCACCGCTGGCGTAGTGGTTGTACGAGATCATCATGTCGGTGCCGTCGTCGCCGATCGGACACTCGCCGTTCTCATCCAGACCGTCCCAACGCTCCCAAACCGTGGTTGCGCCCACGCGGACCTCATACAGCCAGCTGGGACACTGTGTGTTCAGCAGCATCTTGTAGGCAGTATCGGCGTGACCGTTGTCGGTCAACGCAAACAGGATGTACGGCGTACCCGGGAAGCCTGTGCCGATCTTGTAGTCGTTCTTCTCGACCAGCTTGACCAGATTCTCGGCGGCCTTCGCCTTGACGTTCTCGTGGAACATATTCAGGTACAGCGGCAGCACATAGGCGGTCTGGAACTCTTCCTTCGTCTTGCCGTTGCCGTCGGTCAGCACACTGCAATAGGCATCCGCCACTTTGCGGCTCAGCTCCTTGTACTTGGCGGCGTCCTCGGTCTTGCCAAGAATGCGTGCAATTTTTGCCAGCGTACCGCTGGTGTTGCACAGGGACGCCGTGGCGGTGTACTTGCTGCGCGCCTGCCACTGGCTCATCTTCGGCACATCGGGGGCGACCCAGTCGCCGAAATGCAGCACCGACGGTGTGTGCCAGATGTAACGGTGCTTGCCGATGCCGAAGCCCGCCCAGAAGCAGCACGCCTTGACGTACTTCTGCATGGTGGGGTACATCATTTTCAGCACGCCTACATCGCCGGTCGCTTCGTACAGCGCCCATGGCACCAGCACGCAGGCGTCGCCCCACCAGTCCACGGCCATCTCGGGCATTGTGGCGGGGAAACCGTAGCCCTGCACGGGCACGGTGTTCGGGATGCCGCCGGTGGGCAGCTGCTCCGCCTTGACATCGCGCAGCCACTTTTCCAAGAAGCGGCTCAGTTCAAAGTTGTACAGCGCCGTGGGCGAGAAGACGTTGATGTCGCCCGTCCAGCCCATACGCTCGTCGCGTTGGGGGCAATCGGTGGGGATGTCCACAAAGTTGGACTTGGCACCCCATGTGATGTTGGACTGCAATTTGTTCAGCATCTCGTCGGAGCAGCGGAAGGAACCGCTGTGTTCCACATCGGAGTAAAGCGCCACGGCCTCGATTTCCAGATCCTTCGCATCGACGCCCTTGACCCCCGCATAGCGGAAGCCCATGTAGCTGAACCGCGGGCTGTAGGTCTGCTCGCCGTCGCGGCAGGTGTAGGTGGTGGTCGCCTTGGCCGTGCGCAGGAAGGTGACATTCAGTGTGCCGTCGGGGTTCAGGATCTCGGCGTGGCGCACCGTCACGACCTGCCCGGACTTGCCGTTGCATTTGATGCGGACAACACCCGCAAGGTTCTGACCGAAGTCGTAAATCGTTTCGCCGTCGGGGGCAGTCATCACAGCCACGGGTTTGCGCACCTCGTGGGGTTTGACCGGGGCACCGTAGTCTGCCGTGATGGCGGGGGTGACCTTCAGCGTTTCGGGCGCGGCGTTGTGCCAATCGCTGATTTCCTGCGTGGCATCGTAGGTTTCTCCGTCGTACAGATCCGCCATCCGCACGGGACCGTTCTCACTGACCTGCCATGTGGCGTCGGTTCCGATGGTTTCCACCGTGCCGTCCGCGTACTCGATGCGCAGCTCGGCCAGCAGAGCCTGACGGTCGGCGGTCACGCGGTTTTTGCGGGTAAACACAAAGCTGCCCACAGCCCAACCGCCTGCGACCGTGAAGGTCAGCGTATCGTTTCCCGTCAAAAACGGCGTTACATCGTAGGTCTGATACTGTAAGTGGGACTTGTAGCTCGTAAAGCCGGGGGCGAAGTATTGCTCGCCCAGCTTTTGACCATTCAGCTCTGCCTCGTAGATGCCCATAGCCGTGGCATAGAGCCGCGCGCGGGCAACGGGTTTGTTCGTTGTGATTTCCTTGCGGAAAACCATCGGCACGGGGCTGACCTTGGCCTCGGTGAAGTGATAGTCGCCGTCGGTGATCCACTGCCCCTTCCAAGGCGTTTCCATGCGACCTGTTTCAAAGGTGGTGGCGGCGGTGGCGGTTTCGCCTGCGTCGTCCGTGGCGTTCAGGCGCACGCTGTAGGTGGTGAACGGCAGCAGCGCAGGACCGACATAGGCAGCACTCTGACCACTGGTCACATGGGCGGACCAATCGCCGACGGTCAACTCGGCATCGACCAACTGTGCGCCCTGGCGGTCGCTGCTCAGGGAAAACCCGATGCGGGGCGTGGAGCAGTCGGTCACGCAGCCGGCGGTCAGATGCTCCACCGTCAGGCGTGTGATTTCAAACATAGGCTCTCCTCCTTCGTCGGACGGTCAGCCCATCCGGAGATTGCTTCTTTTTCTTTAAGCCTACCTTACCACAAGAATCGTACGGCGGCGCATAATTTGCACGAAATGTGCCTTTTTTCGCATAAACGGTTTTTGGTTTCGTCGGATTTCACAAGGTTTTGCGTTTATTTTTTGTACACACTGCTCAACGCGGCATCCAAACCTAGGGCAATACCGCACAAACAACGCCCCCTGCACGGCGTTTGCCGATGCAGGGGGCGCAATTCTTCTTTTTTATTCTTGCTGCGGCTGCCCCAGCGGAATCAGCACGCGCAGCTCAAACCAGCCCTCGCGGGTCGTAATTGTCGCGGTACCGCCGTATTTTGCAGCGGCGTTTTGTATGCTTTTTACACCGAAGCCATGGTACAAGACATCCTTTTTCGTCGTGACGGGCAGACCCTTCTCAAATTTCAGCTCACCGTCAAAGCAGTTTTCAATGCGAATGGCCGCAAAGCCTTTTTGCCTCGCCACGCTCAGGTGGATGAGTCTGCGCTCCGGGTCTGTGATTTTGTCGACGCTCTCGATCGCGTTGTCCAGCGCATTGCCGAACAGGTTGCTGATGTCCATCACGTCCATAAAGTCCAGCGCTGTGCCGTCAGCCACGCAGGTCAATTGAATGTTTTTGGTGCGGCAGGTCAGACTTTTGCCTGTCAGCACTGTGTCCAGCACCTTATTGCCGGTGTCGTTCTGCGCCTCGTAGGCTTTGATTTCCTGCTCCATATTGTCCAGCACGGCATTGCGTTTCTCGCCGCTCTCGGCGCGCAGCACTGCGATCTGGTGCTTTAAGTCATGATATTTTTGGTTGATGAGGTCAATGCTCTCCTGCCGGATTTTGTAGTTTTCATACTGGATGTGCAGCATATTGCGCAAGGCATCCGCCTCGCGCTGTGTCAATAAATCGCGCAGCTGCGATTGATACGCAAACAGCAGCGCCACGCCGCCGAAGTAGACGACTGTGCGCATTGTGTAAATTTCCATCGTGCCGCGGGCCGAAAACGGCGTGTTCAGCTGCGTATAGCTGATGCTGGACAAAATGTAGATGGCCGCCGCCATGATGGCCGCGATGCATGTCGTGCGGGGTCGAATGTCAAACTGAACACTGCCCGTGCTGCCGCCGTCCTCCAGAAGCCACATCAGACCGAAGATAATGCCGAACCCCACCGCAATAAAGACTACCAACGCAGGCAGGCTTTGCAATGCTGCGATGTCACGCGCAAAATATACATACATCTGCCACGTCAGCGCCCCGGCAAAACCCGCCAGAATAAACGCCCGCGTGCAGAAATACCCCACCTGCCAGCGGTCGGCACGGGTGGCCGCCGCCATAAAAAGCAGCATAAGTGCGACAGAAACCGCGTACAGCACATTGAACCGCCAGCCGTTAAAGCCGTCGGTGGCCACAAGATAGACCGCCAGTGCCGCCAAGGCACCGCCGTACAGCGCCGCGCGCTTGACCCCGCCGTAGCGCGGCGGCAGAAACCGCAGGTACAAAAGGCAGGCCAGCCAGTCTGCCAGCGCCGTGACAAGGCGCGGAATATCCATCTCATAATAAGGGATTTTCAGCGGCATATCGTCACCCCGCCCCGTTGATATAGTCGTTCAGCGCATCCAGAAACGCCTTGCGCCGCGCGCGCGCCAACGGCACACGGTCACCGTGGACGATGGCATCCTCACCGTCCATTCGGTCAACGTGTTCCAGATTCACAAGGCAGCCCTTGTTTACGCGGAAATAACTGTCCTGCGCCAATTTTTCCTCCGTTTCCGTCATGGAGCCCGGGGCGGTCAATCCCCCTTCCGCCGTGTGAAAGATCAAGTCATGCCCGCAGTTCTCGATCCAATAAATGGACGAGGTGTCCAGCTTATGTGCCGTGCCGTGGGCGTTGATCTGCAAAAAGTGCCGTGCGCGGCGCGCCACGCGCTCCACGGCGCGACCGAGTCTTTGCGAAAACGCATAGTAATTGACCGGCTTCAGCACATAGTCCAGCGCATCGACGGCATAGCCCTTGATAGCATACTGCGGCGAATTTGTGATGAAAATAATGATAACCTCGGTGTCGACCTTGCGGATCTCCTCGGCAGCCATCATGCCATCCATAAACTTCATCTCGATGTCCATCAGAATGATGTCATAGACAGCCTTATAGCCAAGTGCGATCTCGTCGCCGTCGGAAAATTCGGTCACGGTAAATTTTTCGCCCGACGCCGCACTGTATTTGTCAATATATTCGCGCAGCTGGCTGCGGTAGAGCTCGTCATCCTCCACCAGTGCCAAACGAATCATATCCGGCACCCCCTTTAGTTTTTAGGCAATACCGCATAATTCTAAGTGCCGATACGGCAAGCGAGGTGTGGCAGCCGCCGGAGCGGTACCTAAGCCGTCAGGCGGGAATTGTGCGGTATTGCCTTTTTACTAAATGTAACACGTTCGCCGGAAAATTGCAAGGAAAGCCGCAGATTTCGATTCTTATCGGTTTTCTGCGACCGAGAATTTGCAAAGAGCTGCGGGGTATCCTCGATCCATACTCTTTCCTCAGGCGTGCAGCCTGCGGATCAGTTTGAATGCCACTTCATGTTCCAGCACAAGCGGCTTATCCATGGCAAAGAATACAAGCCCGCTGGTGGTGGCAGTCACCGGAGCCACGACCTGCGCTGTGAACGGATCAAGGATCTCCCCTATCGTATCTCCGTACTCCACCTCCTGCCCCGGTACGCGCAGCGCACGGAAAATCCCACCGGACGGTGTCAGCACGGTGGCAAGGTCGTTCTCGTTGATGACTGTGGAAAGGTATCCGCTGTGGCAGGCATACTTCACCACACCGACACGGCTCAGATACCGCAGCACGGCACTTACCGCCTGCGTTGCGCTTTCCTCGTCGATATTTGCCGTTTCCTTGGTATAGATGCTGAACGCATTGCTCTCCCAGATCTGCCAGTTATAGTTCAGGGTGGTGGTGTCGATCGGCTTTGGCGTGCGCATGACCACATAGGGCAGCCCGAACAGGTTGCCCAGTGACGAGGTCTGATAGCCGGTATCCATAATGCGCACATGGGGAACAAAGTCACCCGGCAGGTAGAAGCTGGCGAAGTGGATCCCATAGCGGTAGCCCCTGACCGCATCAAAGAGCGCGCCCGCAATGCGCTGGGTCGTTTCTCCCTGCATATAGCCGGGAAACATACGGTTGATGTCTGTATTGTCCATCGTCCAGAACCGTTTGCCGACATTCATGGAATAGCGGTTCACGCAGGGAATGACCAGTATCTCGTGTCCCTGAAGGATCATCCCCTGCTTTTCCATCGCCGTCAATGCCTTGACAAGGCGTGCGCAGACATACATCTGCTGGATCTCGTTGCCGCGTATACCGCCCACGATTGCGCAGGAGTGTTCGCCCTCACCGAAGCGGAAGCCTTCAATGCGAAAGGGCTGGCGGTAGGGTGTTTCCAGCTCGTAGAGAATTTCCTGTTTCATTCTGTTTCACCCTCCATCAAGATGCGCGCCAGCAGGCTGCCGGGGCAAACCACAGGGTATTCCCGCAGGGTAAAAAGCAGCCCATCCGCCGGCGCGGTGACCTTCTGCCGAACCGTACCCGTCAGGGGATCCGCAATAATTCCCAGACACTGCCCTTCCTGTACCTTGCCGCTGTGAACGGTTTCCGGCACAAAAATGCCCGGTGCATCCGCATTCAGGAATGCGACCTTATCCCGGCTGATGATGGGCGTGCGGGGGCGGATGACCGGACCTGTCCACATACCCTGTGTGTGCATCAGATTTAAAATACCCTGCGTCAGCTGCTCCCCGTATCCGGGGGTCAGGCGCATCCCCACACCCATCTCGACAACAAGGCAGTTCGTGCCGATCTCATTTAAACTGTGCGCCAGCGTGCTTTGCAGCACCGTCGCAGCGGCATGGATCCATACAAAATCAATGTTCAGCTCCCGCGCCAGCGGCACCAGCGCATCCGCAGTTTCCTCCGAAATGCGGACCTGCGGCATCTCGCGCAGATATATGTTGGAGGCATGGATGTCGATTGCCAAGTCCGCACCGCGCATATCCTCGATCGCCTCGTGGGCAATGTACTCTGCGGCGGGACCGTCCGCAGCGCCGGGGAATATGCGGTTCATATCCAGATCAAACAGCGGCACACCGCGCTGGATTGTGTTGATGCCCAGCGGGTTCAACGCCGGATAAATATCAACGGTGCCGCGCAAGTGTTCGGGATGCTGCTGAAGTTCCTGATTTAAAAGAAACGCCACATACTGTCCTTCCAGCTCATCACCGTGGATGCCTGTCACAACACAGATCCGTTTGCCGTCGTCATTTTCCGGCAAAGGGGTTATGTGATTTTTATGCAGCTCCCACTGCTCATGCACAGAAAGCCCCAAATCGGCTATAATTTGATCCATCTTTCCTTCACCCTTTATAATTCTGTTACCCGCATACGGATACTCTGGCTTTGGGCTGCGCTGCCAAAGAAGATGCCCTGCTCTACGGGGCAGTCAGCAGAATCCCGCCCGACGCCGAAGCGCAGATACCGTTCATCGGCAGCGCAGTCGCGCGTGGGGTCAAATCCCTGCCAATGGTCCTTGTAATAGATCTCTGCCCACGCATGGGTGGCGCCCTCCCCTACGCTGAGTCCCATACAATACCGGGCAGACCACCCTGCAAGCCGTGCCAGTGCCACAAACACCTGCGCATAATCCTGACATACACCGATGCCGCCGTGCAGCGCCTCCTCCGCCGTGGTGGTATTGTCGGTCACACCGGGCGTGTATTGCAGCAGGCTGTGTACAGCATGGCAGAGTGCCTCGGCAGCTTCATAGGTTCCGGCTTTTGGCATAGCGGAAGATACCTGCCGCAGCGTCCGCCCCGGCTGGGTGCGCAGACCGGGGCAGCAAAACGCCGGGTTCGGCGCTGCCCTGTCCGCCTTGTTTTTGTCCACAACAGCCACGCCGCTGCTGGTATATCGCAATTCCGTGTGCGGCTCTAACGCACTGTACCAGTAGACGGTATTTCCCAAGCCATTCTGCAAGGGCTGCGGCAATGCGCCGGGTTCTATCGTGACCGTGCATTTTTCCAGCTGCTGCACCGCATCGGTCATCGGCACACAGCGCAGCGCCAGCTGATGCCCTGTCACGGGTGCCGAATACTGTACGGTTGTATCAAAAGAAAATTTTAAACGTTTCATTGTGTTTTTATCTGCGGTGCAAAACTTCCCGCCCGCATCACCTTATATGTTGGGAAAAAGACCCTCCACTGCCCGCACCAAAACGGGAACAGACGGGGTTGGCTTTTCGGTATCCAGAAGGGCATCTACCAGCAGGGCAAGCGGCTCCTTGGCGGGCTTCAGCGGTGCCTTATACAGGCGGTTAAAAAGGCGTTCAAATTCCTTCCGGACTGCCTCCTGCGGGTAGTCCAGCCGCAGGTAGAGGTCTACCCGCTCCAGACTGGCACCCGTCTTGATGATGCTGCGGTTTGTATCGTCCGCTATTTTTTCTTCGCACGCGCCGCGAAACGCCATAATATCGTCCAGCACCCACTGCAATTCCACGGCGGGACCGCTGCTCTTGGCGGCAAGCTCCATCGCGGATACCGCCATCTGCACATAAGCCAGCGTTTCGGAAGAAAGCATTTCCCGCAGGACAATAGCATTGTCATACGCATAGCTTAGCGATGCTGCAATGGACGATGGGTTTTCGGTATCAAAATAATACCGGCTGATAAAATCAGCGGTGTCGCGGTAATCTGCAGAAATGCCAAGGGACATACAGTAGGCGGTAAAATCCGCCTCTCTGCCATCCGTGTAAGCATCAAACAGCGGGCGTGTGGTCTTTAGCGTTGTGTAGCCCCGCTCCAGATAGCGCCCCAGCCAATACATACGATTTGTTTTATTTAATGTGACAGTACCCATGTGTCTTTAAACCCTCCTCCTTGCGAACTGTTTACCACAAAACTATCTGCGTCACGGCTGAACCGCGTCAGACCGCTGGACTATACCGTTGTTTTCGCACCTGCCAGCACAAAGGCGCGCAGATCCGCCTTGCGCGGCACTTCCTCGCCGTTTTCCATGATGGGCAGATCCTTGAAGTCGATGACCTCCTGCGCGATAAAACGCCTCGGCTCGCGCTTGATGAAATCGGCAAGATCGGCAAGCTTTTCCTTTGTGAGGTCGCGCCCGAATACCACACCGTAGCCGCCGGCCTCCGCCACATCCTTGACGACCAGCTTTTCCAGGTTTGCCAACACATAGCTGCGATCTTTTTCATAAAAAGGCAAATAGGTCGGCGCGTTGTGCAAAATGGGTTCCTCGCCCAGATAATAGCGGATCATCTTAGGCACAAAATAGTAGATGCCCTTGTCATCCGCCGCGCCGTTGCCGGGGGCATTCAGCAGCGCCACATTGCCGGCGCGGTATGCCCCCATAACGCCGGGGATGCCGATCAGGCTTTCGGGCAGGAAGGTCGTCGGGTCCAGATACTCGTCGCTGATGCGGCGGTAAATTGCGCCAACCTGTTCCGGTCCCTGCTGCCCGCGGTAATAGACCTTGTTGTTTTCTACAAACAGGTCACCGGATTCGGCAAGAACAGCGCCCGTCTGCTCTGCCAGATAGCTGTGCTCAAAATAGGCTGCGTTGTAGCGACCCGGCGTAAAGATCACATTGATGCCGCCGGTGTTCACGTTGTCCATAACGCCGCGCAGAAGGCTGCCATATTGGCGGTTGTCCGCAATATCATTGCTGCGGAAGGTGGCGGGGCTGCAGCGGCGGCAAAGCTCCCGCGCAATCAGCGGGTAAGATGCACCGGAGGGGATCCTGAGGTTATCCTCCAGAATGAACCAGCCGCCATCCTTGCCCTGCACCAGATCAATGCCGGATATATGGCTGTAAATGCCCTTGGGCGGTGTAAAGCCGTCACACACGGGCAGATACCCCGACCCCGCAAAAGCGAAATCCTCCGGCACAACGCCCTCCCGGATGATTTTTTTATCGCCGTACAGATCCCGCAAAAACAGATTCAGCGCTGTGACACGCTGCACAAGACCCTTGTCCAGCGTCGCAAATTCTTCTGCCGTGATAATGCGCGGCAACGGGTCAAAGGGAAAGAGCCGCTCCTGAAAAGTGCCGTTTTTGTAAATACCAAACTTGACGCCATACCGCGCCAGTTGGCGGTTTATGCTATCCCGATGTGCTATAAGTTCCTGCATGGACTGCCAATCCCCTTTTCCATCATGAAATAAAAAAGGCGAAGATGCCCCAAACGGGCATCTTCGCCTTTATATGTAATAATTGTAGCGAATAAAGTTGCTTTCGTCAAGTATCTGGATGCAAAAACATAGGGAAAAATATAGGTGACCTTATTCAGTCCTTCTTGCATTTTCCGTTACAGCCGCCAGTGGCGGATACAGCGAACCGAAGCAGGGGCAGCGGGAAGCGGAT
>OQVT01000092.1_pt1 | contig 35061 bp, 28 predicted proteins | sample 1691561 | NCBI WGS metagenome assembly OQVT01 (sample SAMN03418260, study PRJEB22391) | human gut metagenome | biome: human-gut; feature: organic feature; material: feces | host: Homo sapiens | place: Tanzania | collected 2013-01 | reverse complement strand
TAGATTCGTTTTTTAGGTTTTATATGAATGTTTCTGTTTTTTCGTAGATTGTCGTGTGCTTTGCGCACATGAATAGTGCAAAATTACAGCAAAAAAACGAGATGTACAATTATTCAGGTTAAAAGCTTTATGGCACGGATTGGCATATTCTTCCAACAATTGGGCAAAAATGTGAACAAATCAACGGAATTAATGCTATTTAACTATTTAAAACCCGCAGTATTTGTCAATTGTTTATACATTTGCGATGCTCTTTTAAATTATTAAGGCGTTCTTCTTCCGCTATGCCTATGGCTAACGCCCATGCGGAGAGGAAGGACGGCGTATGAAAACACAACGTATAACGGCATGGTTCGTGGGCGTGGCCGTGCATCTAAATTCAAACAATTATGAAGAAATTATTCCTCGTGGCAGCTTTCGTGCTGTCTTCAGTAGCATCGTTCGCACAGCAGGCAGCAGGCACATTCACTCTGCAGCCTAAGGTAGGTCTCAACGTGGCTTCAATGACAGAACTTGACGGCTCTGATCCGCGCATCGGCTTGGCTGTCGGCGCCGAAGGTCAGTATCAGTTCAGCGATCTCGTAGGCGTATCGTTCGGCTTGCTCTACTCGCAGCAGGGCGCTACCGGCGAGTTCAACTTTATGGGCATTAACGCCGTCCAGACAATGAAGCTCGACTACATCAACGTGCCTATCCTCGCCAACGTATATCTCTACAAGGGTCTCGCCGTTAAGCTCGGTATCCAGCCGGCTTTCAAGGTGAACAGCTCTGTGAAGACAACTGTTAATGGTAAAAGCGAGTCGGTAGACCTCGACGGCGTTAAGGGCTTCGATTTCTCTATCCCCGTAGGTCTCTCTTACGAGTTCAGCAACGTAGTGTTCGACGCACGCTACAACTTTGGCTGCACAAAGACTTTCGAGAAGGCTGACTCACGCCACAGCGTGTTCCAGTTCACAGTAGGATACAAGTTCGCGCTCTAAACTGACACTTTAAGGGGGTGCAGTTGTCTCAACTGCACCAACAAAGCAAACAGTGCACCAACCAAGCAAGCAGTGCACCAACCAAGCAAGCAGTGCACCAACAAAGCATAATACTAATTGATTTTTACAAAGAACACGAATAACTCGAATTTCACGAATACAGGATATCTCCATTCGTGCTATTCGCGCTATTCGTGTTCGTTTTTTTATTATAGCTAATTCTGCAATAAAGCGTATTAAGCGGTTTCTATATAATATCCATGGTTGTTTCGGCTCCGTAGCGGCGGTATCCTGCCGCCGCAGCAATAAAAAACGCTAATTGATTTATAACAAACACGAATAACCCGAGCAAGGGCGTCGTACCCTTTATACGTTAGTATCTCAATCCGATAGTGAGATAGGCGTTGCCGTAATTGTCGATGCCCTTGGTGCGCGAGTCGAGGTATCTGTAGCCAAGCTCCACGATCGGCGAGAACTTTTCAGTTTTGAGGTACCAAGCCAGCGAAGCGTCGTAAGTGTTGCGCTTCCAGTCGGGACTGCCCAGGGTGCTCAATGACTTCACACGCACGTCGAGCGCATGCTTGCCCTTCACGCCGTTGAGCAGCTTGAAGCCCAGTCCGCCGCCCATGCTACACCCATTGGAGTAGCTCTTCGCACCGTCATTCTTGTAAAGCGCGATGTTGTCCTCCGCGGCGATGAAGATATAGGCAAAAGGAAGAAGGTCAACGTGGAGCTTGAACGAGAAGTCGACGGGGGTTATTCCGTGGTGCTTCACTCCGCTTCCTGCCGACAACTCGAAGAAGGTCATCTCCTTGAATGCCTGTGCATGTACAGACGCCGCTGGCAAAGACAGCAAAAACATTATTGCACAAATCAATTCCTTCATAACAATGTGGTTTATAGTTTGCGATTGCTAATTTAGCGATTATTATTGAAGCGAGCAAGCGGAAAGTCTGGAATTTTCATAATATCGTATGTAAACGTAACAACAGATCAAGTTCTACTATTTAGTGGAAATCCGTTTTATCCGCTTAATCAGCTGTTAAATACTATCACAGTCTGCTGTTCTTTTCCGTAGCGGCGGTATCCTGCCGCCGCAGCACCAAGTCGGTATTCGTAAAATTCGTGCGATTCGTGTTCGAAACACAGAATATCGTTGTAAGATTCAATTAGTGTTATTGCTTGCTGCGGCGGCAGGATAGCGCCGCTACGGGTGAGCCAATGTCAGTCCTTTGCTCTACCAACTGAGCTATGGCACGTATAAACAAAAAAAAGGAGTCACTCGAAATGAGTGACTCTTCGTAAGTGGTGCCACCAGGAATCGAACCGTGGACACAAGGCCAATTTATAGACAATGTCAGTCCTTTGCTCTACCAACTGAGCTATGGCACGTATACAAAAAAAGAGTCACTCCGAAGAATGACTCTTTTAACGTGGTGCCACCAGGAATCGAACCGGGGACACAAGGATTTTCAGTCCTTTGCTCTACCATCTGAGCTATGGCACCATTGTGCTTTTTATTAAGCGAGTGCAAAGATAGGCATTTTAAATTTACTGTGCAACTTTTTTGCCGCTTTTTATGCAAAATAAGTGCAAATAACCAGCAAAGTCCCCGAAAGCCCACAAAAAAGACCTCCTTCTGAGAGCGTCACGCTCAAGAAGGAGGTCACCAAAAAGGTCGTTTACCAAAACGCATCTAATAGTTATTTGTTATTCTGGCGCATTTTGCGAGGCTTTCCGTCTGCCTTGTTCTTTCCGCCCTTGTTCATTCGTTTCGCAAGGTGCGCCCTTGTGAGGCGTTCCTGCTTAGTAACGAGCTCGTTTTGATCGGCGTTACGATTATATGACCCGCCGGAGAGCTGAAAGTAAAAAGCGGAAGCCGGTTTTTTAGCTGTTTTTAAACGTTTTTCCCGTGTTTCGCAGCTCATAAACTCTTTCAAAGCAACTTTTTTCTATATTTAGATAAAATTTTTACGAAAACTTGCACGTATTACGAAAAAAGTGATTACCTTTGCACTCGCTTTTGAGATATATCTCATCCAGCAATCGGGATGTAGCGCAGTTGGTAGCGCACTACGTTCGGGACGTAGGGGTCGCAAGTTCGAATCTTGTCATCCCGACAGAAAAAGGGTTAGAGTGTTGATATTCAACATTTTAACCCTTTGTCGCTTTAAAGCACTCGGTGAAGAATCGGTGCGCAATGAAGCAACGCAATTTTTATGTTTTATTCGGAGTCCTCGGCGCAAAAACGTAGAGGACAAAAAAATGTGCCCAAAAAACTCGGTGATAAATCAGCTTAAAGGCTGGACGCCGCCTGTGTTTCATCAGGCGTCGGAGTGTTATGTGTCGTTCACTGCATTCTGCCCCACCACGGGGAAAATGAAGCTGAAGAAGATTATGCTCGGGAGATACAAGAGCAAGCGAATGCAGAAGGAGATGGCGAAGCAGATAATGCAACGGCTGACGGAAAAACTGCTCGACGGATGGAACCCGTGGATTGAGGCTGAGAATCCTACGGAGTATACGACGTGGGACGAGGTGTGCATGAAGTATGAGGAGTGGCTTGCCAAGATGGCAAAGGAGAACGGCTACCGATTGGAGACCGTGGCAAGCTACATGAGCTATCTGAAGATACTGAAGGACTGGATAGCTGACAAGAATGTGCATTATATTTACCAGTTTGACCGACGCATTGTCGGCAAGTTTCTCGACTATGTATTCGTGGAGCGCAACAACACGCTTCAGACGCGCAACAACTATCTGGCGTGGCTGAAGACATTTGCGAAATACTTGGTCATGCGGTCGTATGTGCCGAGGAACCCTACGGAGGGTTTTCAGGCTATCATGCGCAATGCCCACAACAAGAACCGCGACACGATTGCGGAGCGTGACCTGACGCGGCTGCGCGAATATCTGGAGGAACACAACAAGCATTTCTTGTTGGCTACATATATATTGTATTACACATTCCTGCGGCCACACGAGATGTCGCTGCTGAAAATAGAGGACATACAGATTAAGAAGCAGGTGATTTGTGTGCATGGCAAAAATGCGAAGAACCACAACGACGCGGTGGTGACGTTGCCGAAGAAGATACTGCTGTTGATGGTTGAGCTTGGAGTGTTCACACATCCGGGCAGCGACTACCTCTTCTCACGCGGTTTCATGCCGGGAAGGGAGTACCGCTCGGAAAAGTACTTCAGGGACTACTGGCAGCGAGTACTGCGCAAGAAGCTGGACTTTCCCGAGCGGTACAAGTTCTACTCGTTGAAGGACACGGGCATCACGAACATGCTGCGGCGACACGTCGACACGGTGTCGGTGCGCGACCAGGCACGACACTCAAGCATTGAAATAACCAACATTTATGTGCCTCACGACATGAAAAGGGCAAATGCGGAGCTGAAGGACTACGAGGATGACTTTTAGTTCTTCAGAGGATAGAACGTGCCTTCGATGATGTCGGAGAGGCGACCGCCGGTGACCTGATACTTGAGCTGCTGGCAGTAGAACTTACGGCCACCGATGTTGAAAATGTGGCGTGCGTCGCGGCGCTGGAGCGAGCGGAACTTGATGACATATACGGTAGTGAGGTCGAGCTGTTGCGGAATCTTCCAGTAGGTGTTGTACATGCCGTGCTCGGAGTTGATGGAGAGGTCGTAGTTGCCGTTGACATCCATAAACTTTACCTCCTGCATTTTCCAGAACTTGTAGCCGAGGGAGCCGCTGGGCATGGAGCGCATCTGAAGTCGGCTGTTGATAGTGACCGGCACGACGGGATAGTTGTCACCGCGCTCCTCGCCGCAGCACTCGAACTTGCTCACACCCATGTAGAACCCCACATACATGTTGTCTTTGGCCGACCGCTCCGTCGACTCGCCCTGCACGAGACGCTCCGCCACGCCCTTACCTTCATCCTCGTCGGTGATATTGCCCACATCGCCGTCGCCGTTCTCTATGACCGGGAGCGGATAGGAATAGTAGTCGTGCAAGCGGCAGAATACATTCTCCACGGGGACAATCTTCAGCTCCATCTTGTCGTCGGAGTTCTCGTCGATGCGCGGGCCGAACTGGTTGATCATGCCGAGGCGCGTACACTTTGACACGCCGCTGTTGGTGCCCTTCTTGAAGATAGAGCGCACGATGAACGGAAACTCCAGCGGTATGCGCCGACCGGGCGTGTCGGCACTCCAGTGGAAGCTGCGGTCGTAGTAGGCCACCATGGAGTGATAGGCGGCAACGACATAGTCGGGCGCGTCGTCGTCGGTCTTGTAGAAGTCGGTGTTGTCGCCCGAGATTTTATACCATATATTATATAACGAGGCATAGTCGTTGCGGTATTGCGGCAAGCGGTCAGGGCAGTCTACATACTCGATGCGCCGGGCGAAATCGTCGTCGAGGGCATAGAACTTATAGATGCTGGTGGAAGGAAACTTGTAAGCCACGTTGTGGTAGACAAGGTTGTCGGGTGGGTCTTGGTCGTACTGCTTGTTAATGTCGCCGATGATGTCGGCATGTGCAATCTCCTCCACTTCGGCACTCGCGTAGTAGTTGGCCAGGGTCTGTATCTCGACAACCTTTGCATTGTTGTCTACGACGAGACACACGCCGCAAAGGTGCTCCACCTCGGAGATGAAGTCGGAGACAGTCCAGTTCTCAAGCATCTCGCTGTATTTAGTAGTCTGGTAGCCATGGACGAGAATAAGACGGCTCAGCTCTGTACTGCCGGCAATGGCATCGTAGGAGCGAGTGTAGCCGAGAGCCTTGAGCACACGGGCAACGACAGTGGCGAGATAAGGTTGCGGACAGAGCGTAGTGCCGGACTTGAAGTTGACGGTAGTGGCCTTTGCCACCTCGTCAACCTCATTGTATATGGTGGACGACGACTGAAGCATATTGCCGATGCCGTTGCGTATGCTCGCCTTCGCCACTACGGGCGTGCAGACATATTCGCAGTCGGGATAATGGCTGAAGAGCGAGCGGCGTGCCTCTTCGACGGTGAGATTGTCAATCTCGCCGAGGTCGAGGTCGTGGAGATACTTGTCGCTACCGGCGAGAAAGTTGAACTCGGAGTTGCCCGACACAATCTGAATCTTTGCGTTGCGCTCGTCGATTTCAAGGATAATCTCGGTGCCACGGATGATGACACCCTTCTCGCAGTAGAGAATGGCTTGGCGGTTCTCGGGACGCGCCGTGACATCGAGGCGGTGCATGGCGCGGTAGATGCGTGCATTCTGCGGGTCGGCAAGCGATATGTCGATGTCGAGCGTGTGCTGGCCCTCGGAGGTGAAGAACGGGTTGCGGTCGTAGAACTCAAGTGAGATGTCGGATGCGAGATGCACCTCGCTGCCGTCGATTAAAAGTTTTATCATTTTCGTTTTCTGCTGACGTTAGACTTCATTTTATTGACAAGACGCTCCGCCTCGATGGTGCCGTGCTTACCAGTGGCGTAGGTCTCGGCGACGATGGGCGACGAGAAGCGGCGGTCGATGGAGGTGAGTGTGCGCACGACACGAGTGAGAACGGTGGTGAGGGCGACCGACTGAGGAGACTCTGAGCTATTAGGAGACAAGCCTTGCCGGGCATCTCTAAGCCTACCTACACTGTGGGGGCTATTGGAGGATGGCACAACGGCGGCGATATCGTCGGCTGAGAGTCGCGAGACGGAGCCAGTGCGCTGTGCCTCATTGATGAGATTGAGAACGGGGCGCACGGCAGGGTTGGCAGTGGCAAAGCGGTTGGCGACAAATTCGTTGGAGTGGACTATACCCTGGGGCTTGTCCCATGCGCCGGAGGGAGTGAAACCACCGGTATCGAAACTGCCGACGGCAGCCTTGGCCATTTCGAAAGCGGCGGTGATAAGGGCCGTCTCGACGGCTGCCTTGGCGAGACCTGCCACACCGAGTGTGCCGACATTCTTGGCGATACTCGCGGCACGGGCGGCAAGCACAGTTTTTTCGAGCGCATCGATCATTAGCGAGAGAATGCCACGGAGGAAGTCCTTGAAATTTGCTTGCTCGCCCTGCAGAACCTTGCCCAGCTCTTCGCCGAGTTTCTGGCCTGCAGAGACGATGGTTTCACACACTATGTCGTTGTATTTCTGCGCCAGCTCCTGCTTCTTCTTCAGAGTGTCTTCAGTCTGCTCCACCTCGGCATCGTCGATTTGCTGTTGTATGGCGGCACGTTGCTCGGCAGACAGCGAGGTGTCATCGAGGAGTTTTTGGAGGTAGCCTTGCCAAGCCTCCAGACGGTCGGTCTGACTCTGCTCATCGATACGGCCAGCCTTGATGTCGGACTTGCGCTGACTCTCCATCAGCTCGTCAAAAGTTTTCTTGGCATCGCTGATGACACGGTCGGCAGACTCCTTGTTGGCTTTTTCAGTATCCTTGTCGTAACGCTCCTTCAGCCGCTTGAGGTCTTGTTGATATTGCTCCTCGCTGATGAGCTGCTTGTCGTGGAGATTGTCGAGAAGGGCGAGATCTTGGTCGTATTTCTGCTTGATGGTGTCGAGCTCTTGGGCAAGTCGCTCCTCCTCGGTGTCGCCGAAGGACTGCTCCACCTCACGGAGCTGGTCGTAGAGCCGCACCTTGTAGTCGAGAATCTTCTTCTCGATCTCGGCACGCTTCTTGGGTTCAAGACCGGCGACCTCGAGTTTTTTGTTAAGCTCTTCGAGTTCGAGGTCCTCGATGCGACGGTTGTACTCCTCTTGAGTAGCGATGGTGCCGTCGAGGTAGGCTTGCTTGGCCTGGGTGCGCTTGGACTCGTAGTCGGCGGTGATGGAGTCAAGTTGCTTTTGAACCTTCTTCTCTGCCTCTACCTCGGCCTTGTGTTTGGCTGCCGCCACTTTCTTGGCTTCCTTGGCTGCATCTTCGGGCGACACATAGTGACCAGCCTTGTTGCCAGTAGATGAAGAGTTGCCGCTGGCATCGCTCTTTGTGAGTTGGCTGACAACAGCCTTGTGCAAATCCTTGTCGTTGTTGACGAGCTTGTCGAGAGCGCGGTCTTGCGCCTCCAGCACTTTTTGTTGGCTGAGGTTGCTGTTAAGCCTACCCTCATGCACGCCACGCTCACGCTCTTTTTTTGCCAACTCACCATTAATACCTCTGTGTGTGCGGCCACCATCTTTATAATTGTAGTATTCTTTATACTTTTCTGGATGAGCTTCAATCTCAGCATTTACTGACTTGATTGAAAAACGTATGCGCTGCTCTTTCTGCTTCAGAGCCAGTTTCTGCCGTGCGATATTCTGCTTTTGCTCGCTGATGGCCTGTGCCATGGCGAGGTTGTCGAGCTGCCGGATGTACTCTTTGACGGAGTTGATGTTCTCGTTGTAGAGTTTGCCCTCGTTGGATATGCTGGCATGATAGCCGGGGATGATTTTCTGAAGGGCGTTGATGGCGGCTCGACGCTCATCAACGGAGAAGGCATTGGAGTGGATGACCTTTGTGAGCTGCTCAATGCGTGTTTTCTCCTCAATGTGGCTCTCGGCAACTTTTTTGTCAATCTCCGCTTGCTGTTTCTTTATGGCGTTAGCTTCCTTCACCTCCTGAAGGTTGTCGTGTACGGCTTGCTTGTGGGCTTGCCAAGCCTTGACAGCAGAATATATAGCGATGCCAACAACAGAGAGCACGGTGGCAAGAGCCGTCCAAGGATTGGTAAGGCTCGCCAGACGGGCGGCACGCATGACAACGATATAGCCCTGCACACCCTTTGTGAGCAATGCCCATGTGGCCTGAAGAGCCACTATGGCAGAGCGCATGAGCACAACGGTTGCTTTGTATGCGGTATCAACTGCAATGGCTGTTTTCTTGACAGCCAACAGAGCCTTCTCCTTGATGATGGCAACAGTAAGAATGTTGGTGTAGAATACGACGGAAGCCGTGAGTGCGGTTACAGAACCTATATGTTGCACGAGGAACTCGCCCACCTGATAGAGCACTTTGATAGTCTTGACAAGCATGGAACCGGCATTAATACCATGCTCCACAAGTGGCAACAGCTTCTCGCCAAGTTCAACGCTAAGGTCGAGGAACTGCTTCTTCGCCTTGTCGATGCCAGCCTGGACGGTTGAGTTCTGCGTGTTGAATTCGTTAAGCACGCTTGTGCCTTGGTTGTAGGCATCGTTGGCCACCTGCTGTGCCTCGCGCACCTGGTCGAGGTGTGACGCCACAGAGGAGAGAACACCTACGGCACGAGTACCCTCAAGCTTCATCTCCTTGAACATGGGAGCCATCTTGTCGAAACCGCCCGTGGACTGCATGGCCGAGAGGAACTTCAGCAATGCCTCGTTGGCATCGGTTTTCAAAAGATTGGTGAACGATTTTACGTCCTCGCCAGCGAGAGCCGCGAACCGTGCCGGCTCTTGATACATCTTGGTGATGAGTTGTGAGAACACAGTGGAAGCCGTTGCCTCCTCCTGCATATTCTGGTCGAGGGCAGAGGCGAGACCCATGAGCTGGGTCTGGGTCATGCCAGCTTGAATGGCCACACCCGAAAGATCGGCAGTGAAGTCGACGATGTAGCCGGCATTGGCTGAAGATGACTGCGCAAGGTCGTTGACGGCAGAGCCAGTTGCGAGCATCGCGCCACGCAAGCCCTTCTTGTCATCCTCGCCGAACATGTGGGCGAGCTTGCCAATCTTGTCAACCGCACCCTCACCGAGGTCATCGCCGAGCGCGACATTGATTTTATCGGCACCGTCGACGAACTCCTCGATCATCTCCTTGTTGGTGATGCCGAGACGACCTGCTGCACCGGCAAGGGCGTTGAGTTGTTCGCGAGCCGTGCGCGTGTCCATGCGCTTGAAGTCCTCGTTCATGGCATGAACCTGCTCCTTTGTCTGGCCAGTGTATTTCTGCACATCTGCCATTGCCTCCTCCATGTCGGCATAGTCGTTGACACACTGGCGGATGGTGGTTGTCACGCCGCCAAGAGCGTCGAGACCAGTCTGAAGGGAATAGTACCACTTATTGAAAAAGTCGGCCATGCTGCCCAGCTTCTGCCCTAACGACTGCGACTCGGCGGCTACGCCACGGATGGCACGCTTGTGCTCGGCGAGGATAGCGTTGAGTTGGGCAATGCTCTTCACTGTCTTGGTGTACTCCTCTGTGCCGATGGTCATCTTTTTAACATCGCGTGTAAGTTCACGGATCTTCTTTTGGATAGCAGGGACGCTATTGTCTATTTTTGAGCCGTCAATGTAGACTGTGACGGTACGACTATATTTTTTTGCCATATCTAATAATTTTTAGCATGGCAAAAATAATGCATTAAGCGCGAGCAACAAAGGACTTGATTTTTGTCTTATTGAAACTTGCGTATGTCATAAAAATTTAGTAACTTTACAACGAAATATAAACCTATAAAAACCGACTATTATGTATCATTTGACGCAAACACAAGCTATGTTTTTAGTGGTCATTCTTGTGATAATATTCTTGATAAAAGGTATTGGGAATGCTGCAAGCAAACCAAATACCGAGACACTTTGCAAATTATATCCAGAGTTTAAGGAACCATTGCGAATTGGTTTTCCTTTGCTGTTTTGTAAGGAAATGAAAAAGCGCGACATGGTATACCGTGACAATTGGGTGCCGCGAAATTACAAGAACGACCCCAACGACCCAGAGTTGAGGAAGATTATGAAAGAAAAAGACCTCATACTCACCCGTGACGACCAATGGACATTCACTGGCAAAACAAAAGAATATTTAATAAAAAACAATGCGTGGTAAAGCGCAAAAAGGCAGAGAGCTTGAATGTTCAGCTCCCTGCCTTTTTTAGTGTTGCCGCTTGACTATTGTCACGCGGTCAATCTGTTCGAGTACGTTTTGCGCCGCCTGATCACCGTAGTAGTCGGCAGCGATGTCGGCGAGGTGCTGCATCTGTTGCTCGACATTCTTGTCGAGCCAGTCGACGGGTCGGCGGCGTATGGGTCCGGGCTTGACATGGCGGTTGGGGTCGTGCGAGCCGCGCACCACACGGCCGTTCTGCCGGATGTAGCCGTTGCCCACGCCGTATGCCACGAACACGCCGTAGCGCACGAACTTGAACGCCACGGCATGAGCCAGACCGTCGTCGCGTGCAGTGTTGACAGCAGCCTTCAGACGGCCACGGAGGTCGCCGCTGTAGACCTGCGTCTCGGCGATGAGCGTGCCGAGCGAGCGCGAGCGCACAGTGTCGCCCCACGCCTTGACACGCTGGTTGAACTCTTCGGCGGTCATCGCCTTAGGGTCAGAGGTAGGTTGTGCTGCCATAGGCTACATGTCGGAAATTGCCTTGTATTCGGCTGTCGCATCGAACGACGGACAAGCCTTTGCCGCGAAGTCGCGGTGGCCACGGATGACAGCCTTGGGGAACTGCCGCTTCAGGCGCATGAGTAGGTTGACGAGAGCGTCGCGCTGCTCGGGCGTGCGTGTATCCTTCGGAGAGCCGTCTTTGGCCAGACCTCCGACGTAGCACACCCCGATGGAGCCAGTGTTGTGCCCCTTGCAGTGTGCCCCCACCTTGTAGAGCGAGCGTCCGGCGTGTACGGTACCGTCGCGGTAGACAACGTAGTGATAGCCGATGCAGTCGAAGCCTCGCTGACGGTGCCACTGGTCGATGGTGCTGACGGTGTAGTCGCGACCCTCGACAGTAGCGGTGCAGTGAACGATGATGAGATTGATTTTGCGCATGATAATTTGAAATTTAGACATGCAAAGATAGCAAGCCTAAACAACAATCAAAGGGACACTAATAGACCATGTAAGGCGAGAAATCGAAAGAGTCGGGGTGATAACTAATCTCCCCGAGGTATGACATAGCTATGCGATGACATGTGCGCTTGATGTCATCGAGGGTCGGGCGGTGGAAATAATCCACTTGATGGTATTTTGTTTCGCTTGTGCCGAGGTCGTGGTCGAGGTGCTCCATCCGGATAAATAACCGCCAGACCCCGTTGGGCAGTTGTTGAATCGGAACCCACTTCGTTAAGTTCCGGCATGAATAGTTGTTTGTGCTTGCCATGTTTTATCTGTTCTTTGATTTTGTTGATTGCCTTGTACTGCTTGCGAAGTATTACTTTGGTGTAATGCCCTTCAACCATAATGTACTTGTACCATCCACGGTCGAGCAATGCGATGAGCTTCTTGCGCTTGTTGTAGGTGTTGTAGTGTACCATCAAGCCGAGATAGCTGTTGAGCGTAGCCACAAACTGCTCGGCACACTGCTCACCCTCACCATTCTGAAGCTTCAGATTGTAGGAATGGATGCGGCGGAAGGCTGCGCCGAGAGTGCGCTTGCTGATGTAGACACGCCCAGGCTTGACCATGGCACCGACATAGAGCACACCTTTTTGGTAGGGCTGTATATAAATCTTCTTCGGGTGGAGAGTTATATGCAGGATATCGCGACAGAAAGTGCGGATCTTGCCGACCATCTCGGATGCATGGGCAAACCCCTTGGTGTCGAGAATGACAAAATCATCCATGAACATCTCAAGTGCCTCGACCTTCAGATCATGCTGAAGGAAGTCGACAAGCACCGACATATAGAAATTGGCAGACAACTGAGAGATTAGCTTGCCTATGGCTATGCCGACATGCGGAGGATTGTGCATGAGTGACTTGTCGTGCGGCAAACCATGCCAAAACTGCGGAGGCGAGCGACGGATGAAATGCTCTTGCGGTGCATCGTAGATAGTCTTTTTGAGCAAGTAGAGAAGAAAATCACGGTCGGGCGCATGATATTCAGACATAATAAGGTCTTCGTACATCCACCATAGAATATTCTTATCAATAGACATGAAGAACCCTTTGATGTCGAGACGGATAATGACAGCATCTTTAGTGTAGTCATCGGTGAGCGTGCGGAGCTTGGAAGACAGCGACTGAACGGCACAGAGACACCCATAACCCTTGCGGCAATTCTTGGAAACATTATGCTGGCGGTCGAACCTCGCCTCAAGCAACGGCTCGATGCGCTCTGCTATCCAGTGATGAACAATACGGTCGCGGTAGTTGGCACCAAATACCTCGCGCTTGACCGGGTAAGGCACAATAAAAACGTCTGATGGCGACGGCTCATAACGCAAGGTTATGCAGTCGCGCCACAGACGGACAATATTGTCGGAAGAGTTGAGAGAGAACTCAATGCAGTCGTTAGACGAGCGTTTATTCTTGTCGCATGACTGTGCGGCATAGAAAAACGAAAGAGGAGTGTTGTAGACATCATCTTGATATGCTGCCGCAGGGCGCACGATGCCCTGGTTAGACTTGTTGTTGTTGTTCGCGTTGCCGTTGTTGACGTTCACGTTCCATGCGTTGCCAGCATCCCACTCATCCGTTGTCGCTACTAAATTCACATTCTTTTCTCCATCGGAAGACGAAGAGAGCGACCCATATAAAGAAAAATATTGCTCACTCATAATGCCCTAAGGTTGAGAATTATGACTCCGGCTACTGTGCAGTGTTCTTCCACGCGGTGGCTTGCCTACCGATGCTCTCGGTAAGGACAGCCATTTGCGCTGCTGTGGAATTGGTAATCTGCTCCAGCTCTTTGCATACTCCAATCAGCATCTTGACGGTGCCGAACTCTACAATGAACTCTTCGAGATATTGCCTACGGCTTGTGCGTCGGTTGCGCCACTCACCGATAAACAGACACGCCAACTTGATTAAGCCATTAGCCGACTTGTTAGCCTCCGCATGGAATTGAGGCAAATAGTCGGGCGCAGGAATCGCAGTATTGGCCTTTTGTATAAGCTCAAGGCAGCGAAGTGCGGACTCGAAGAGATGACTCCCGAGATCGTAGCGATATTCTCGGGAGAACTGCTTGCGAGCTCGAACAATCAGCAAGAGCAGCTCGTAAGTCTGTTTGTAAATCGGTAAAGTTTGTGCAAGACGTTGATTTGCCATATAATAGTATTAACTTAAATTTAACAAACTTATTGCACCCCTGTTCATTAAAATTATTTAATAAAAAAAGCCGCTTCGCGGCTGTCTATGAAAGACTTGCGCAAAGCGACTTGTGCAACACATTGATATTTAAAGAGTTAAAGAGATAAAGAGTTAAAGGGATTAATATGCTGCCGCAGGGCGCACGATGCCCTGGGTAGACTTGCTGTAGGTGTAAGCGAGGCCGAGGTAGACGCCCACGGTCCATGCGACGCCAGCATCCCACTCAGTGCTGCTCCAATGCCAATCTTTTGTTAAAATATATGAAGAACCGAAATTATTTGTTAAGAATTTATCAATCTGCGTGCGATATTTGTAGTACATGCGGAGTTGACCTTGTGTGGGCAACGACCACTTTGTAGGGTCGTCGATAGCTGTACTGTCGGCGGCTTTGGTGAAAGCTTTGTAGGCACGGGCAGCTTCAGCAGCCGGGAAGCTGATACCGCGCTCCTTACCACACGCGAGAATGAGGTCGGTGTTGGCATCGCCATTGAGATCTTCGAAAACGCCTTGATTGTTGGAGCCAAAATCCTTGAGACCGGGAACATTGACATTAGTCGGGCCCCATGCGAAGCGAGTAGCAGAATCAGCCTTCGCATTTTGCAGAGCCATGACGAATGCCATGCGCTCGGCGCGGATGGCCACTCCGAAGGCAATGTATTTAGACTTCTCGTTGATGGAGAGCGACTGCCACTCCTCCTCGGAGAAATAGCGACGCTGTGGCTGAGAATCTCTAAGCGACGATTTGAGGTAGGTTGCCACCTGAAGGTCGCGCAGACCACCAGCCCAGCGCATGTGGTCGACAATATCGCGCCAAGTGGCATTGTCGGGGAGGTCAGGAAAACCGACTTCACGCAGTGCCTTGATTTGGTCTTGCTTGTTGAGACCGAGAATTATTGATGAGTTGTTAGCGTTGTCCATAATAGTGATGAATTTAATTGATAAGCCTTGTTAAGCCTCTTTAAGCCATACTATGCCGTGGGCATGGTAGGACTTAGAGGCAGACGGTTATTCTTCGGAGACTGGAATGACTGACAGTGCCAATGCTTTAGAATCGGCATAGAGTCTGCCACTGAGAGTAGACAGACGGTAAGCAGAACCGCTATCGTATTGAAGGCAGGTCCAAATGAAGTCGACAGTCTTCTCCATGGTGAACGCTTGGCCCCACACTTGTGCGATGACATTGTCGATAGACTTGCGGTAGCGGTAGATGACGAGAGCCTGGGCGACATCAGGGAGCATCCATGCAGTCTGGTCGTCGACGGCAACACCATTGACCTTAACCCCATCTTCTTCGAAATAGGCGTGATAGTCACGCGCAGCCTCGGCAGCAGGAGAGCCTATGACCCCGTCGGCATTCTTGTCGGCATAATAGTCTAACATGCGCTGGTTGAAGAGAGCAACATTCTGATGACTCCACGAGCCAGCCATGCCAGAGAACTGCTGCAAGTCGGTGACAACCGTGCGCGAGCCCCACGCCTTGTTGCCATAGAACTGCAGAGCCATGACGAACGAGAGACCGTCGGCATGGACACGCACACCACGCAGGGCGAACTCCTCGGAGCGCCCTGCATTGTCAACGGTCTGCCACTCCTCGACAGTGAAATAAAACTTCTTGCCGTCGCGCTTGCGGTCGGCGGCAACACGAACATCGAGCAGCCCTGCCGCCCAACGTATGCGCTCCGCAAATAGAGAGGCGCGGGAGTTCTCCGTAATGTCGGAGAATCCCACCTCTTGCAGAGCCTTGACCTGCTCACGTTTAGCCTGGAGCAGCCCAGTGATGTTTTGTTGGTTACTTGCCATTTTTTTATCTGTCAATTATGTTAAGGATATCCTCATCGGCGGTGGCCAGACGGTTGTAGTAATCGTCGTAGGTCTCGCCGTTGTATTGCTTGAGATAGTCGTTGATGTTGTCGAGTGTGACATTGTCAACCTCAGCCTCGCCACTGTATTGCTCGCCAAGGAAATCAATCACGGCATTGATATAAGCCATGATAGACATGACAATAGAAAGCCCCTCGATGTGCTGCGTGAGATTGTCGATGTAAGACTGCTCGCGAACACGCGTGAGCTGATATGCACACTCAATGATAGGCTTGTCTTGCAACTTACCGTCTTCGGTAATGCCACGGATGCCGAGCGAGAGCAGTGTGGTAAGCAACGAGCCATCGCCCTGAAGCTCCTGCACGATGCGAATGGCCGTGAGCTGAAGGCTGCCCGACTGTGCATCGATAATGCGCTGAAGCATGGTCATCGGCTCAATGCCCTGGCAATGCTCGATGCGCAGAGCCTGAACGCTGGCGAGTGATGCTATCTGAAGATTGCCGCCAGTGAGCGTGTAGGTAAGCTTAGGCAAATTGATAAACTTGACAGCCTTGAGCGTAGCCGGAAGCGTGAGACGATCAATAGGCGATGTCTCGGCAATCTCAATGCTTTGCACACGACTGCCTTGAGCAAGTATGCTTGTAAGGCGCGGGCACATGGAAGCATCGACAGAGGCAACGAGAGTACCCCGAATGTCGAGCGACTTCAGGAACGGCATGTTGCCGAGATTGAGCGTGTCGAGAGTGCCGTCGGTGGTGTATGGCGAATATTTGGCACCGCCAATGACAAGGTCGTTAAGCAACCGGCAATACTGAATATCCCAGCCTTGCGCCTTAGGCGTGGACTGACTGATGTCGAGTTTTGCCAGCGAAGCCGCACCGAAAACATAAAGCATGGTGCCCGACTCGGAATAGCTACGCGGCTTATCCTTGAAGAACGTGTAGCTCTCGCCCTTCTTGAGATATGTGGAGTCGGCAGCAGTGTCGGCACGATCTTCGCCGATGCCGAAGAACCCATCTTTGGCAGCAGTAACCGTGACAGTTATAGCCTTGCCAGAGGCACGCATCTTGAACGGGTTGGTGTAGAGGTCGCCCACCTGATAGTAGCCGTCGCGATAGGCGAAGCGAGTCTTTATATACTCAGGCAGGTCGTCGAGCCGCAGCCCATGGAGCGCGAAGAAGTAGTTGGCACTCGCCTTGGAGTGCTGTATATACTTGCGCTCTCCATCGAAAGACGATATGACCTTGGCCCAGCGGAGGATGCGCTTAGACATCCATATCTGGTAGAGACCATCGTAGGAGAACAACTTCAGCCCCTGGCTGTCGGCAGCCTTACGCATCTCGTCGGCGACATCGTGGAGCGTGATGAAGCGCGACTTGTCGGTGTAGCCACTTGCATCGTCGCCGTTTTTGTAATCATCGAGCCAGATGACGGGATTGGCGTTGAGCTGCTGGAAGAACACGCTGTCCCAGCCCTGGTAGAGCCGTCCCGGTTCACCCTCGCCGACGAGCAACGGATTAAGCAACGCCGGGATGGTAAGGCCACAGTCGTTGTCGGCACCATTGGTACAGTCGCCATCGTACCAGTTGTTGAAATCGGAGCGCATAACGCCATCCTCGCAAAGCATGATGGTGTGCATCATGTTCTTGGAGCGTTGGTCGACAGCAGCCACATAGTCGGTCATTATATAATAATAGAGCGACGGGCGGATACGCCAGTAGCGGTGCATCTCATGGGCAAACTTCTTGGCACGGTTGGCCTTGGTGCCAGGCACCGACTTGCCGTCGAGCATGATGTTGCCGTCGGCCTCGGTGAGACGGTGACTGCACTGTTGCATCCACTGCAGGTTTTCGAAGAGGTAGTAAGGCACCTTCTTGCCACTCTCGTATAAATCAGTGAGGTCATCGTCGTCGGGATAACGACTCTCAAAGTGCGACAGCCAGACTGGTTTGCCAGTGGCTGGATCGAGCGCAACCATATCGTCAACCGTGTTGACCCCCTGATACCAGTTAAGGCCATTGTATTTAAGATGCTCGTAGCATTGTGTAGGGTTGAGTACACGCCCCACGACCGACCACTTCTTAGTGGTTCGGTCGTAGGTCATGGAACCAGTAGTGTCAATCCACTTGCCACCCTCATACTTGGCAAACTTGCCGTCATTAGTCTTGTAGACCTCGCTCCAGTCGTAGTCGGCAACATTGGCGGCAAGCAGCTCGTTGAGCGAGACATCAACCTCAGCAGCATCGGCCACCTCGCCAGTCGCGACGAAATGGCCAGAACCGTCGTTCTCGATGAACGCAGTCTTGGGGCCACAGAACTCAGACAGCATGTAGATGATGCCTGGCTGAAGCGCGGAAGTGTCGGCAAGAGTCTGCGCCTTGAACTCGCTGAATTCTTGGCCGCGTGCAGCCACAAGCTCAGTGAAGTCGCCATAGTTAAGACACTGGGCATTGTAGCCCTCGACCCCCTCGAAGCCGAACACCTTGGCATCGCCCTTATCCTCGTTGAGATTAGCCTTGACATGGAAGTAGGCATAAACCGGATTGGTGGCATCGGGCGAATACTTGTCGGTGCGGAAGAAGGCACATGCCACAGAAGCCACAGACGGGTTGATTTCAGCCTTGGACGTATTGGCCACCTGCCACGGTTGCATATACTCCTTGCCGAGCGCACGGATAAGGCGATTATTAAGCTCGCATGACGCACCGTTGTTGGCACCGGTGCAGTCGGAGTAGTCGACCTTCCATGTGATGATATTGGTAGGCACAGAGTTTTCGAGCACCTTGATTTTCGACTTGCGGGCGTTGGTCAGTGCCTCGTCGTACTTAGCGAGATCGTCGCCGCTGAACTCCTCGCGCTTGTGCAGTAGAGTAATCTTGCAGCCCTTGAACTTAGCCTTGTTGTTTTTGTCGGGACGCATCGAGGAGGTTGTACCCTGATTGGTGGTCGGCGCAGCCTCGATGAAGCAATCCTGCCACGGGCGGTCGGGGAAGTAGATGTAATAATCGTAGATGCGCTTTGTCTTCTTGTCGCCATCGAGAGTGTCGAGATAGCCCGGGTACTGGTCTTCGGCATCTTCAGTATTCTTGTTTTTCACCTGAATGACCACATAAAGACCGGCAGCCTTGCAAGCATCGACCGTAGGGCGATCCTTGGTAGTGTTCTCCGCCGTCTGCGACTGCATCACGTCGTTGGCCTCATACTCCTTGATCATGGCATCGGTGTCGGGCATGGCAGCGAGATAATTGTTGAAAGCCTGACGGAACGAGTAGTAAGTATTCCATGCCGTGAGCTGGTAGAGATAAAGGTCGGCAAGTGTGCCGTCGAAGCGGATGACGCTGTCGCTCATGGGCAGTGCATTCTTGGTGTAGGCACAAGCACCGCGCTCCTCGCCGTCGCCGAACAGCTTGACGACACCGATGCCCGAGTAAGGAGCCACAGCCGACGGCTCAATGACAATGTCAACACGCGTGACCTTGTCGGCCTTCAGCGGCATAGTGGCAGTGAACATGGTAGACTGCTCGCCGTCGCAGGTGAACACCACCTTGCTGCCAGTAGCATAGAACCCAATCTGCCCGTCGCCGAGAGCGTCGACAAGGCGAGCCGTGTCATCGGCCACATTGCTCGGCTTGATGGTAAACGAGAGAGCCATGCCCGTAGTCTCTGCAGAAGCGTTGCTCCATGGCTTGAAATCGCATTTGGCAGTGACATTCTCGGCAATGCGCAGAGTCATACGCCCCAGAGGGTTGCCGTTGGCATCGGTCTGCCCATACTCATCGGTGCCGTAGTTGTCGCGCACGAAGCCGTTGGTGGTGTAGTTGGAGCCGTTGACCTCGATGCTCACGCCGCCATCGGAGATAGACTTGTCGGCATCGCTATTAGAGCGTGACGACAAGTCGATGTCGAACAGAGCACCTGCAGTAGTGCTTATAGGCACCATGGAACCATCGATGGTGAACTCGTAGACAGCAGACTGTGAAGCCGCCGACTGAGCATAGAACCGCAGCCGGTTGCCGTCGGCCATGCCCGACAGACGCTTGGACACCTGGTAGGTACGGTCGCGTGACATCTGCTGCTGAATGATAGCCAGAGGCGTGTTGTTGCCCACCTGCATGTAGACATCGACTGCAGTCTTGGCCTGCCCAGGAGTGTAGGCAGCCACATCGAGCGATACAGTTTGGAAGAGTTTTTTAGTGGCAGTGCCATCGTCGCTCCAGCGCATGACAACGAGCGGGAGTTGCGACGACTCATTGACAACCATAATGCCCGAATAGAGCCAGTTGCCCACAACGCCCGACGCAATATCCTCGCCATGAATTCGTAGCGGATAAGAGCCATGCCCCAGCTTGAGAGCCTTAGGGTCGAAGGTGACAGCATGGGTGAACACATCGGTGACCACAACCTCGTCGACGGTGTGCCATTTGGACGAGTAGAACAGTTCAACCGTGGCGCGTATACCCTTAGACGAAGCGTTGTTAGGGAACGAATAGAGCGGCACCGACACAGCCAGACCATTCTCAGTGAGAGCTGTGGAAGCAGTGTAGTTGAGCGTCTGTTGCGACACCACGGTAGCATCGACACCAACAGCCGACACATTTTTGTTGCCCGAGTGGTCGCCATCGTCGTAAGCCACGAGGCGGAATGACCGTGAGCCAGCGGTGGTAGCAAAATACTCGGAGATGTCGATTTTGAACTTGAAATCGTCGGTAAGGTTAGCCGACGACTCGGTGTTGGCATTGAGTGTCTGCAGAACCGTGTTGGTGGACCGGTCAACAAGGTCAACACGCGCGATGGAGTTGAGCGAGTCGCCTGAAGGAGTTGTTGTGACCGACATGATGGCTGCCTCGATAACCATGGTAGAGCCTACCGCGCCATAGACCGTAGACCGCTTCAGTGCAATGCTGACGGTCGTAGCCTGGACCGCGCCGCCACCACCTTTGATGACAATCTGCTTCTGCTCGCCAATCTGGTCGCCGTCGGCATTGGTGAGTGCAAACTTGTAGACACCGCCCTCCTCCTCTTGGATGTCGAGGTCGGTAGGCGTGTTGGTGTATGCGCCACCAGTGCTGAAAGGGTCTTTGCCACCCTTGGCAGGAGCATCGGCAACCTTAATGTCATCGCTTTTGCCGAACTCCACCCACAGCGTGGCACCGTCGGCAGTCTGCGAGGCATCGGTGATGTTATCGCCGGTAAACTGAAAAGACTTGGTCTTGTTAGGTTCGGAGAGGAACGAAATGATGAGACCGCGCTTGATGTAGTTGACAGCCGTGCTCTGCTGATAGCTGATGAGAGCAGCCACGGCACTGCTGAGAGTGTAATATACCGTTTGCCCATTGCCGTCGATGAGATTGTTGATGTTGATGTAAGTCTCGGAGCCAGCGGCAAGCGAGCCGAAATCCTGCCAGTTGGCAGTGTTTTGGAAACCGTCGAGCGTGGCACCGATATATTGGTAAGTTTTCCAAATCTTCTTTGAGACCTGAAAAGTGAGCATCATGCCGAGAGCTGCCCTGCCAGCCTTGAGCGCGACATCGACAGCCGAGGCATTAGCGTTGTCGGGATCGTAGAGCGAGTAGTAGCCACTGATGGGATAAGACACAGTAGGGTTGAATACAGCCGACGACCCGCCACCGCCGATGTCTTGCCAGAGGTCGGTGTTTTGAAAGACGCTCGCCTCGGAAGAAGAACCGATGTATTGCTTCAGCTCCCAGTGAGTGGCATCTTTGCGGTAGGTAATGACCATGCCTGGCACTGCAAGGCCGCTGATAGAAGAAGTCTGCACAATGCGCTCAATGGCGGAAGCAAGCGAGTAGTCGGAGTTGACAAGACGGTTGACATTGACTAAAGTCACAAGACCGAGTCGGGTCTGTATCTCGCCGACAGCATTCTCAAGCTCCTGCCCCGACACACCAGGAAACGCCATGCCGGGGTCGCGACCAAGCGATATGTCGGAACCTATGACGGAGAATTCTGCATCAGCCCAGTGGTATGCCTTATGGCTTGTGGTGTCAATATAAAGCTTACCGGGTAAAGGATAGTCGTCGCAATAACGGCTACGGTCGGCCCAGTTGATGTAGTATTTGCCTTCGCGAACCATGGACATACCATCGTCGCCGTTTTGGTCGCAAAGCAGGAATCTGTCGCGTGACGAGTCGAAAACCACACAGCAGCCCATGTCGGTAGACTGGTGTATGGAAGAAAGCATCTGGATAGTGACATTGTTGACCATGCCCCTGAAGTCGAGCACATCATCGAAGTCGAGTGGAATATGCTCCGACGGCACCTTGCCATCATCGCCCAACGGAGCCAAACCCTCAGCCACGCCCTTGGTGGCCATGAAGTCGGCAAGGGACTTGCTCATGGCAGTGTCGGCAGTTTGACGAGCTACTGTCTCTTCGGTGAGGGCAGTCTGAAGGGTTGCAATCGCCTTGCTCTGGTCGGAGGACGAGTTGGAGATGTTGAGAATGGTCTGCGACATAGAGTTGAGCGAGGTGGTGATTTGCGCCAACTGCGCAGGAGTCATGATACCAGCCTTGGAGGTATCGACATTAGGCAGGACAGCGGAGACGGTGGAAGTGCTCTCGCCAGCCTTCATGGTGAAGAGAAGCTGCACACCATTGGCATCGGCAGAAGGGAGAACCTTGATGCTGGTGATGGCACCCGATGACGAGGTGTTGACCTCCTTCACCTTATCGACGATGTCGCGGAGCATCTTGCCGACAAGCGCCGCCGTGTTGGAGTCGGGCAGAGTGTTGGTGCGTATGGTCTCGGCATCGGAAATGAGAGAATCGAATGTTTTAGCCATTGTCTGAAGAATTGAAATTGTTAATACTTTCGGTGATGCAGCCCGCAATAGGAACGACGAACTCTGCCATATAGCCGTAGAGGGCATTCTGCTCATTTTGCAGCGGAACGACCTTGGCGAATTGTGGCGAAGCGATGTAGCGCAGCCAGCGCAGGTCGGGTGACGGCTTCATGCGGTCGTGTATCATGCGTGCAAAGATATCGGTAATAATCTGCTCCGACGAGGACAACGCACGCTCCACCTCGGCATAGTCGGCGGTGTCGGTGACGTGCTGGAACACCTCGATGTGGCAGGTATAATCACGGCGCAGCGACTGCGACGAGATGTTGAGAGCGAAGTCGGTAGACTCGAAATAGACAGCTGGGTAGCGCAGCTCTTGGGCGAGGGATGTATTGCGGTGGTCGTCGTTGAGATTGACGAAGTGCGGCTCCTCGCTGGAGTGGCGCACGGAGTTGTGCTCACGGCAGAGCTGCTCTATATAGTCGGCAACAGTCTGTATGGTCATAAGCGGTTGGTTGTTAATGTGGTTGACGTGATTGCTTGATGCGGCGGTTCATAAGCCGGAAAGCGTCGATGGCAGCCATGCGCTTGTAGCGCTCGATGAACGCCACGTCGTCGCCCATAAAGGCATCGAATATGGCGAGCCAGTCGGTGGGGCGAGGCTTCTTGTGCTTGGCTTGCGGCTCATCGTCGGTGTCGGGCTGCTCGTTGTCGGGTGGTGGAAAGAGATACGGATAGGAACGCGAGAGCCAGCGACGGATGAGTATGAAGTTGAGGAAGATGGCCTGACGCACGGTGTCGGGCAGGTGTTCGACGGCGTTGACCTTGGCATCCATATCGTCGTCGCGACGGCGAGGGGCATGGTAGAGCGCGGCAATGAAGAGTGTGAGGTGGTCGGGGTCGGCGGTGATGGCGTAGCGCTGGAAGTGGGTGTCGGCAAGCATAAACTGCTCAAGTGTGCAGCCACCCAGACGCGGAGTAGGTGCGAGATAGGCAGTGTCGGGAAGGACGGCGATTTTGAAATCATCGACCGAATCGTCGAGACGGCGCATCCACGAAGTGAGCTGCGTGAGGCAGTAGACGAAGTAGGAGTCGAGGGCATGGACAACGGAGAGCGGAACGCCGAAGAAGCGTGAGAGCAGCTCGTCGCTGTGGATGCCGCCAGACCACAGCTGGGCAGCGAGCTGCATGCCGTCGGCATCAAGCTCTGCCCAAGAGGTGGGTATGTCGCGGTCGAAAGACTGGTGCTTGTGGGTTATTTTTATGTGCTTCATATTGGCTACATGGCAAAGAATGCGGCATGGGAGTCGTTGTCGCGGATGGGCCCGGAGGTCTCGGCGGTGACAAAGCTGCCCATATAATTATTGAGAAACGAGTGGAGTGAGGCTTCGGCGCGATGCGCGTCGAGGTCGGCAAGGGCGCATCGGTCGCCTATCTGGCGGTCAGAAGCCGGCGCGATGGTGTCGTTGCCGTAGGAGCCTGACGCAGCAGTGGCGGAGAAGTAAAGACCGCGCTCGGTGAGCGAGCCAGTCTGGCGGAGCAGACGCGCGGCAGCCTTGCGGACAACGAAGTCGGCGCAGGCGAGGCGCAACTGGTCGAGCGTGCAGACACACTCGTCGGAGGGAAACTCAGCCTCGCCACTGAGCCATTGGCGCAGGAGAGCATAAAGGCTGCTGCCAAGTATGGGCTGAAGGTCGTACTCCTCGACGGTGCGGAACTCGCCCTGCAAGCGCATAAAGACGATGTGCGACGAGTTGATGAACACAAACTGGTTGGCCTCGCGCGGTGAGCGCACGATGGCGCGGCTGCGGTCGGTGTAGCACTGCGACTGGCAGAACTCGGGATAGTCGGCGATGTGGTCGTCGAGGAAGTCGAGCAGATAGTCGAGGGCATTGAAGCCACGGTTCTTGAACGTGGAGCGCAGGTTGTCCTCCTGATACTTGTAGGCACCTTGCCAGTCGGCGGAGCCTTGACGCTGGAAGCCCTGGTCGGAGATGCGGAGGTTGAGTGCATCGAAGTCGTGCCAGAAGGCGAGATTGGCTACTGCACGGCGTGCGGTCTGCACGAGCTGCGAGGCGAGGGTGTCGCCCTCGGGCAGGTTGTCGGCAAGCTGCTGAAGGCGGTTGACCATGGACTCGCCGAGGAGAGGGGCGAGAAACTGCTGCTCGACGGATGCAAACGACGACTGCATCTTGGCAAACGAGAGCGAGGAGGAGACGGGGACGAAGGGCGACAGTTGGCGACCGTTGTCCCAGTGGGCTTGGGAAAAGAGCATAACTAATTAAGTTTAAGCCTTGCAGAGCCTCTTTAGGCATCTTTAAGCCGATGGTACTAATAAGACGGATAGGGCGGATAAGGCTGATAATACATTGCGTTACGAGAGCTTGTGTGTGGTGCCGGCACCAGTGTCGAGGGTGGTGAGGATGGTGTTGCGGAAGCGCAGCTGAATGTCGGAGGGAGCACCGTTGAGCTGAAGATAGAGCTGGAGCGGGTCGAGGATGTTCTGGCGGTCGATCCACGAGTTGGCGATGTTGACGAGGAACGCCTCGCGGATGTTGGAGCCGCCCTGGTTGCCGGCATAGGAGCCGCCCGGCATACCCGCGCCGAGGACATTGGGGTTGACCATGAGCGAGAAGAGAATCTCGGAGTTGGCGGCAGCCGACGTGACGAGGTTCTCCTGCCCTGCCGAGTACTTGTTGGAGAGTGGTGTGATTTTCCACTCCTCCTCCACACGGCCGTTCATCTCGTTGACGGCATAGTTGGTGAAGATAGGCTTCTCGGCATTCTCAGGCCCGAGCAGATTGCGCTCGATGGTGTCCATATACTTGTTGATGGCGGTGCGTCGCAGCTCGGTGTCCTTGAACTCCGAGGTGGGGAACTTCTTGTCCCAGTAGGAGTAGGGTATCTGGACGTGCCACTTCCATGTGGTCTGGTTCTTGTAAGCCTTCTTGAGATACTGCGGCACCATGTGGGCGATGTCAACCCATCCAGCCACATAAGCCGGCCACCAGATAGGCTCGCCGTAGATGTCGTCGTTGCTCCAGGAGTCGCGCACGGGAAAGACGAAGCCCTGCTTCATTGCCCCGGAGAAGCGCAGTAGCTCGGCGTGGTTCTCGGGCGAATAGTCGGAGAGCAGCGGCAGGATGGCGTAGGCCGACGGCGATAAATCCCATGAGCCGCTGACCACACAGTTTTGCGATCCGAGCGCGTCTTGCGGCTCGGTGAAACGGAAGTGAAGGCTGTTGATGGTGTTAAGACCGATAATCTTGTTGCCAGCCTGGTTGGGCACGAACTGCACTGCAGCTATGCCCACCTTGAGGAAGTCGCGCAGTGCCTTCTCCATATATCGGCGCACGAGGCGCGAGCCTACGAACTGCTGAAGCTGCGGGTCGTTGACCGGTTCGAGCAGTTCGTCGCCATTGTCGCCATAGCCCTTGACCCGACAGGCGAAAATGCCCTGACCCATGGTGAGGTTGCGCAGGAAGCGCAGACCAGTGTTGAGCACGGTGGTGTCGCTCACGGTCTTGGCGGCAAGCACGGGGAAGAGGTTGTCTCTGCCCCATGCGAGCACACGCTGCCCAGCTACCTCGATGAAGTCGTGGCGCGTGTCGTCGTAGGGGAAGAGCACACGGCGTCGCTGGTCGGCGGCGTGGCGGTCGAGCTTGGTGTCGTAGAAGGCAAGCTCCGACTGCATCATGAGGGGCGTGCCCTCCTTATTGAAGAGAATATCCATTGCTCCAGTCGATAATGTGAGAGTTGAATTCGATGATGTTGGTGATCTTTACCGGTATGACGTGCAGCTCGGGATTGCCCTTGCAGTCGCACGGCTGAATGCCACGGAAGCGGTGTCGCTGCATGTCGATGCCCTTGCAGCCGGTGGCGTAGGCGGTTGGGAGGAACCGCAGACGGCCATCCTTGGTGGTGAACTTTATTGAAAATATGCGTCGCCGCCCGTAGCGGTCGGTGCGTATGTCGAGGTCGGCGAGCATGGTGGTCGCGTAGATGGATGATTTGGTGTCTGCCATAACATTGCGGTTTTAAGAGAAAGACTTGTCGAATGGAGGTTTGGCGAAGACGGCAGCCTGGCCCGTGTCGGGCGTGACGAAAGGCTGGCGCATGAGGCGCGAGTCGGCAAACTGCCATGTGAACAGCACGCTGTCGGGCTCGCTTGTGGGGCGCGATACGGAGGAGTCGACCTCGGTGACGGTGATGCGCCGCAGTGTGCCGTCGTCGCAGACGAAGGCGTAGGGCGACGACATGAGGTCGTAGACAGCGTGACGCTCGCCGGGGCGCAGCCAGCCCGAGTTGGCCTTGTGGCTCTCGGTGAGCTGTGCATCGAGGCGGATGTACTCTCGCCCGGCATAGCCGAAGTCGGAATCAAGCTCTTGCTCCTCGGTGGACTTGCCACGGAAGGAGAGGCAGTCGGGCACACCGAAGAGGTTGAGATAGACGAAATGAGTGAGCGACGACGGCTGCGGTGAGCGGTCGATGTCGAAGCGTATGCAGTCGGCCTGTGCATCGCCCCTGAAGAGCGTGAGCACATAGTAGAGCAGAGTGGAGCCGACGGGTGCTGTGGTGATGGCCCGGATGGAGGATGTGGTGGCGGTAAGGGTGAAGTAGTCGCTGGAGCAGTCAGGCTCGACTGCAGTCTCGCGCCATGCGAGACCGCCACCGTCGGCGAGTCGGTAGGCTGCGCCCACGACGAGCTTCAGCCCCGACTGCCCAGCCGTGAGGATGCTGACGGGCATGGGTTGCCCCTCGACGACGCGGCGTTGGCGCACCTGCGTGGCGAACATCGGCTTCACCTCGGTCAGGTTGCGCCACATGTAGAGGGCGCGAGTCTGGAGCGTAGAGCCGCCAGTGACGGAAACCTTCAGCGAGCACGATGCCGAGCGCACCCCTGCGATGAGCATGCCGTTGGGCGAGAAGGTGGTGAGCACGGCAGCGTTGACAAGCTCGGACAGCTCGGCGAGGTGTACGGTGCCGTCGGCCGAGGGCGAGTAGGTGGAGGAGTTGTCGAAGATGACGGTGCCTGAGGCATCGGCAATGGTGGTGGCCACAACAACGTCACCCCCAGCCGGGATGACGATATCGTCGGCTGAGGGTGAGAATATGATATTAGGCAAATCGGAAAGCTGCATTGAGATATGAGAATATTGAAATATGGAAATATTTAAATATCGAATATTTTGGCTGCTACCACCTGATGAGCTGGTAGCCCACGCCAGCCACGGGCGAACGCTCGGAGAAGTTGTAGCCGGCGTACATAACCCAGCGGCGGTAGTGGTAGGCAGCGAGGAGTGTGGTGTTGTGAAGGCCCCACGTGGACTGCAGGTCTACGGAGCGGGTCGTCGCGAGTCTGTTTGGTGTGAACGTGAGACGCACTGATCGACCTGCAATCACGTTTTGGGCCACTGTGTCGCTGATGACCGCGACGGCACTGCCTCCGAGCTTGCCCGGAGCCGAGGCACGCAGTGTGTCGCGGTAGACATGGCGCGAGAAGTAGCTGGAAATTATGGCGTCGGTATCAACGACAGCCGGGAGTTCGACGCGCACCGTCTCCTGCGGCAGCGGCACATATATTGAGTCCTTTGTTGTCGGTAGCGACAGCAAGGGATCGTAGAAACTGGACGGATAGCCAGACGGCTCCTCCGCCGACCCAGCCCCGGTGCATCGACCGAGGGTGAAGGCGGCGGCGAGAGTCGCGAGGAAAACCAGCACGAGTACTGGCCATTTAGAACTAACATTTGTCATAAAAACAAGAACTGCTTGTGGTTAAAACTACAACTATTTATTATACCTATATGAAGATTTGAAAAGCCGGTCGTAGGCTGTGGTCATGGCACGCTTCACCATGTCGATGTAGAAGCTCTTGTCTTTGCCGTCGATGCACGCCATGTTTTCGAGTATGGAAGTGGTGTTCTCGGTGACGAAGGCAATCATGAGGATGACCGTGAGCAGGTCGAAGAACCATGCGCCTACGAGCCATGTGAGCGACGTGCTGCCGTACTGCTCGGCGAAGAACTCGAAGAGCTGGCACGACACGAAGAGGAAGAACCAGATGCAGAGCTTCAGCACGAAACGCGAGAACTTGGCACTCTCGAAGTGCTCCTGCCGCTTGTGGCTCCCCGCATTACCTTTGCCCCCGTACTAATCATTTCGACTTTAATTTTATGGGGTTCATTAATAGATTTCTTCTCAGCTATGGCTACGGCAGCGCGACGACTCTGTTGCAGAGCGTGTTTCCGTCCACCAAATACGTCGGCGTAGGGCAGAGCCTCGCGCTCTCGTCGCTGTGGGGCCTTATATGCACGGCACTCGGCATCTGGCCCATCCTCGCCATCGCCATGGTCATAGTCATGGTCGTTGAGCTTGTGTCGGGCGTGATAAGCATGACCTCATGGAGCGTATAATCGTCCGAAAGTGTGCTTTAATTCTAAGCTATGTGCTTGAGGAATTGATGAAGAAGAAAGAGACCTGCCGGATGTCTTTTCCCGAGCAGATGCTTTTTATAACAGAAAAAATCATCAATTATCTCGAAGAGCATAAAGAAATCATTACCCTCATAGGAAAGAATTTTTCCTCATGCCTGAGCTATTTCAGCACGATTGAGGATGACCGGCTTAAATCAATGCTCAGCGAACTGGTTCACGAAAATCTCGAAAACGGTTTTTCCGAACATGAAACACTCAAAAGAATTTATCTTATAGTAACACTTGTCGGCTCGGTTTGCTATGACTCGTTTGTTTTTGAATCGCCTTTCAAGATTTCGGAAATCAAGCCGTTGCTTTTAAGAAGCGTTGAAAACATAATTTCCGAACCTCCGACAGTCGAAAAAAATAAATCAGTTTAAAACCATTTCAATCTTTACATATTACTTGTAAAGTGCCATATAAAAATCAAAAAAGGAGATCGGTTATAGATGAAAAGAATCGCAAAATTTATTGCCTACCACCCGAAGACGATAACGATTATTGCCGTCTTGCTTCTCATTCCCGCTGCAATCGGCTACATCAACACCTTCGTTAACTACGATATTCTTTCGTATCTTCCGGGTGACCTTGATTCGGTCAAGGGCGAAAATGAGCTGGATGAAACCTTCAACAGCGCCTCAATGTCATTCTTAGTTATTGAGGATATGCCGTCAAAGGACGTCGCAGCCTTGAAAGAAAAAATCGCAAAGGTTGATAATGTCAGCAGCGTTATCTGGGTTAACGATATCGCAGACATAAGCATTCCGCAGGAAATAATTCCGCAGGCCGTCAAGGACATATTCTACAGCAAAGACGGCAAATGTACAATGATGCTTATACAGTATAAATACAAGGCCGTCACCGATGAAACCATGAAAGCCATTGAGGACGTCAGAGGCTTGCTCAACAATCAGTGCTTCCTCAGCGGCATGGGCGTCATCATGAAGGATACGAGAGACCTCGCAGATTCGCAGGCTCCGGTATTCATTGCAATCGCTATTGCAATCGCCCTTGTTGTCATGACCTTCTGTATGGAGTCATGGGTTGAGCCTTGGGTTCTTCTGGCGGCACTGTGCATGGCGGTTGTTTACAACATGGGCACAAACCTCATATTCGGTCAGATATCGTACATTACTCAATGTATCGCCGCAATTCTACAGCTTGGCGTTACGATGGACTATTCGGTATTTCTCATTGACAGATTTGAAGAGGAAAAGCCGAAATATGCAGACAAGAGAGACGCTATGGCAAGCGCAATCCAGGGCGCATTTCTTTCTCTCTCCGGCAGCTCGCTGACAACAATATTCGGTTTCCTTGCGCTCTGCTTCATGGATCTTTCACTCGGCAAGGATATAGGTCTTGTTATGGCGAAGGGCGTTGTATTCGGTGTTCTTACCGTTACAATCGTTCTCCCCGCTCTTGTTCTTCAGTGCGATAAGATTATTCACAAGTATCGCCACAGAAGCTTCATTCCAAAGTTTGACAAGCTCAACAACTTTGTTGTAAACCACAAGAAGGTTTGGGTTGCAATTTTCGTTGTTCTCTTCATTCCGTCATACATCATGCAGTCCAATGTCAATGTTTACTACTCAATGGACAGAATGTTACCCGACGACATCGGCTGTATCGCCGCACTCAACAAGATGAAAGATGAGTTCAACATGGCAACCTCGCACTTCATCATTGTTGATGACAGCCTTGACGCTTCCGACCTCGTTAAGATGGAGAATGAGATCAAGGATACCGCCGGCGTTACAAACATGGTCGCATACAACAACTTCGTCGGTTCGGGTATTCCCGATTCAATGATTCCCGATGAGCTGAAGAGCATAGCAAAATCCGGCGGCAGACAGATGATTCTCGTCAACACATCATATGTTGCAGCAACAGACGAATGTAACGAACAGCTAACCAAGATAAATAATATCGTTAAAAAATACGATAAGAACGGCTACGTCACCGGTGAGGGTGCAATGTATAAGGATTTGATTGACATCACCGACCACGACTTCAAGCTGACAAGCGTGCTTTCAATTCTTTCGATATTCATTCTTATCGCAATCATCTTCAAATCAATTTCGATTCCGACGATACTTGTTATGTCTATTGAGCTTGCGATATTCGTCAATAAGGCGATATCGTTCGCAACGGGCACGACGCTGTCGTTCATAGCCCCGACAATTATCGGCTGTGTTCAGCTCGGCGCAACGGTTGACTACGCAATTCTTCTTACAACACGTTTCCGTGAGGAGATGAGAAACGGCCACAACAAGCTCGACGCAATCAAGATTGCCGCCAACGCTTCCGATCGTTCGATATTCCAGAGTGCGCTCGTATTCTTCGGCGCAACCTTCGGCGTATTCCTCACCTGCGATATCAAGATAGTTAAAGAAGTTTGTCTCCTGCTCGCAAGAGGTTCGCTTATCAGCGCAGGCGTCATAGTATTCATGCTTACGCCGCTGCTTCTTGTACTTGAGGGAGTAATCGAAAAGACGACTTACGACTTCCTCGGCAAAAAGTTCAAGCTTAAAATGAAGAAAAAAGAAAACAAAACGGCAGATAACAATGCCTGAACAATACGGAGGTAATAATATGAAAAACAATCTGAAAAAAATCATGTGCGTTCTTCTCTGCGCTTCTATGCTTGCATCTTTCTCTGCCTGTTCAAAGAAGAATGACGGCAGCACAGACGAACCGACCACAGCTCCGAGTCAGTCCGACACAGCAAAGGTAAGCTATAACACAGCCGCAACCTCATACAAGAAGAATGAAACGGTTTATGTCAACATGGCTTCCGACGGCGAGGTTTCAAGCAAGGTCGTAACAGACTGGCTTCATACGGATAAGGCTCAGACCTATATCGACGACAAGACGGACCTTTCCGATATCAAGAACGTTAAGTCCAACATTAAGCCTGTCAAAAACAAGGACGGCTCATATCGCTGGAACATGGAATCGACCGACCTCTACTACAGAGGCACAACGGACAAGGAGCTTCCCGTTAACTTCAAGATAACCTACTACCTTGACGGCAAGGAGACCGAAGCCAAGGATATCGCAGGCAAAAAGGGTCAGGTCAAGATGGTTGTTACCGTCAACAACGAGTCTAAAAAGACCGTTAAGGTCAGCGGCAAGGACACAACGATCTACACGCCGTTCATCGTTGCCGGCGGCATGATCCTTCCGGAGGATAGTTTCTCAAACGTTACCGTTGAAAACGGCAAGACCATCGGCGACGGTACAAAGGAAATTGCACTCATGGTCGGTGCACCCGGACTCAAGGAGAGCCTCAACCTCAGCGATGAGATGCTCAAGCAGCTCGGCGATTTCAACTTCTCCAACACCTACACAATTACGGCAGACACGGATAAGTTTGAACTTTCAAACATGATTTTCGCCGTTCTTCCCCTCTCGGCTATCGAAAACAGCGTTGAGAACAACCTCCCGAACACCGTTGCAGACGTCAAGAACACCCTCAATGAGGTTCAGGCAGTTATCGACAAGTTCAACAGCATGAACGCAACCGAGCTTATCAACAAGCTCTTCTCCAATACGGATAACCTTACGGAGCTTGCCTCCTCGGTTTCCGATGTTACAAAGCTTTATAACGACAACAAGGCTCTTCTCGATGTACTCGAGAAGTACATGACTAAGGAAAATATCGCAGCAATCGAAAAACTCATCGCCGACACCGACGACACAGACCTTGAACAGGTTGCAAAACTTCTCAACAACCCGATTCTTCAGAAGTTCTTCAAGCAGCTTCCGACCCTTTCAAAGGATATGGAAAACGTAATGCCTATCATCACGGGACTTTCAAACGATATGCAGAAGCCTGAGGTTCAGAAAGCTCTCAAGAATCTTCCGCAGACCATCGAAACACTCAAGAAGCTCAAGACAACGATTGACAAGAATCAGGATTTGTTCGACACACTCGGCAACACTCTTGATGACGACACTATCGCTTCTCTCAAGGGCATCATGAGCTCACTTGACAAGATTATTTCCGAGAACGACCTTGAGGCTTATGCAAAACTTGCAGACAACGCCGACGATCTTATCGCCCGTGCAAAGGCTTGGATCGAAGCAGGTCAGAATTATGACATCTTCACAACAAAGGGTGCAGCCTCAAGCACATCGGTAATGTTCGTTTACGAGACAGCCGCTATTTCCGCTCCGTCCGTGGAGACCAAGGAAGAGGCTGAGACCGTTGAAGAGAATGCAATTCTCAAATGGTTCAAGAACCTTTTCAAGAAGGATAAATAAGCACATACTGCCGTAATAAAAGCCTCACGAATTCACTCCGTGGGGCTTTTGCTTTGAATATATTTAAAGATAATTTCCGCTATGGCCTCGGCGTAATCGTCGAGGTTTTTGTCAAAGCTTTTGTTGTCCTCGTCGTTCGTCACAAAACCGACCTCAAGAAGAATCGATGGCATATTCGTGTTGGAATTGACATAGTAATTATTTCCGCTCGAGTTGCGATATCCTCTTTTAACTCCCCTGTTCGGCAGTCTGGAAATATCGCTGAGTGCATCGACGAGCTTTTGAGCTGTCGCCTCCTCGCCGTCCTTCGGCTCTTTGGCTATCCACGCTTCAAAGCCCGAGCCGGAAGCTGAGCTGTTTCTATGTAGCGAAAGAAAAAAATCGCACCTCTTTTTGTTGGCAAGCCTGCAGCGCTCCTTGAGCGTGATGTCGGAATCGTCGTCACGGGTCAGAACGACCCTTACGCCCCTTTCCTCCAGCCTGTCTCTGACCTTGAGCGTCAGGCGAAGATTGTCGTCCTTCTCAAGCCTTGCTCCGCCCGTTGAGGTTGCGCCGACATCGTCCGCACCGTGACCTGCATCAAGGCAGACGGTTTTTACGCTTTCATAATGCTCCTCAACCACACCCGAGAGGAACTTGACCGCCACGAGAAAGCTTGTCAGCACAAGAATCACAGCAAACACAGCCGTCATTCCGCTTTTTTTCTTCAAAAAAACCATTTTTCTCCCTCTTTTTTATTTCTTTTTTTAAAACAGTTGACTTTTGTTTTATTTAGTAGTATATTGGAATAAGTATATGTCTACGGAGGCTGAAACGATGCTTGATAAAGATTTCAACCCGTCTCTGCGATTTCTGGTCGTCAGCGACATTCACATTAAGGACGAAAAATGCATTGAGGAGCAGCGATTTGCTTCTGCTTTGAAATATGCTTATTCTATCGCCCGAAGCTCCGAGAGCTATAAAAAGCTTGACGCAATCGTCATAGTCGGCGACTTTGCGAACTCGGGAACGGAAATTCAGATGCAAAAGGTCAGAAAAAAAGTAGCTGTTACCGTTGAAATTCCCAAAACAGCACCCGAAAATAGGTAAACAGATGCAAAAGGCCGGAAAAAAAATAGCTGTTACCGCTGAAATTCCCAAAACAGCACCCAAAAATAGGCAAACAGATGCAAAAGGCTGGAAAAAAAGTAGCTGTTACCACTGAAATTTCAAAAACAACACAAAATTGAACTTATATATTAGTGGTTATGGAGATATATTGTAAAAAAATGACATATGAACCAGCGGTTCACAATAATTTACGTTTTAGATATTGGCAATTGTAAAAAAATGTGTTAGTATTGTAAAGCAGTTTGAGGAAAGGAGATACCGACATGGCTAAGGAACCAAAGAAATTAATAGCCAACAACAAAAAGGTCTATCACGATTACTTTTTGCTTGAGAAATACGAAGCCGGTATTTCACTTGCAGGAACTGAGGTGAAGTCACTTCGCATGGGAAAGGGCAGCATAAAGGAGTCTTTTATCCGTATTGAAAACGGTGAGATTATCCTGTATGGCATGCATATTACACCGTATGAGAAGGGGAATATCTTCAACAAGGATCCACTCAGACCTAAAAAGCTTTTACTCCACAAGAAGGAAATCGAGAAGCTTTCTTCAAAGATGAAGGAAAAGGGTTTCACAATTGTGCCGGTGGAGGTATACTTTAAGGGGAGTCTGGTCAAAGTAGAGATAGCACTTGCCAAAGGTAAGAAGCTCTACGATAAGAGAGCAGACATA